>VOFF01000424.1_pt1 | contig 16206 bp, 18 predicted proteins | sample 5384061 | NCBI WGS metagenome assembly VOFF01 (sample SAMN12384725, study PRJNA508395) | human gut metagenome | isolation source: healthy gut E | host: Homo sapiens
CTCAATGCGTATCGAGAACATTACCAGAATGTGACTCCCGAAAAGATTATAGCCATGGTGGCCTATCAATTTGCTTTGGAGAACCTGAAAATGAAAAACCGAAACGATACTCGTCCGTATGCCGACAAGATAGAAGAACTGACAGAGGTGCTGGAAACATACTTCAAAGGACTGTAAACGTCCGGAAGCTTTTCCTCAGAACACCAAAGCCAGCAAAAGAATTAGAAAATCCACGCACTGTGTGAAAGTGTCCCTTTAAAAAGCATGAGGGTGGCTTTCCTGCAGTGCGTTTTTTATTTATATACTTAAAACAAATTGAAATGACAGTAACAATACTAGTATCCATTGCCTGTTTCATTATCGGTGGATTTCTGTCGTACATGTTCTTCAAGCACGGTTTGAAGTCCAAATATGACAACATTCTGAAAGAAGCCGAGGCTGAAGCGGAAGTGATTAAAAAGAATAAGTTGCTCGAAGTAAAGGAGAAGTTCCTGAACAAAAAAGCAGACTTGGAGAAAGAAGTAGCGATCCGTAACCAGAAAATTCAGCAAGCGGAGAACAAGTTGAAACAACGTGAGTTGGTGCTAAACCAACGCCAAGAAGAGATACAGCGTAAGAAATCAGAAGCTGAAGCGGTGAAAGAAAAACCTGGAAGCCCAACTGGTTATTATCGACAAGAAGAAAGACGAACTGGATAAACTGCAACAGCAGGAAATTGAAAAACTGGAAACCATTTCCGGTCTTTCGGCCGACGAAGCCAAAGAACGTATGATCGAGTCTTTGAAAGAAGAAGCCAAGACGCAGGCCCAGTCCTTCATCAACGACATCATGGACGATGCCAAGCTGACTGCCAGCAAAGAAGCAAAGCGTATTGTAATACAATCCATACAGCGTGTAGCTACGGAAACTGCCATCGAAAATTCAGTGACTGTATTCCACATTGAATCAGACGAAATCAAGGGACGCATTATCGGTCGCGAAGGCCGCAATATCCGTGCGCTTGAAGCCGCAACAGGTGTGGAAATTGTGGTAGATGATACGCCCGAAGCTATCGTATTATCAGCTTTCGACCCTGTACGTCGTGAAATAGCCCGCTTGGCACTGCATCAGTTGGTGACTGACGGACGTATCCACCCGGCACGTATCGAAGAAGTTGTATCTAAAGTACGCAAGCAAGTGGAAGAAGAAATCATCGAAACCGGTAAACGTACTACGATTGACCTCGGTATCCATGGTTTGCATCCTGAACTGATCCGTATCATCGGTAAGATGAAATATCGTTCTTCATATGGTCAGAACCTGTTGCAGCATGCACGCGAAACAGCCAACCTTTGTGCTGTGATGGCATCGGAACTGGGACTGAACCCCAAGAAAGCAAAACGTGCAGGTTTGCTGCATGATATCGGTAAAGTGCCCGATGAAGAACCGGAATTGCCGCATGCACTCTATGGTATGAAGCTGGCTGAGAAATTCAAGGAAAAACCGGATATCTGCAACGCTATCGGTGCCCACCACGATGAAGTGGAGATGACGAGCCTTCTGGCACCCATTGTACAGGTATGTGATGCTATCTCAGGTGCCCGTCCGGGAGCACGTCGCGAAATTGTTGAGGCTTACATCAAGCGTCTGAACGATCTGGAACAATTGGCAATGGCCTATCCGGGTGTGACAAAGACGTATGCTATCCAAGCAGGTCGCGAGTTGCGTGTAATCGTTGGTGCTGATAAGATTGACGATAAGCAGACTGAAAACCTTTCCGGTGAAATTGCGAAGAAGATACAGGATGAGATGACTTATCCGGGACAGGTGAAGATCACAGTAATCCGTGAGACACGCGCAGTAAGTTATGCGAAATAAATTGTAAAGATTGAAACTAGTGATAAAGAGGTGGGGAAACAAAAAATCCCTGCCTCTTTTTGTTTTCTTTGCCATTCACGAAACTGTTTCTTATTTTTGCATCTACAAACCAAGTAATCCTGATTATCAATTATGGAGCAATATCAATTTGAAGTTTGTGCCAACTCTGTGGAGAGTTGCCTTGCCCGCACAGGCAGGAGGAGCAAATCGGGTGGAATTATGCGCCGGAATACCAGAAGGGGGTACTACCCCATCCTACGGAGATATCGTCATTGCCCGGGAAGCCTTAACAAAGACTCTTTTGCACGTCATCATCCGTCCCCGTGGCGGAGATTTTCTGTACTCCCCCATTGAGCAACGCATTATGCTGAAGGATATCGACAACGCCCGCCGATTGGGGAGCAGACGGAGTTGTATTCGGTTGTCTTACCGCTAAAGGAGATGTAGACCTGTCCTTAATGAGGCAGCTGATCGAAGTTTCACAAGGTATATCCGTTACGTTCCATCGTGCTTTCGACGTATGCCGCAATCCGCAGGAAGCGCTGGAGCAAATCATAGAGTTAGGTTGTAACCGTATTCTTACTTCCGGTGCACAGGCCACGGCCGAACAGGGCATCCCTTTATTAAAGAAATTGCAGCAGCAGGCAGACGGGCGCATTATCCTGTTGGCAGGTTGCGGAGTAAATGAAAATAATATCGCTCACATCGCCATGGAAACCGGTATCCGGGAGTTCCACTTCTCAGCAAGAGAGACCATCGAAAGCAAAATGCTGCACAGGAACGGAACAGTTTCGATGGGGGGTACTGTGAACATAGAAGAGTATCGTCGCCCCATCACTACCGCAGAACGCGTAAAAAAAACAATAAAGGCGTTGATCGGTCCAATTAAGAATTAATTTAAAACAATCAATATGAAGGTATTGAGTGTAATCACTTTATTAACTCTCCTCAGCATTTCATGTGCGCATGAAGCTAAAAACCAAAGTTCCCCAAACTCTACTTCCGACACCATTACGCCTGCTTTCCTGAAACAGGAAGAAGCCGCACTCCTACTTCAGAAAGAAGATGAGCATATCCGCAGATGGAGCTCATTTGACTTGGCTTCACACACTGTTGGTATCGAAGGCGGAAAACAGGGATATTTGCAGTTTGCCGGTGCACAGACCCGTAATTGGAATGACGAGGAAACGGCTTTGCTTCGGAAATCGTCTCAATCCATCAATCAGATTATCCGTGAAAAAAGCCTGAGACTCCCTTTCCCAGAAGAAGTCAGATTAATAAAGTCAACGATAAAAGAAGAAGGTGGTGCGGGAGAATATACCCGAGATACTTACATCGTACTTATCGACAGGTTACTCGAACATCCTGAATATGTAACCAAATTGTTGGCACATGAAGCATTTCACGTCCTTACCCGGAACAATCCGGATTTCCGTAAGAAGATGTACAGCATCATCGGTTTTAATATTCTTCCGAAGGAAATAGAATTTCCCGAAGAGTTGAAAGAACGGTTTATCTCCAATCCGGATGTTATCCGCCACGACAGTTATGCTACTTTTACCATCAACGGCGAAGAGAAAGATTGCTGCATGGTTATTTATTCAACCAGGCCTTATGAGGGAGGTAGCTTCTTCCAATACCTCAACATTGGCCTCGTTCCCATCGACAAGAATACCTGCAAAGCGATTGAGAAAGAAGGTAAGACAGTGGTTTACTCTATTAACGAAGCCTCTGATTTTTATGACAAAATGGGACGTAATACTCAGTACATCATTGACCCGGAAGAAGTGTTAGCCGATAACTTCAGTTTATTGCTGACAGGAATGACAGAGGGGTTGCCCTCACCGGAAGTGATACAAAAAATGGAAGAGGCTTGCAAATAAGCCTCTCCCACTCTATTGTTGCTTTTCTTATAGTCCTTTCACCGTTTTCATCAACTGCTCACCCAAGCCGATGGTATAACCCTGTGAAACAAATACCACGCGATTGAAGGTATCGGCAATGATAAATATGGGCAATGTATCTTTACGTTTCAGCTTCATATTCTTCACAATCTGCTGAGCTATGTCTTCTGTGTCGATTCCATAAATCACAGTATTGGGTAAACCGGGGAAGTCAGCAGCACGATATTTGCCGGCCTGTTCCTGATTCGGGAAGAGTAATACAAGCTTTCTACCCCATTTCTCCAGGTCGGTTTTCAAAGCAGAGATATCCCGTAAGGCATGGTTTGTAGGCTCCTGGTTCACCCCAAGAATACCGATAACGAAGTATCCACGGCCACAGGCTTGAAGCAGACTTTGCTTGTTGCCGCCTTCCAATGTTGTGAACAAGCTCTCCGAATTGAAGTTTCCGATAACCTGTACTTCATCTTTATTTTCACGCATCACCAGTTTCGTTTCTGTACGTCCACCTGCTTTTTATATTCAATGATGTCATTTGCGCCAATACACCACCACTTGCCAGGCGGGTACCGGTTACCAGAATATAATCTCCGGCATCCAGAGACGTTCCCTCCTTCAGCAAACTGCTCCATGTAACGCCGCCACCCATGTCAGTGTCACCCTCATCATAAGACAACAACTGCAAATTACCTTGCGGAGTTACTTTGGAAATAGTGAAATGAGAATAATATTTCGGATTATCCAATGACTGAATCGGTGTATATTTAGCTGCAAGCCTGCCCCTCTGCGCAGGTGCCTGTCCGACTGCTTCGAAGTTCACATCTATGGCTCCGTCGTCAGTTATCAGCTGTACTTTACCCGTCACCTCATCAATGCGTGCGGGAACTCCCATGCTGCGCGCCATGGACACGAAGAAGATATCACGACTGTGGGGATCGGCCAAACGTGCTTTCCACACACCTTCGGGAGATACAGGAGGCGCCCCCAGATTACATTCCTTGTTCACCTGAATGTTCTTTGCCACCCATGCAACCATCTTCATAGGCTCTGCCACATAAGCCTCAACATCTTCTTTCGAAATCACCTTGCCAAAGAAAGTTTTATACGGAGTCAACATCTCATTGCTTACGCGCGGATTGCGCACATATTTACGGAAATATCCGGCATTCGTCGTACGCACACGAGACTGCATGTGATCTATCAACACATCCAGACGAACATCACGAAGGTCTTTTGCCGAAATCTGCTGCAAAAGGTCTATTCCTCCTTTCCTGGAGTTATCAGAACGCAGACGAGTCATGAACTCATAAATTACTTTGTAATTCCCACGGGCGGCAATCAGAATCTTGGCTACTGCATCCCGATCTAACTTATAATCTCTCGCAAAATTGCGTGCTGCCTCTTCCGAGATGAACTTACCCACATAAGCATTACGAATAGAGTCTTCTACTGCCAGTCTGCGGTCATTTTCCGCCCGCTGTTCCGGCGTCACGTCGGGTAAGTTGGCACTTTCTGCGGGAGGCACGATATCAACATCTACCGTGAAACTGTCACCCGCTTCCTTATCAAGGGTTACGGTCAGCTCCGCTTGCTTGCCAAAGGAAAGTTTGGAGAAACCGAAACGGCCATCTTTGGAGGCCCAGACAAGCATATCCCCTTTTCCTGCAGTCAGTCCGCACATACCGCTGTCGTCGGTATGTTTCGTTGCTACGGTATAGAATTCCGCATAATTGTAGAGTTTGAACTCCACGCAGGCGTCAGGAACCGGATTTCCCGCTTCATCTTTCACCATAACCTTGGCTTGCGCTGTAGGCGCATAATTATCAATCACATTGATTTCCGTATACGTGGGGTTAACAGACATTACTTCTTCTTTTCCTTCATAACGTCCGAAAACCTTTGTGTGCATCAACATTCCGCGACTGGCAGGTGCATTGAACCAACCAAGATCCAGTACCGGTTCCGGTTCGCAGGCACCCAAGAAATGCCATTTACCATCTGCCCAGGCTTCCACCCATGCATGGTTATCGTCCGTATGTGCCCATCGTGGTGTATAAACCTGCCGTGCCGGAATGCCTACCGAGCGAAGTGCCGCCACCAGCAAGGTAGATTCTTCGCCACAACGCCCGTAAGCAGTACTCACTGTTGCCAGTGGTGAACTGGTACGGGCATCGGAAGGCATATAGACAGCTTTCTCATGACACCAATGATTCACTTCCAGGATGGCATCGTATAAAGAAAGGGACTTCACACGATTTTTCAACTCCTTATAGAACACTACCCGCGCACTATCCAGTTGTTCGTTGTTCACCCGCACCGGAAGTACAAAATGACGGAACAAATCTTCGGGAATGGTCTTTCCCCAAGGCATTTCCTCTGCGGCACGCTGGGATGCGCGGATATTCATTAAGTGAAATTCACCGGGATAATCAGTAATATCCGCCAGTGGCATATAGGCATAAAGGAATTCCAAGGCTTCCTGCTCATAAGTGCTCAGCGAAGCATCATCCAGTATCGTAAATAGTTCTCCCTGCGGCATCAGAGCCTTCTTTTGCTGAAAGTCCTGCTCTACGCGCGAACGATACGAGGCATCGGTCATGAAATGGGATTCTCCACAGGCAGCAAGCAGACAAAGTAGCCAGCATATTCCGAAAAGTTGTGTAGCTCGTCTCATAATACTTACATTAATTAAGGTGTGAGCTACAAAGTTAAAGAATTATCTGAAGTTTATTTCAGATGTACCACTAAAGTTGTATCCTCAGAGAAAGTAATACTGCATTTTTCGTAGGAAGGGGGGCCCATAACACCTTCAGCATCATTGCTGAAACCAAACTTCTCCACAGGAATACCGAAAGCACCGGTATCCAATTTACCATTTCCATTCTCATCCTGATACATGGAGAAGGCATAAGTTCCTGCCGGGAGTCCTTTACAGGGGATAGACACAACTTTATCCTTCACCTCTACTGCAAAACCAGTAAGCGGCTTCTTCATGAATGTCTCCTGAGAGTTGTAGATGGCGACATAGAGTTTACCAGTCACATTTTCAATACCACGTACTTCCAGAGTAAGATTTTGTGCAGACAGACTTTGAGTTGCAAAAGTCAAAACACATACGAAACTAATAATCATTGCTTTCATTTGAATTGTTTTTTAAAGAGTTTATAAATAGATACGCGGACAACACGGATTAGGCGGACGAACGCGGACCTTTCTTTTTAATTAAATTAGAAATTAGAAACATCATAAAGCCGCCTTCTTCCCAAGTGTGATAAACACCCCGATATAGAAGAAATGATCGTTTGAAGCCAGAATAGCTTTATTATTCACCCGCCCAAACTCATTTTTCCGACAAAGGATATTGGTAGCAGAAGCATGAATAATCACCTTCTTACTGGGCTGGAATGTCAGTCCGAGATCAAGACTGTTATAAGGCTTTACATGATCATTCATCAAACCCAGCAAATCCGGATTATGATAAGGACGCCCACTGCTGAAACGGTTCGTCAAACCGACTATCGTGCCGATTCGCGGAATGGAATACTTCAGCACTAGGGATGCATTGTGTTGAGTGGCATATTGCGGAGTAGTCAGTTCCGTATATTCCTGAAACTTCCGCTTGGCAATATTATATGTATAGGAAAGTTGGTATTCCAGATTCTTCAGCAGGACACGGTCATTAAAGAATAAGTCGAAACCTTTACTGTAGCCATAACCACCGGAAGTCAGTACTTCCGCTGCATCTACCGTTCCCTTTTCAACCAATGCCAGACGGTCATATTTCTTATAATAAAGTTCAGCTTTGTAGAAACGCCCATCACCCTCATACTGTGCACCCACATTATACTGAATGCATGATTCCGATTTCAACTTGTTCTCCTGAGCCAGCAATCTGCTAACCGGCAACTGTGTATATCGTCCCGCCGTAGCAGAGAGTACTACATCTCCCAAATAGTAATTAACAGCCAGACGGGGTGAGAAATTCACCTTTTCATTCAATGAAGTATATTCTGTGCGGACAGAAAGTTCCGCCTTTAGTTGCTCCACCGGATAGTAAGTCGCCGAAAGAAAGCCTGCACTGATCGTCGGATTGATTTCATGATGGCTATCTATTCCCTCCGCCTCTTTCATCTGGTATTGATAACGATTCTCATACCGGCGGATAAAACTCTCCACTCCCATATCCAGACGAAAAGCCGGAGAAATACGCTTGAACACTTTTGCCTTTGCATGAAGTTCCTGTTGTTGTTCCATCCAATGATCTGTCGAAAGTGATACATTACCTATCTTCTGTTCAAAGAAAGAGAATGCTACACCTGCAAACCAGTTCCATCCACCGGAAGTACGCTTACGGAAAGTTGTATTGAGATAGAAATTATTCTCATTCAAATCGAACAGTCTACGTTCAGCACCTTCATAATTGGAAAAATCAGTATGATCATAGCCGCCATAAATCTTGAAAAGCGTAGCATCATCGGGATGATAGCGAAATTGTGCCGATCCGGTCATCATCCGGTAGGGATCTTCAAAATCCGTACGTCCTGAATAGATATGATCATAGACACATAAGTCCTGATAATCCAGGTTCACCGAAAGCGAACCTTTATCGAAAGCCCGTGTACCTCCTCCACCGAAGCCTACCGTAGAGGCATTGATACCTAACTTATTGATAGGGCTCTTATCCTTTGTCTCCAACGGTAACACAGCCGAGAGTGCATCCCCGTATTCCAACGGAGCCCCGCCCGATTCCAGATTGACACCACTGAACATAAAAGTGGAATAACGTCCTCGTGCCGGTGAGTTTATACCTGTAGCCGTATAAGGATTCAAGACGTGCATTCCGTCAATGTATGTCTGTGTTTCATCACTACTTCCGCCGCGCACCAGCAGACGGCCACTTTCTCCTTGTACCTGCGTGCCCGGCAGTGTCTGCAATGCCTGATACAAATCACCGTTTGCACCTCCCACAGTCACCAGTTCCACTGGACTCATATCACTCCAACGACTGTTGGCAACAGGCGTTCTTTTTACCTTTCACTACCACTTCGTTCAAATCTACACTGTCATTGTATAGTTGCAAGAAAATGGTATCCGTCACAGCTGTCTGCGCCTCCAAGTGCTGCACCGTCAGCAATACACTTACACTAAAAAGTAGAATCAATCTTTTCATTTAATCTATGTTCTTTACGATTTCCGTCAGCAAACATAGACTATGATTTTCAGGCAAAAAAATATCCGGGACAGACTGCCCGGATATGTGACAAACAGCACTCCTCCTGTGACGAATGGCTGTATTTTTCTTTATTCTGTGACGAATGACTACCCTTCCGCACCTCCTTCTATCAGCGTTTTTATCTCTTTTTGCATAGCCTCTGGAAACCGGAACTTCTTCCGTACATCCTTCCAGTCTCAAACGGTATCCTTGTGAGTTTCCATCTACTTTTACCACAGTGCGTATGTTCACCAGAAAGGCCCGGTGACAACGGACAATGAACGAACAGGCAGCAACCGCTTCTTCTGCCTGCTTCATAGTAGCCCGCACTAACTTTTGCTGCATCTTATCCGCACTACTGTAAGCTACTCTTATATAATTCCCTTCTGCTTCTACATAAAATAAGGTATGGGCATCCACTTCCAGCATTTCTTTCGTTCCGCCGGAGAAAAACCAACTGCATAGGAGTTTCTTCTTCTTCTTCTTCTACTGCCCTACCTTCTCCTATCTGTTCCTCATTCCTTGTCCGAATCTTCTCCTTCTGGGTATTCTCTCTTTTCGCAAGAGCGTAGTTAATCTCCGTTGCCTCCTTCAGATTACGTACCAGCTGCAAATTACGATTCCACATCAAAAAGAAGACAATAGGGAAAGGAGCAAGAACCGCCACCCAAGCCAAACTTATCAGAAATCCTTTCCAGCTCAGTATGAATGAACCAAATACCCAAGCCGTATAGAAACAGTTACCTATCGCAATCAGCAAACAAGCTCCTAACGTTCCTAACAATTCGCGGCCTAATGTCCAGTTCTTCTCACTATGATAACGGGGAAACAAAGCAGGAAACAAATACGTGGAGATACTCAGTGCCAATGAAGAAACCACTCCATAACCTAACACTACCCAGAATTTATAGCCTCCCATCATAGAAATGCCAAAAGGCTGCAACACAAAAAGGATCAGAAACACTATAAGTGAAGGTATTATCACGCTTCCATCTCTTCACCAATGATGGATAAGGGCTTCGTAAAAGTGTCAACAGTTTATTTATCATTATGACTTCCTGTTTGTAAGGGTTGATTATGTGTAAGATGCTACAAAGGTATACAAATTATTAATAGATCGTACATAGGTCATTTATCCCATTTTTAGTCACACTTTTGTAATATGCATATAGCAAAACCGGGCGTTTCTAAAGAAAAACGAGGAGAAAGTGCATTATTTTATGTTTTAAAACATGTTTATCGTGAACAATTCGTATCTTTGCAGCGTTAATAAGATAAAAAGAAAAGATAAAACCCGCTTTCCGAAACGCGGAAAGCACAAAAAGATGACAATTATGAAAAAGAATGCAAATGAAATTTTTATGTTACAGTACCGTATTAAACGCTATCAAGCAATGGGAAACGGAACTATGTGCCAGGCTTTGAATGGCAAACTTCAAAAAACTGCTCGCAAAGCAGGCTACCATGTAAAATAACACCTTTAAATAAAATGAATGAGGGCGGAAAACCGAAAAGTTTTTCGCCCTCTTCTTTTATCAGTCGCTTATGATGTCTTTTCCAAAAGGCGTCAAAGCTAATCCTGCCAGTTTGAAATGCTGTAGCCCGAAGGGGATGCCAATAATGGTGATACACAGCACCACACCGAATGCCAGATGAGAAAGGCAAATCCAGATACCTCCCAAAAATATCCACAACACATTCATCAGTATATACAGGCAACCAGCCGAACGTTCGCCACTCCGCACCGTTTTACCGAAAGGCCATAATGCAAGTGAAGCCATTTTCAGAGTTTGCATACCGAACGGAATACCGATAATGGTAATCATCATCAATAAACTGGCAACAAGGTATTCTATAGCGGTAAAAATACCTCCGAACACCAGCCATAATAAATTCATAAAACATCCCATAATTTTGCGTTTCTTGTATTCTAATACGCAAATATAGTTTTTTTTATTTAATAACAAACTTATACTTACCTGTTAATCGCGCATCTTTATCTTTCAAGGCAATACGGTAAATCTCCGTTCCCCAAACATTGGAAAGACGTGTATCAGGCAAATTGATTGTTTCAACGGTTGCTGTGAACTCACCGGGATATTCCAAAGTTACTTTCTGTCCCTGTACGTCTATCGTCACCTTTCCGGGCACGGAAATATCCACCTTTCCCCAAGTGAGGAAGTTCACCTGATTAGGTTCTTTCGCTGATTTCAGGGAGAAATTATCGATAATCGTCAGTTGCTTATCGCCTAATGAATAGGCACGTGTCCAGTTATTTACCTCGGCTTCTTTCGGATAAGCAGTCGCAATATTCGCTGAGAAGAAACGTTTCTTCGGTTGGCAGACAACATCCGTAGCCTTATAATTCTGACCGAAACTCTGGGGTACTCCGTTAATCATCGGCAAGTTATGGTAATTACTTTGCATGGTCCAGATGGTATAACGTTCACTACTGAACGTCTGACGTGTATAAGTTCCTACCCCCGCATCAATCAGCACAGGTATCGTATTGACATACAATGAAAATGTGCCTACATCATTATGATTATGACTTTCATTATTGAATCCGCCTTTCGTAGCCAGGAACCAACCGGACTTATTGGTCAGATAGCAGAATTCCGTTTCAGGATACCAGGTACAAGCCGGTATGGTATGGGCAGCGGCCGTCTTTTTCCAGTTCTCCATTCCATAATATGGACTGCAAGGAGCGGAAAGTATCATTACCCAAAGGCACAGAAGGACGTTTACCATCCAGTAGATAGGCTGCAAACTGCATCATTTCCTCACTGCCAACTGCACGACCATAACGGTAAATCAACGGTGCATCACCTCCACCCTTGGCAGAAGCATCCGCAAAGTTCACTACCCAACCGTTTCCTACATACGTACGACTGATATATTCTCCCATCCGGCGAATCATCGGTTCCTTGAAAAGAGATACTTTCCCATCTGTTCCATCCGAAAGTATCTGGAGATAATCATACATTTTCCCGGCTGCATGTCCCCAATAAGAAGGACCTTCTTCACAAGCACCATCAGCCTTTACAAAATTGATGAACTTGTCTACCGACTGCATGCTGCGCCAAACAGCCTTTGCCAGACGATCACGGTCATTCTCTAATAAAAGATAGCATTGCAATACATTGGAGTTACACCAGGGATTCCAATTATTGATAATCATTCCCGGTTTCCATTGGAAAGCCATCCACCATTCCCGGTCATTGTTCATATAAGGATCGAGAATACGCTCCTGCAAAGTATGACGCAAGCGCTGAGAGATTACAGGATCTATTTTATCGAAAGAATCATGGAAGAAGTAATATACCCACGATAGCATGGAACCGAAGTTTCCCGAACCCAGATCAATCACCTGTTCGCGATAATCGGCAAAAAAGAGCGTTTGGTGCTCTGGCGTACCAGATGGGCAGAAAGTACCCAGGAAGTCATCTCGCAACTATAAAATGCTCCATTTATCAGTTGGTCGATAAACCGTCCTTTTCCTTCGGCAAGTTCGGCAAGCGTCAGGACGTTGATTGCTTTCCGGTTGGCCTCATAGGGATTTTGCATAATGTTCCGTTCGCCGCTACGTTCATATTCCAGATAATCGGTGGCGCGGATTACTTTCCATTCGTAATTAAGCATTTTCTCTCCGGCACGAATCAGATTTTCTTTATTGGTACCCAGCAATTCGTCCCAACCGGCACGGTCGGTATAAGCAGGATAAGGTACCCATTTCTGATTCATCACCAATACCTCCTTCAGCAGTTCTTCACTACCGGCAGCTTTTTGCAAAAGATTTCGTTCTGTATATGCATGTGCGGAAATACCTGCCATGAAAAGCAGGCAGAAGGAAATAATAATACGATAAAATGTGTTTCTCTTCATGATATTAAAAAGTTAGATTTCTTTTTTGTGATGAGGCAAAGATACGTAAGTTACGGTAAAACGGAGGTATTCAATTATCCGTAGTTGGGTACAAAATCATCCATAAAAAGAAACTATAAACGAACAAGCCCGCAAATAGCCACCTACTTCCAATCACTAAATTCAAAGCTCAACTGTTCCCAAACGCCTTTTTTCCCCGGTATCTTCCGTGGATTGGAAACGGAAAGCCCTATCAACCGGATGGGATGATGTTCATAATCCACCTCCTTCAGCAGTTGTTTAGCCAAAGGCAGGATCACATCAAGAGTAATTAGTTCTTTGGATTGAGTTATGCTCCGGGTTATCTGACTAAAATCATGGAATTTGATTTTCAACGTCAGTGTATTTCCCTTGAAATCATTATGTTCCAGACGTCCTACCAGTTCCACTGCCGCATGATACAGTTCGATAATAACCGATGAGCGTTGCGAAATATCCTTCTCCAAGGTATGTTCGCACCCAATGGACTTACGGATACGTACCGCCTCTACCGGACGAAGATCGATTCCCCGGGCACAATCATAATACAATGCTCCTACCTTCCCGAACTCACGCAGCAGCATAGCCTGCGAACATGCACGCAACTGTTCGCCGTTATGAATACCCAATGAGTGCATTTTCTTTGCCGTCACCGGGCCTACCCCCCAAAAACTCTCGATAGGCAGACGCGCAATAAAATCCATCGCCTGATCGGGATGGATGGTACACAGCCCGTCCGGCTTACGATAATCGGACGCTATCTTCGCTAAAAACTTATTGTAGGATATACCGGCAGATGCCACCAAGTTCAGTTTATTCCGTATTTTTCTGCTTGATTTCCCTTGGCAATATCTACAGCCAACAAAATACCGGGCTTATTCTCTGTCACATCCAGAAAAGCCTCATCCAGTGACAGTGGCTCAATGATATCTGTATATTCGTGGAAAATTTCATGGATTTGCCGGGAGATTTCATGATACACTTCCATCCGTCCGTGAACAAAGATAAGTTGTGGGCACATCCGTTTTGCTTTCGTCGACGCCATGGCCGAACGTACTCCATAGCGACGTGCCTCATAACTGGCAGCCGACACTACTCCCCGTTCTTCCGCATACCCCACTGCAATAGGTTTTCCGCGCAACTCGGGATTGTCACGTTGCTCTACGGATGCGTAAAACGCATCCATATCTATATGTATGATTTTTCGTTCAGTGCCTTCGCAACACATCATGCATGATCACCTTTCCATTTTACTATTCATTTCCTCACATAGTGGGGCGTCTCTCCGGGTATCTCCATCGAAATCTCTACCAGACCTCCCACCACACCATCTTGTTTCCATGCCGTCTGATAAATCATCTTCCTGATTCCGTTCTTCTCAATGGTATAAGCATTGACACCTCCCGTTTCAAGCAGTTCACGTATCTTGTCCTGCGATTGCGGGTTATGACAATCAAATAGATTCTTACCTATCAGATTGCCATGTTTGGCAAACGTGCGACATGCTTTCTCATTCATATAGAGAATGACTCCCTCTGTATCACATACGGTTACGGCACAGTTCATTTCATTAGCCCATTCGTACATAGTTATTGCTTTTAAGTTACGGCTCATACCTTTTACTTTTATGATCCAAAGATAACGTTTTTCCCAATGCCACTCCTACTGCCTATAACAAAATTATATATTCACGCTATTTTGTACATACATATCTCCCATTCAAACCATTAACAAAAAACATCCAAACACTTAACAGAAAACTTTCTTATTACTTACTGAAAAAATTGTAAGTGTTAGGAATAAACTTTATCTTCGCACTTGGAACATTTGTTCCAAGCTTTGGAACTGACATCCGCAAAATAAGGACACACATCCGCAGCCTTGAAACAAACTTTGGCAAACAATATCCCAATAACTTAATTATCTTATCATTTCATGGCAGAATACAACATGCAGGAACTGAACCTGCCCAACGAAGAAGGCAAAAGAATCTTCTATCCACGCATAAAATTATACGGACAGGTGGACTTAGAAGCCATCGCCGATAAAGTGTCCTATGCCTCATCTTTCACCAAAGGCGATATCGTAGGACTGATACAAGCCATCACCGACGAAATAGCCTACCAAATGGGGCAAGGTTACTCCGTAAAGATTGAAAACTTAGGCGTCTTTACCCCTGCCTTAGGACTAATGAAAGGGCGCGAACGGGAAAGTGGCGAAGAAGGTGACACCAAGCGAAACGCCGTCAGCATCTGCCTGAAGGACATACATTTCAAAGTAGATAAAGAATTACTGCACAGAACATCCCGCCACTGTCAGCTGAAGCGCTCTTCCGAGAAGTTCCGGCAATCATCACAAATGTTCTCGCCGCAAGAACGATTGGAACGAGCTAAAGAGTATCTACGCCAGAATGCTTTCATGACACTCTCCGACTATTGCCAGCTGACCGGATTGCTGAAGACCAGTGCTTCACGCGAATTGAAAGAGTGGATTGCGCAGCCCGAAACCGGTATTGATTACAAAGGAAGAGGAACACACAAAATATACATTTTGCGAAAAACATAATGCAAATAGCACAGACACCGGAAGGAGCTACAGAAATTATACTCACTGTTCTCTCCTCATCCGGAGCAACCTCCGATATACAAAAATAAATGCCGGCACCAGGAACAGGACAGCCGCAATCCATGCCGTCGGATCACCGAAGCAGACCGCAAGATAGCCGAAAGCGGGCACTGCATAAAGACTGACCAGCACACGTGCTATCATTTCGGAAACTCCGGAAAGCATAGCAAGATTGGTATATCCCGCTCCCTGAATGGTATATCGCAGAATACAAAGCAGTCCCAAAACCGGGAAGAAGGACACGGAAATATGCAGAAACAACTCCGTGTCCTTCAAGATTTCCAGTTCAGACGCTTCCACAAAAAGCAAGGCAAACGTACGTGCACCCAGCATCAATACGCAGAACGTAAATGCCCAGTAAATAATCATCATTAGCGCACTTACCTTTACTCCCATCCAAATACGTTCGGGCTTGCCCGCACCATAATTCTGTCCGGTATAAGTAGCCATAGCAATGCCCAGACTTTCAAGCGGGCACATAAAGAACATCTTGATGCGCATGGCAGCAGTAAAAGCGGCTACACAAGCAGTTCCCAATGCATTGTTGGCGCTTTGCAACATGATGCTTCCGATAGCGGTAATCGAGAATTGTAATCCCATAGGTACACCGATATACATCAGTGTCCGTGCCAAGGCGCCGTTGAACTTCCGTTCATCCGGTGTTCCCCGCAATATGTCAAAACGGCGCATCATGTATCCATAGCACAA
>VOFF01000198.1_pt1 | contig 16001 bp, 17 predicted proteins | sample 5384061 | NCBI WGS metagenome assembly VOFF01 (sample SAMN12384725, study PRJNA508395) | human gut metagenome | isolation source: healthy gut E | host: Homo sapiens
GTAAAAACAATTCCGGCTGATTTGGAAAATTCCGTAGTGCACATTCACTTTATTTCTTGTGTATTTTTGTGTATTTTAGTTGACTTTTTGTGATTATAATATTTTCTTTTCTTGTGCCATTGCAACCAGTTATCGGACAAATGGCAGGAACGTAATGCTATACTTTATTTTCCAAACCGGCTGATTTCTTTCGCATATGATATTTCCGCTTTTCCTCATACATTTTTTCATCCATATGCATTAAAAAGTTTCTGCATCATCTTCTGTCCCAAATTCCGTGTATCCCATAGAAACACTTAAATGAAACGGTTCTATTCCGGATTCATTAAACCGGGATAGATTATGGTTAATCTCCTCCATTGTCGCTAAGACACGCTCCGTATCAACACCTGACAGCAGCACAATAAACTCATCTCCCGCATACCGGATTGCCATACCGGCAGCCGGTATAGATCTAAAAAGTATATTTCCCAACGTACAGATAGCCTTATCGCCCGTACTATGACCTAAATTGTCATTAATACACTTGAAATCGTTTACATCCATCATGATTCCATATAAGGATTTATGGCTTGCAATTTTCTTTTCCGCAAGCACCGCATTAAAATATCTCCGATTATATAATCCGGAAAGCTCATCCATATACAAACTCTCTGCGTATGACTGCATCTGCACAAATATCAATGCGACCGCAACCAGCACCCATGATGATGTAATTCCATAAAAAAGGAACTGGAGAACTACACCTGCAAAACAAGGACCAACGAAATAGATCACCGGGAAAAAATTCAGGTTAACCCCTTGTTTTTTGGAATGATACAGAGATATAATTAATCTGCCGGCTGCCAGTAAACTGTTTTCCATCTACGAGAAAAGCAATCGTTTCAGACAATGCCCCCACTAAATTTACGATTGCTATTCCATCATATATTTTATCTCCCACATGAAGGCTCTCTCTGTTCTTTCGTCTGCAAAACAAAAGGAACCACATCATTAACACGGTCAAGCCGTTTGCCATTAATATTTCTTCTAAAACGATGATTGTTATCCCTCCATCATTCACAGTATGAACTCATTTTTACTAAAATGAGCTCTATCATTATACCAAATGAAAACCGGTTTTTGTCTTTTTCGACATGAACTACAGTTTTTTTAACGTGAACGATGATTTTTTATGTTTCATCATTTTTCACAGCCTACTGCAACTGTGAAAAACCCACGGCTTACAAAGTTAACGGTCTTTGTATCGGAATCATAATAAGATCCCGGTATCTTAACTGCTGCACCGTGTTTATCAATTTTATATGCAAAAATCTTTTTGTCTTTTTCCTTTTTTGAAGCATTATAGGAAACAGCGACCCTGATCCGTCCCTTTTTCAGGACAGACGACTGCTTTTTCTTTATTCCTGTGACGGAAAAATCATAAACCGGACGTTTTCCAATAATTTTCCCTGCCCTGGCAGAAAGATTTTTCTTGTCAGCCTGTTTCATTTTGATAACCACAGCTGTATTCATCTCTTTCTTTAATTCTTTTTAATGCCTTCGAATCAAAGGTAAGATTTACATTGCCACCATTGACCTTCCATTCTTTTTACATTCTTTTTGACAAGTAAATTTACCGCCTGCCCGTCCATTTCAAGATGCAGATTCTTCCAGTTTTTAGCTTTTCCTGTATCAAAAGTTATTTCAACAGACAGGTCTTTTTATCCTGCCACCCTGTTCTTTTTCTGCCTTTGTAATTTCTTTTTTCAAAACTGCTGCAATATTCTTCACTTTGACCGTATTATTTTTAACTGCAGATTTTGCTTTGACATTAATATCCTTAACAGAAACGGACGTATCTGCTGCGGGTGGCGGTGTCACATTCCCTGGTTCTTCTTTTGCATGATCCGGTGCCGGTAATGTGCCGGAATCCGGTGAAACATTGCCAGATGATCCGTCCGTGCTTCCACCGGCATTTTCACCGGAACCTCCGCCGGAACTGCCTCCGGAACTTCCACCAGAACTTCCGCCAGAACCTCCACTTGAACCGCCTCCGGATATTCCGCCGGAACTTCCACCAGAACCGCCCCCGGTCTGGGAATGATCTGCCGTTACACGGACCCTGACAATCTGCCTTACTTCCTGTATAGTTGCCATTCCCATTATAACATGCGGTGAACGTATATGTTTTCGTTTCATTCGGAAGCGTTGCCATCCAGTGATCCGTTCCCTTTTCTTCTAATGTGATCCCGGAAACATCACAGGTTACTTTTATCCCGGCATCTTCCGGAATCCCCTGTCTGCAAAGCTGTAATTCTACTGTCCCCGCACCTTTGACCGTATCGGTTTTTGCAGTCAGCTGCATGCTGGTGGAAGCCTTTTCGATTTCCAAAACAGCCTCCCCGTATGTTGGAATAAAAGATGCCTTTTCCGCTTTAAAATAAATCTTATACTGGCCTGCTTCTGTGTAAAATGGCATCTCCGTTTGTGTATACGATCCGTTTTCTGTCAAACTGTAACTGATTTGTACACCATCTTCCTGTTTGATATCAAATGTATGGGGTTTTCCATCATAAGTTACGCGGACAGGTACGGTTTGTATTTCCGGCATCTCACTGTTTTTCCGGTAATAATAAGTGATCTCCTGGCGATCCTCTGTGATGTTTATTTCTCCCTGATTTGCACTGTTTCCTACACATGTATATCCATATAAATCCGGACTTCTTAACGTATACGCAGAATTCTTTGGTACATATACTGTCGCGGGTGCCGTATCAGGCACTGTTGTTTCGGTCCCGTCTTCGTTTTGCAGCATATAACGAATGGTTACGGTACTCCACGCCTGTCCTGCCGTCTGATTGTCAGCCAGAATTTTCCCAGTGTCCTCATCTATGATCTTTCCTTCCAGTCTGTCCCCGGAAACCAGACCAGTTACCGCAGGAAGTGTGACAGAAAGGGACTCTCTGGCAGCATCCGGATCATACCAGTTACTGTGTGGCGGAACGGTATATGTTTCTTCTTTTTTCATATTTGACTGTATTGTCTGCTCCAATAATGCGGAAAGCAATCTTCAAATGCTGTTTGGCATCCACTATATTTTGTACGACTGTACGGAATTCCAGATCCTTTCCATTTGCTTTTGTGATATTTGTCTCATCGATCCGGTATTGGTCACTATCCCTGTCAAGTGTTCCTGTCCTGCTATGCGGAATTGTAATTTCAGGATCGCACACATAAACAGATGCCTGCCTGCTGACATAATCACGGTTATTTAATCTCCGCGCCAGTTCCATTTTACACACTTCACAGAAAGGATTCCCAAGATCCCGCATCATGCAGACGCGGCTCGGCGCAAATACTGTTTCTGTTCCTGCTGCCGTTATTCCGATTCCACGGAACCCAAGCATCTTATGCCATTTAATCTTATCCGGATCCGATGTGTCGGAAATATTTTCTCCCTGCATCTTTTTATCATATTCATCGCCTAATCTTCCGATGCTGTGGGAAATTTCATGGGTCATGACATCCCCCTGCTCATTCTCATCCGAATTTGCCGAAAAAGAAAAGAGTGCATTGGAAGAAGAACCAATATTCGCAGTCGTATTACAAATGATATGGATGGTTCCAACGGCTGCGCCGGTATCCAGATATCTGCTCTCCAGCTCTGCCCTCAGTGCCCTGGCTTTATCTTCCCCGTCCTTTGCAAAATAGCAGGATTTTCCGAATGCCTGCACATGAAAATATGTGTCCGGGTTCGACTCCCCATACATCACGCCCACACCAGTTTCATTGGACACCGTCTGTACTGCATAAATATTGATCCTGTCGGAATACTCTTTATAAGGGGACCACTTTAGCAGCCCCTGTGCTTTTGCCGTTGCATCCTTCAAAAATTGTTCCTGTTGTTCCTGGGTATAGCCCTCACCCATGATAACAATCACGAAATTTTCCTTATCATCACCTGTCTTGTGAATGGCATAAACGGAAGCTGCCGTAAGGCTTCTTAAAGCACGATTACCGCAGCATCAAACCCCTCTACATTTCCATCAAAGGTGTTTTCGGTAAGCAGATTGTACTTCTGCGTGTACTCATTAAATTTTTTTGCACTGCTGCTGCAGTTGAAAATCATGGCAATGGTCTCTTCGCCATTTTTTCTGATCAGGACAATTGTCCCTTCCTCATCTTCTGTGACGCTCCCAGCCAGTTCGCCTTCTACAATACATGCATGGCTTTTCCGGACCTGAATCAGCCGCTTGTACCATTCATACATCTCTTTGTCCTGGTATTCTTCATCCCAGTACATGCCCCGTCTGCAGTCCGGATCGTTTGCTCCCGGCATCGCATACTCATCTCCATAATAAATCATCGGCATTCCCGGCAATAACAACTGAAAAGCCGCTGCCAAATGCTGCTTTTTCTTATTGTCGTTACACAGATGTAAAAAATCTTGCGGTATCATGGCTGTCGATCAGATTCCACATAAGGGGATAACAGTTTTTTTTATTTAAACGTCCCTTCAAATATCCAAGATTCTGTACGAACTGGCTGACCGTAATCTTTTCGTCTGCCAGCAGATCGATCAGATTCAGGTAAAATGGATAATTCATGACTGTATCCCATTCATCCCCCTCAAGGAAATCTCCTGCATAATGCCAGATTTCCCCAATGATCAGCATATCTTTCTTCACAGCCTTTACTGCCTTTCTAAAATTCTTCCAGAAGAAATGGCTGATTTCGTCTCCTACATCCAGTCTCCATCCGTCAATATCGCATTCCTTAATCCAGTAGCATGCAACATCCGTAATGTATTTTTTTCAACTTCAGGATTTTTCAGGTTTAACTTTGGCATTCCGCCATAATAACCAAAACATTTGAAGTTTGGGATCTCTCCCCATTCGCTTTTAAGTGGGAATCCATCAATAAAATACCAGTCCCGGTATTTGGATTTTTCACCATTTTCCAGGATATCCGCAAACGCAAAAAATTCTCTTCCCGTATGATTGTATACCGCATCCAGGACTACCTTCATACCACGCTCATGCGCTTTTTGTACCAGCTCTTTGAGATCCTCTGTTGTTCCAAAGGACGGGTCTATCTGGTAGTAATCCGTGGTATCATACTTATGGCACGAATTTGATTGAAAGATAGGTGTCATATACAGCACATCGATTCCCAGATTCTGAATATCATCCATATGTTCGATGATTCCCCTGAGATTTCCATGCAGATCATCCATAGGCGTAATCGGTGCTTTATACCACAGTTCTTTGTCTACCGGCTCCGTTGCTGCAAAACGGGATGGGAAAATCTGATACACGACCTTGTTTGCTGCCCACTCCGGCACCTCAAACATCTCTTCCTCCCGAAGGTTCTGCGGACAGTCAAACATTCTGTCCCTGTTTGTAATGCATTCCTTATCAAACTCATAATTTCCATAATATACCTTTTCTCCCTGCGTGTCCGTAAATTCGAAAAAAGTAACGCAGACAGATCAAATGCATCTTTATCTGTGCTTCATAATAATCATGAAACTGTGATGTGGCAACCTTCTTCATCGGAACTGTCTTTCTGGTCCTTACGCTCCATAGGTATATACTTGTCCTCATAGTGAAGGATTACCTCCTTCATATCATCCTTTTTACCTGCACGCGTATCACAAATAAATCCTTATCAACTGCATAGCTAAACCTTTTATCCATATCATGAAAAATTGCTGAATATTCCATAAAATTTCCCCTTTACACTTGTTGTTTTCCTGTATTTTAACTTACTTTTTTCAACAATTCTAGCACTATATCCACGATATTTTTAACTTTTTCTACTTTTATGCTTTTTTGCGATGATATTACTATTCATATAATTTAAAATGTGCGTTATCAGTTTAAAACCAATAACGCACATTTTCTCATTGCATCCTTTTCCCGCATTTATATATGTCACAAGTCAAATTATAGTTCCTACCTGCGACAACTTTATATGTAAATTCAACATCAATAATTTTTTTGCACCGTTTTTAATTTTTATTTTCTGCAACCTTGAATTTGCGGATCATTTCACGCAGACTTTCCGCCTCACTGCTCATCTCCTGGCTGGCAGCTGCGCATTCTTCTGATGTTGCAGAATTTGTCTGTACGACATCATTGATCTGCTCAATTCCCTCATTAATCTGCTTAATTTCTGTCGTCTGTGTCTCCAACGTCTCTGCAATATTTGTAACTTCTTTTTGTAATGATCTGGGAATTCTCAGCGACCTCCTGCAATTGTGATGCCGTCTGCCCTGCAATCACCATTCCCTTTTCCACAGCTTTCACAGAGGTTTCAATCAGAGTCGCAGATTCCTTTGCCGCCTGGGCGCTCTGATCTGCCAATACGTTTACCTGATTTGCCACAACTGCAAATCCCTTTCCTGCCTCCCCTGCTCTTGCAGCCTCAATGGAAGCATTCAATGCAAGCAGATTCGTCTGGGACGCAATTTCATTGATTGTTGCAATGATCTTGTCAATCTCTTTTGATGCCCCGTTGATCTCATTCATGGAATCAACCATATCCCTCATTTTACCATTGCTTTCCAGAATGGCATTTCCAAGTTCGTCTACTCTTCCACTGATTTCTTTTGCGGATTGTGAATTTTTTCCTACCTGTTCAGAAACACCTGCGACTGTTGCGGTCAGTTCTTCTACAACTGCTGCCTGATTTGTTGCTCCATCCGCAAGGTCATTGGAACTTGATGCTACCTGATCTGCGGCACCCGAAACTTCATCTGAAACATGTTGGATTCCCTTTATTGTCTCTGCCATGCTTTCTTCAAACAACATAAAGGAGTTTAAAATTCCAACGAAATCCCCTTTCCACTCTACTTCCGGCTGCACATCAAAATTTCCTTCTGCAAACATCTTCATTGAACGTCCAATATCATCTACATAGCTTCCCAGAATGCGGATGGATTTGCGCATATTGTGTGCCAGTATTCCAATCTCATCATCTGAATGGTAGTCCAGCGTGCTGTGCAGGTTTCCATCTGTTAATTCCTGTGCAACGGCTTCCACTTCACGTAATGGTACTAAAATTGACTCAAGTACTTTTTGCCTGTTTTTATTGCCAGTTTCCATGCCAAAACAAGACAAATAATAATACACACAATTCCTGCCACTGCAGAAATAACCGTAATTCTGACTGCCTGGCTGCTTACCTCATCGGTCATTTCATCTAATCTTGTTGCAATTTTTACGGCTTTATTTAATGCCGGGGTACAATCATTCAGAATTGAATCAACTGCCTTATCCTTGTCACCGCTTTTGATTTCTTTCATGATGGAATAACCAATGTTTCCCCAGTCTGTAAGGGCAGATGCGTATTCTTCACAATCCGCATCCGGAATAACTCCGGAGTTCTTTAAATTTTTCAGTTGGGTATTAACTTCTGCAAGCAGTCTTTCTACCGTCTGCTCATAACCGTCATAAGAGGATGTATCATTATTTAATGCCATTTCCCTGATATTTCTCGCTGATGAGTTAACATTTATCCTGCAGATTTTCACCGCCCGGTCTGCAACAGTAACATTTTGTACATAATGCATCGTATTGGCAAATAGCATACCTATAACCACAATAGAAAACAGACCTGAGACTAACATCATAATAATGACTTTTCTGTAGCCATAGTTTATCCTTTCCTTCAGATGTAAATTTTCCAAGTTTTTTTCATCATATTTTTCTTTGACGGCATAGTTTGCTATTTCCTTTCTCTTTTGTTCGATTCTGATATATCAAATTTTTTTCTCAAAGTCAATAAATTTCGGGAACAATTTTATTATTCTATTTTTCACACAAAATGTTGTACCCATCCGCCCCGAAAAATACAGCACTTTTACCAATTTTTTCTACAGTTACCTCTCCGATCGAACGTGATGTAATCTGGAATGTCGTGCCGGTGGTTCCTTCGTAAGAGTCATACTAGTACATAACTGAAAATACTATTGTCTGAAACACCCTCTGTTTTCATATATGGCATCAGGTTCTTCCAAAACATTCTCTAATTGTCTTTGAAATATCTGAATCAATAAAATCTTTATGTGCCATGTCATCAAGGATATCACATGTTTTTTCATGGGACAATCCCTTTTATAAGGTCTGTCTTCCGTAAGAGCCTGATAAATATCAACACATGCCATCATACGTTCCTGCTCATTTAATTCATCAGCGGTTTTTCCAAAAGGATACCCTTTTCCATTTAATTTTTCATGATGGAAAGCCGCCCAATCTCGTATTTCTTCAAAATCATTAACCTCCGATAATATAAGGTATGTATAACCAGCATGATTTTTCATTGTAGAAAATTCATCATCCGTAAGCTTATCCGGTTTTTCCAGAATTTCATTGCCTACCGCCATTTTTCCTATATCATGCAGTGCACCAGCCAAATACATTTTCTGTACCGTGATTGAATCATATCCCATATATTTGGCAAGCAGGGAGGCTTTTTTTCAGCTACTCCTATAGAATGCCTGCTTGTAAAAGAAGATTTATAATCTACAATCTTTGCAAAGAAATCCGCAACATTTTTACACTTTCAGAAGCCATTCTTTTTCCTCGATGCCTTCTGCGCATATCCTGACATTAATACTATGTACCATGGGGATGATATTTTTATATAATTCATAATCCCTGTCACTGTTCATCGCCTTGGCAGTAAAATCCCTGTCCATTTTCACGTAACTTGGATTCATATCACGGAATACAATGAAGATTCGAATATCCTGTTCCAAAATCGTCGATCACAAAGGGAATCCCGTTCTTGTCCAGAATTTTACGAAATTTGCAGAACGAAGGTGTCATATCCATAAATCCGCTTTCTGTCATTTCAACACATAAGCATTCCGGCTGTAATGAATATTTTTGAATTGCACCCAGAATATCCCGCTCCACATTGCCTTGCAGTATCTGAACATAGGATACATTTACATTCATCCGGAAGTCAGGAATATATTTCTGCATTTCACAGCACATTGCTGCAGCTTCGTTCAAAATATATCTTCCGGCGGGAATGATCAATCCGGTCTCTTCCAATAATGGGATAAACTCCATCGGTGAAACAAACTCCCGCCCTTCTTCCGTTATCATGGAAAAACGCATCAGTGCCTCTGCTCCAATGATCTGTTCGGACTGACAGTCCACGATCGGCTGGTAGTATACTTCAAAGCCATCATAATGGTTCACAATAGCATTACGAAGTGTTGCTATGATTCTTCCTTTTCGTAAAAAGACCTCATAGTCATCCTGGTCAAAAATATAGAATCCATTTTTACCCATGCTTTTTGCCTGTTTCAAGGCAAATTCAAACTTTTTGCGGCATTCTTCGGTTCCCTCACAAAATGTTGCTGCATCTATAACACCAATAGAAATAGAAAATATAGCTTCATAATTTTCGGCTACTATGAAATTTCGAAGTTTATCTGTAATCTTTTCTTTCAGTGCCACAGCGTCTTCTGCGGAGGAAGCTTCCAGATCCACGATCACATACTGATCCGCTACCAGATGGTAAATTCTCTGCTTGTCTGAAAGGCATTCCTTCATACAGCCGGCTACGCTTCTCAGGATATAATTACCATAATCAGCTCCCCTGGAGCTATTGATCGCTCCAAAATCATCAATTCCTACATGCATAAAAAATCCCTTGGTAATGGGTTCTTTTTGTGCACGCAGGTAAGCAAGGAATTCCGGACCGCCAAGCAGTCCTGTGACATTATCAGCCCTTCTCTTGTTGCCGGTCTCATTCAGACACCCGACCAGATACTCCGCATTTCCCTGCTGATCATTGATAACGATACCACGGCAGTTGATCCAGACCGGCATACCTTCTTTATCAAGCCACCTGTAATGAAGATTATGTACCTTTTCTCTTCCTTCGCATATATCAGCAAGATGCTTTGCAAGCATCCTGCGGTCTTCCTCATATACTAGCTTCATAACTTCATTTGCAGCATCTGTCAGAACATTTTTCGACATATTAAACCGTTTCATAGCTGACTGTGAAATCTCAAAGGTATTATTCTGCAGATCAAATATATACAGGTAATCATCCATACATCCCGTAACGATCTCAAATAAGATTTCTGCTGTCTGCTCTCCAAACACTTTAAATATATCATTAATCACAACAAAAACCTTCCTTCTGACTACTTCACTCTATTCCTGTCATTTTCTAGAATAACTTAAAGATATTCACGCGGTCATGCATCTTGGCTGCTCCCTCTGCCAGATTAATACTGATCGCAGTATTCTCTTCGGAGGATGCAGCATTGCCCTGTACTACGCCGGACAGCTGTTCAATTCCCTGACCGATCTGCTCCAAGGACTCTGCCTGGGAGTTGGCTTTCTCCATGGTGTTCTGTGCAATCTCTGCAAAGGACTCCATATCTGCAATGATCTGATTGAATGCGTCTGCTGTTGTTCTTGTAATCGTATTGCCCTTTTCGATTTCCACTAAGGTCTTATCGATCAGATCTCTCGTATTTACAGCAGATTTTGCACTGTCTGCTGCCAGCTTGCCGATCTGATCTGCAACCACTGCAAAGCCTTTTCCTGCTTCTCCTGCTCTGGCAGCTTCAATGGAAGCATTCAGGGATAACAGGTTGGTCTGGGATGCAATATCCTCGATATCTGTGATAATATTACCGATCTCCTTGGAGATTTCTGTAATGTGCTCCATTTCCGTCAGCAGCTCGTTCATCTTTTCTTTTTCTTCGTTCGCTTTGTTTGCAGAGGCTTTTACACGTGCCGATGCGTTCTGTGTTTCTTTCGCTGTATCTTCAGCCAGATCCACGACCGCATCAATGGTGGCATTCAATTCCTCGATGACTCCTGCCTGCTCTGTTGCACCGTCCGCCAGGGATTTTGATGCATTTTCCACCTCGGATGAATTCGATGATACCTGTTCTGCCAGATTGCTGATCTCGGTCAGGGTACTGTTAAACCGCTTCAGAATATACAGCAGTGATGCCTTCAATTCCGAGAAATCGCCTAGGAAATCTGTAATATCATCACCATTTCTGGTCAGGTCACCCTGCGCTATTGCCTTTACCTCCACAGAGATCTCGCTGACATAATCTGCCAGAATACCCATGGCTTCTTTCAGATTCCTGATGGTATCGCCAAGCTCATCCTCAGACTCATAGGTAAGCATTTCTACATTAGACAGTTCGCCCTTACGCAGGCTGGCAACTGCTGCCTCTATCTGTTCTACCGGCTCTGTAATGGAATTGGTAATGATCTTCCGATCAGTGTCGTCACTACAGCAATCGCAAGACCCGCTGCCACGATCACAATAAATATGATTACAGTGCATACATTAGCCATGGTCTTTGCCTGATCTAATTCTACCTGGAACTTGTCACGTAATATAGTTAATTTCTTAGAAAAAGACTTATAGTCTTCATACACCTCTCCGGTCATCAGCTTTGCTGCTTCCTGCTGTTTACCCTCACGGCTTAACTTCAAAATTTCATCCGAAGCAGCCCTGTATTTTTCCCATGCAGCGTTTGCTACTTCGTAATCGTCCTGTCCTTTTTGAGCATCACTGTCTGCAGACATTATTGCATCCAGATTCGCACTGGTATCCTGGATCTGACTCTCCAGCTTCTGAATTTCTTCTTCGCAGGAGTTCATGACTGCTGCATCTGATTCTACCAGATGCTGATACTGTTTGATTCTGTATTTCGCAGTCATTGTCTCTAAATCCTGCAGATATTCCAATGACGGAGACCAGACCTTCGTGATCTTCTCTATATTTGAACGGATCACTAATGTCGAGATCAGTGCCACCAACACTAAAAATAATGTCATAACAAGCACTGTCATTCGATATACTTTTAATTTTCCTGCAGCCTTTAAGTTAGCTATACGCTTTTTTGATCTTTTCCATGATAGTTTTCCCTTCCTTTGTAAATTATTGACTCAAACTTCGCGCATTAAAATGTGCACAACTAAAATTTAAAGACTATGAAGAAAAGTCTGTAAATAATAATCTTCTATGATAATGATTGAGCTGGAAGCGCTAAATTTGTGCTTCCAGCTCTTACTATATATATACGACATGATTTCGGGCATGTCAAGAGCAGACGTCAAAAACGTCCTTCTCATCATGCATACAGATTCAGTGTTTTGAAGTTTAGATTCTTTTTTTTTTTCTGGATGTTTCTGTGATATACTTTTACGCGGTCGTATCAGACCGGAAAGGAAATATTATGTTACAAAAATTATATGTTTTTTTCAGGAAAGAAACCGTTTTGTCAATTGCAGTGATCCTGGCGCTTCTTTCTATGTTCTGGGTCAGACCGGATAAGGCTTATTTTACTTATATCGATTTCAGGACTCTCGGGCTCCTCTTCTGTTTGATGGCAATTGTAGCTGGTTTGAAGGCTGTTGGTGTTTTTGATATACTTGCACAAAAAATTGCTGATGGGAACATCGGGGACTGTGGGTGTGATCAGGCTGTTGGTACTCTTATGTTTCTTCCTGTCAATGGTGATCACCAATGATGTGGCATTGATTACTTTTTGTTCCTCTTGCACTGATCATTGTGCATAAACTGCCAAAGGAACTAGGCAATTACTGGCTTCTTAAAATAGTAGCCATGCAGACAATCGCTGCTAATCTCGGAAGCATGCTCACACCAATCGGAAATCCGCAGAACCTTTATCTATATGCCAGAGCAGGGATGTCCGCGGCAGAATTAATAACCCTGATGCTTCCCTATTCCGCCACAGCACTTATCCTTCTTCTGATATGGATACAGGTAGCCGCTGCCAAAGCACCTCACGTATGCGGTTCCGAAAAGATAAAACTTTTTGGGATTCTCTGACAGAAAAGAACTTAACATGGAATACCTGGCCGCTTACCTGATCTTATTTACAATCTGCCTGCTCAAACGTATCATTCCATACCAGATTCCTCTTGTATTGGTTCTTATATATATGCTGCTAAGAAACAGGGAAAATATAAGCAGGGTGGATTACTCCCCTGCTTGCCACCTTTATCGCATTATTTATTTTTATCGGCAACCTTGGAAATTCCGCAATTCAGCAGTTTTCTGGAAAGAATCATGGCAGGAAGGGAAACACTTACTGCTGTTCTTGCCAGTCAGATTATGAGCAATGTTCCCGCTGCGCTTCTTTTATCCGGCTTTACAGATAATTACCGGGCTTTAATTGTCGGAACCAATATTGGAGGTCTCGGCACTCTGATTGCATCCATGGCAAGCCTGATAAGTTTCAAATATATTGCAAAAGAAAACAGGAATCTGAGAGGGAAGTATTTGGGAATATTCACAGCCTCCAATATTATATTCATGATATTCATGTTAATATTGTATTTTTTCCTAGATAAATATTTTCCGTAAGTTCTCCTCCACTGGCATACATTCTTCCAAGACCGCATAAAATTTTATCAGAACATGTATAAAAATGACCTGTAGTGACATTGATTCAGAACCGTCTTGAGTACACTGTCAAAGTTGATGACAACACATCTGAGAACCTGCAGTCCGCTGAATCCCGTATCCGTGATACTGATATGGCAGATGAGATGACAAGATTCTCGAAAGAGAGCATCTTACAGCAGGCAGCTACTTCCATGCTTGCTCAGGCAGAGGATGAATAAATTCTTCTTTTTCTTCTTTTTTCCCTTTGCAACCTCCCCATTTTCCTGTATGATAGAGATAGATTAACAGTAAGGAGGCATACAGTTATGTTGCAGATTAAAAATCCGGTTTTGCCGGGATTTAATGCAGATCCATCCATTATCCGTGTGGATGATACATATTACATTGCGAACTCTACGTTTGAGTGGTTTCCGGGAGTTCGTCTGCACGAGTCAAAAGATTTAGTACATTGGAATCTTCTTCCATCCGCATTGTCCACGACGACATTGCTTGATATGAAAGGAAATCCGTCATCGGGAGGTATCTGGGCGCCGGATCTTTCCTATGCAGATGGAAAATTCTGGCTGATTTATACGGATGTAAAAGTAACCGAAGGACCGTTCAAAGATATGATCAATTATCTGACGACGGCAGAAGATATCCGCGGACCATGGTCGGATCCGATCCGTGTCAATGGAGTGGGATTTGACGCATCGTTGTTCCATGATGATGACGGACGCAAATACCTTGTTCAGCAGACATGGGATCATCGCGAATACCACCATGCTTTTGACGGTATTACAGTGACAGAATTTGACACAGATACAATGAAATTAAAACCGGAGACAGCACGTACGATCTACGCCGGAACGGACGTTAAACTGGTTGAGGGACCACATTTGTATAAGATCAACGGATATTATTATCTGTTTGCTGCACAGGGTGGAACCGTTTGGACACATCAGGAAGTAGTAGCTCGTTCAAAGACGTTAGATGCGTTGAGTTTTGAGACAGAGCCTGGCGATCCGTTTATTACAAACTTTGATACGCCGGAACTTGAGATCCAGAAGCAGGGACATGGTGCTCTCGTAGAGACTCCCGGCGGTGAGTGGTATTATGCAGTTTGTGTGGAAGACCGTGGAACCACGAAAATGAAAGTTCGATCGACCCACGCGGCTGGTGTCCGCTTGGCCGTGAGACGGCAATTCAGAAAGTATACTGGGATGAAGAAGGCTGGCCTCGTATCGAGGGCGGACATGGCGGAAAAAGTGCTTGTGGATGCGCCGAAAGATGCAATCTTGACAGAAGCACCGGCAGATCATTCGATGCATGATGAATTTGACACACCAAAACTTCATGATGAGTGGAATACCCTCCGCGTACCATTTACCGAGGAAATGGGTACGACATGGATTGACAAATTTTTACAATGATAAGCACTGGTCATTCGCTTTCGTTACGTGGAATGAGAAAAATGGCCGCGTGATCGAAGTGGCAGAGTGCAAGTGCAATCGTGGCGGATATGCGATTCCGGTCGGATGTTCGTTCCTTCGCGACGTCTTACAGCTACGAGTATTCTTTGACGGTATACAGAGATTCCGGGCACACTGGATGCCGCTGTATTGTCCGATGATTACGTACTCCAGTCATACGGTGGATTCTTCACGGAGCATTTGTCGGCATGGCATGCGTGGACTACTCCGGATACGATCAGACAAAACTGCCGGAAAGTTTTGACTATAAAGAACTGGCGCAGGCCTTTTTAAACCAGGCTCAATCAGAGCTGGCGATCACGGCAAAGATATAATTGGACGAAAACGGGAACCAGGAAGGACAGGCGCCAGATTACCATCCATAAGATGAAAATGTGGCGGCAAAAGAAAATTGCCGGAAATTTTTCCGGTAAAGACTTGGGAGAAAGATCTACAGCCATCGTGGCACCGTAGCAGAGAAACAGGATTGTTGGTGCAAGAGTTTTGTATGCATAAATATATAATACTGATTTATTGAATTTACTGCAACACGATCTTGAAAGTTTATGTAATGTATTTCGGTAACAAAGGTATCAGTCAACTAAATAATTTTTTATTTCTAGCAAATATATAAATAATGAACCATACGTAATTGCAAAGATGCAACGAATAATATATAATATTCGTTGCAAAGGAGGTTTTTATATGTCAAAAAACTATATGCAGGAAATTAAAAGTCGAATCCTGGCTTCCGAAGATGGCTCGGTTTTTTCCACTTCTGATTTTGCGGATATCGCTGATACCAACACGGTTCGTTCAGCATTATATCGCCTTGTTAAGGATAATATTCTTCGCAGAATTATAAATGGAATTTATGAAAAACCAAAATACAGTAAACTACTCGATGAATATGTAGCTGCTGATCCTGCTGCAGTTGCACAGGCATTAGCCCGCAGTTATCATTGGACCATCGCTCCATGCGGGAACACTGCCCTTAATTTACTTGGACTTTCCACTCAGGTAGCGGCGGTCTGGTCCTATATCAGTGACGGACCTTATAAAACCTATGAATGGAATTCTACAAAGCTCGAATTCAAACACCGAACTAATAAAGAAATTACCGGTCTGTCC
>VOFF01000283.1_pt1 | contig 16001 bp, 33 predicted proteins | sample 5384061 | NCBI WGS metagenome assembly VOFF01 (sample SAMN12384725, study PRJNA508395) | human gut metagenome | isolation source: healthy gut E | host: Homo sapiens
AAAAACCATCCCAGCGGACAAACTCTTCCCCGATTTCTTTCAGTGGGTACCACAGGAAGGGCAGAGTTTCTCTCCCTTGAAAGTTCAGATATTTTTCTCAACAGGAACTCCCTTAAACCGTTCGGCGTCTGTAGCTCTTGCTTTTCGTTTTTTTCTGTTCCGAAGTTCCGCATTGACTGGCAGCTTCTGGAATATTCTTTTCGCTGGAGGTTTTTACGGAGAAGATTTGTCTCTTCTTTCCCGGGTTATCCACCGGTAGACTAACTTCCGTTTGACAGCGCATCGACACTGGACTACATCCTGTTTATGGGACGTAAGGTGAAGAGTGCTAGCTTTTCCAACTGGATCCGGTATCTGGCAGGCTTTTTTTGCGGAGACGGGTAACTGCATTGTAAAACAGCTGGGAGATATCCCGTGTTCATTACTGTCAGACCGCTTTGTCTGCATTCGGTTACCAGTTCCATCCATTCATCAAGGAACGTCCTGGAGCACGTTTATTACTCATAATGAAACCTCCAAATGTAGTAAATTTCTATCTCCTATCAAGGGGAGTGTAGAAAAAAATCTATTTACTATCATTACGAGTTTAAAGAACGGAGCAAAATTACTCAAACAGAATAAAAAAGAGATTACATTTTAAGCAGCTTGACAGCTTTCAGGGAAACTGTGAAAGGACACGGATGAAAGAGATAAATAAACAGAAGAAAAAATAAGGGACTAAGCCGGAATACAGGCAGTCCCTTTTTTGCAACGGCGGCGGAACGAAGTCTGGGTTTGCCTGAGACTTTGCGGCCGTGTATAGTCCCGGAGCGCGCTTTTTTAGCGCTTCCGGTGATTTGAAAAAATTACTGATAGGGAGAGTTCCTTGTGTGAGGAGAGTTATTTTTGAGTATAAAAAAAGAGCGGATTTATAGGATATTTGGGAAAATCCTGTTTTACTATATATTGTTTTTTTGATTTATTTTCTGTTTCTTGCGGAATGGTACGGAAGAACGGAAGTGACGGAAGAGTATAGATATAATCTTGAATTATTTAAAGAAATCAGACGTTTTTCTTACTTATAGAGAACAGCTTGGCATGTTTACGGTGCTTGCGAACCTTTCTCCGGGAATATTATGATCTTTGTTCCTTATGGTTTCTTTATTTCCATGGCGGGAAAGTCCATGGGATTTTTTAAAATATTATTTTTCAGTATGGCGCTGAGTCTGGGCGTGGAAACAATACAACTTTTTTACGAGAGTAGGAAGTTTTGATGTCGATGATATTTTATTAAAATACAATCGGCGGAGTTTTAGGATATATTTTGTTTGTGGTATGCAGTCGGATAAGGAGAAAAACGTTATGTTCGGAAAGGAAAAAAAGGCAGAAGATAAGAAAAAAAAAGAAACTGCTTTGAAACGGGAGAAAACCGGAAAAAAAGCGGGGTGAAACATAAAAAAGCCAAAGCAAAAACAGGCGGGCAACGGAAATCTTTCGTGTCTGTTCGGATTAGGTTCGGCCGCAGTGTTGGCGGGATGTATAGCATACGCGTTTGTCCGAAGAGGAGAAGCCCCCGGGATCATAGGAGGTATTACGATTATTTCTTTGATACTGGCAGGATACGGAATTTATTCGGCAATTATAGGATTTCGGGAGAGAGAACGCAGTTATCTGACGTGTAAGATCGGTATTGTCATGAATGCGGCGGCGATTATTTCATTTTTTGCGGTATTTATCAGAGGTTTGAATTAGTAAGCAAAAGATAAAAAGTAGTGAAAAAAGATAAATAATAAAGAAAAGTAAACAGATGAGCGGGAGGGAAAGGAAAAATGCAGGAAGTGTCAGAAAAATACAACAACGATTCATATAGGGAACGGCATGCGTTGTCGGTAGAACGTCTTCGCACGCTGCCTTTGAGGAATCTGTGGAAGATTCTTATATCGCGTATTTCAGATTGGTTGCCCTGTTTTTTGCTTGAAGTGGAAAATGTGCGGATTCAGGTGGAAAGCGGAAAATGGGATCAATATAATGAAGAAGACATGAGACAGATCAACGAAATCCTTTATAGTGATATTGTCGGGGATGCTTTACGAAAAAGCTATGCAAATCCGAAATATGCATGCAGCTGGTTTGAGCCGGAGATGGGAAGGCTTTTGAGTTTTTCTCTATGTGGAAATGCGCTCCGGCATCCCTTATGCGTTTGAAGGCAGACTTGATTATCTGACGATTTTGTATGAATTGTTTATCGAGGTATATACGTATTTTGAAAATTGCCGGGCAGATGGCGCTGAACCGGAAATACGAAGAGTAAGAGATATCGTGTATTGGTATGCAAGCGATTATTGCGACGTATTTTTGGCAGATCGGATTAAAGAACAGATCGATCCGTCGTATTCGTTTGCGGCAGATATTATCGAAAATGCAGATTCGAGCAGCGACAGGTATTTGTATCGTTTCGGAGAATATATTACAGAAAATGAGCTGGGAACTGCGCGCCGTCTCAGGTCGCTTCCCGAAGAGACGATTCAAAAGATGGCGGACGTTTACACGGAAGGCTATCGGATCGGATTTATCAATACAGGAAAAGATCTGTCCAAAAATCAGTCGTAAATATTCGTTACAGCCTCGGATTTGAACGGGTCATAAGAGCGGCGATCGCAAATTTTTCGCGCTATGGGGTTAAAACCCGTAATATACAGGGCGGCGTCGGGTGTGATCACGAAAAGAGAGCATCACAAAATCGGATATTTCGGCGCTGTGGCAAACTGGCAGTATGAGTACGATCACAGACAAGATCAGGCGTTATTTATGGATAAACGCTATATTGAACGGCGTCTGGAAGTGATGCATACTGTTTATGAACAAAATAAAGAACAGGCAGCGCAGTTCGCAGGACCTGCCGTGATGGAAACATTCGGAGAAAAGCCGTTTTCACCGAAAGCAGTACCGGAAGCTCCGGCTTACTGTGAAGAGCAAAGGGAGCTTGCGCTTCAATACGACAGCAGATCCGGTCAGATCACAAATGAATATATCAAAGGAGAAGAGAGAAGTTTTACGATCATTGCATATCCTGTGCCGGAGATCGGTCCGAAATATGAAGAAATTTTCGATGAAGTAATACGAATTAATACGTTAGATGCAAAATTATATGAGAAAGTTCAACAGACGATGATCGATGCGCTCGATCAGGGAGAAAAAGTCCGTGTGATCGGAAAGGGAGAGAACCGGACGGATATGGAGATTCGGCTTTGGTCGTTAAAAAGATGCTCGGAAAGAGACGATTTTTGAAAACTGTGTGGCAGATGTAAATATTCCGGTAGGCGAGGTGTTTACATCACCGGTGCTGGAAGGAACGAACGGAGTTTTGCATGTCAGCCGGGTGTATCTTGACGGTTTGCAGTATAAAGACCTTGAATTGAAATTTAAAGACGGAAAGATCGTTGATTATAGATGCGGCAATTTTAAAGACGAGGAAGAAGGCAGACGATATATTTTTGATAATGTTTTGAAAATCATGATACTCTTCCGCTTGGCGAATTCGCGATCGGAACAAATACGACTGCTTATGCCGCGGGAAAAAAAAAAAATACGGGATCGAAGATAAGATGCCGATTTTGATCGCAGAGAAAACAGGACCTCATTTTGCAGTGGGCGACACATGCTATTCATGGAGCGAAGACGTCCGTGTATATAATCCGAACGGAAAAGAAATCGTTGCAAAGGATAATTCTTGTTCGCTGAAAAGAAAAGAAGATCCGTCTGCGGCATACTTTCAATGTCATACAGATATAACCGTACCTTATGAAGAGTTAGAAGAAATAAGTGTAGTGACAAAAGACGGGAAACACATTATACTAATTAAAGACGGAAGATTTGTGCTTCCGGGAACTGAGATTTTAAATGAACCATTAAAACAACTCGAAAATTGATTTGAGATTTTAAGGAGGAAATAACGTGCCAAAAGTAGGAATTGTAATGGGCAGTGATTCAGACCTTAAGGTGATGAGCAAAGCTGCGTCAATGTTGGAAAAATTCGGAATTGATTATGAAATGACGATCATTTCCGCACATCGTATGCCGGATGTATTTTTTGAGTGGGCAAAAGCTGCGGAAGGAAAAGGGATTAAAGTAATTATCGCAGGAGCCGGAATGGCTGCACATCTTCCGGGAATGTGTGCGGCGCTGTTCCCGATGCCGGTGATCGGAGTGCCGATGTCAGGAAAGAATCTGGATGGTATGGACGCTCTTTACTCGATCGTTCAGATGCCGCCGGGAATTCCGGTTGCGACTGTTGCGATTGACAGTGGAATGAACGCTGCGATTCTTGCGGCAAAAATCCTCGCTGTATCAGATGAAGAGGTATTAAAAAAAGTTAAAAGACTATTCGGCAGAGATGAAAGATACCGTTCAGGCGAAAGCCGATCGTCTTGCCGAGGTCGGATATGAGGAGTATTTAAAGTAAAGGAGAAAGTGGTATGGATTATAAGAAAGCAGGAGTTGACATAGAGGCCGGTTACAGATCAGTAGAATTAATGAAAGAGCATGTAAAAAAAGACGATGCGTCCGGAAGTGCTCGGAGGACTCGGAGGATTTTCGGGAGCATTTTCTCTTGATAAGATCAAAGAAATGGAAGAGCCGGTGCTGCTTTCCGGTACAGACGGATGCGGAACCAAGGTGAAGCTGTCGATGGTGCTTGATAAGCATGACACGATCGGAATCGATGCTGTGGCAATGTGTGTGAATGATATTGCCTGTGCGGGAGGAGAACCACTGTTTTTCCTTGATTATATTGCATGCGGCAAGAATGAGCCTGAGAAGATCGCATCAATCGTAAGCGGAGTGGCAGAAGGATGTCTTCAGTCGGGAGCGGCGCTGATCGGAGGCGAAACGGCGGAACATCCGGGACTTATGGCAGAAGACGAGTACGATCTTGCCGGATTTGCGGTAGGAGTATGCGATAAAAAAGATATGATCACAGGAGAAAATCTGTCTGCCGGAGACGTTCTGATCGGTATGGCTTCTACGGCGTTCACAGCAACGGATTTTCACTTGTAAGAAAAGTATTTGATATTACAAAAGAATCTCTTGATACATATTACGATGAATTGGGATGTACTCGGAGAGGCGCTTCTTCGCTCCGACAAGAATTTATGTAAAAGCACTGAAAAGTGTTAAAGAAGCGGGAATAACGGTGAAAGCATGCAGCCATATCACAGGCGGCGGTTTCTATGAGAATGTACCTCGTATGCTGATCGACGGTACTCGAGCGGTGATCGAAAAAGACAGTTATCCGATCCCGCCGATCTTCTTCAAGATGCTTGCAAAAGAAGGCGATATCGAAGAGCAGATGATGTACAATACTTATAACATGGGACTTGGAATGATCCTTGCTGTAGATGCAGCAGATGTGGACAAAACAATGGAAGCGATCAAAGCGGCAGGAGATGCGCCGTATGTAGTCGGCCGCATCGAAGCGGGAGAAAAAGGAGTAGACTTATGCTAAAGGTCGTTGTGCTCGTATCCGGAGGAGGTACGAATCTGCAGGCGATCATTGACGGCGTAAAAAGGCGACGTCATCAGGAATACAAAGATCGTCGGAGTTATCAGCAATAACAAAGAATGCATATGCGCTTGAGCGGGCGAGAGAGAATCACATCCCGGCAAAATGTATCTCGCCGAAAGATTATGAATCAGGGATGTGTTTAATGAAAAACTTTTGGAAGCCGTCAACGAGTACGAACCGGATCTGATCGTTTTGGCAGGATTTCTTGTTGTTATCCCTCCGGAAATGATCGCAGCTTACAGAAACCGGATGATTAATATTCACCCGTCGTTGATTCCGGCGTTTTGCGGGAAAGGATATTATGGATTAAAAGTGCATGAAGCAGCGCTTGCAAGAGGTGTTAAAGTAGTCGGCGCGACCGTTCATTTTGTAGATGAAGGAACCGATACAGGGCCGATCATCCTGCAGAAAGCAGTAGAAGTTGAGCAGGATGACACACCGGAGATGCTTCAAAGAAGAGTGATGGAGCAGGCAGAATGGAAGATTCTGCCGGAAGCGATCCATTTGATCGCGAACGGAAAAGTGCATGTTGAAAACGGACATGCTTTTATAAAAATTTATAGAATGTCGAAGCATTAAAAATGACCGCCGGGACGAAAAACCGGGCGGTCATTTCGGAACGTAAAACGGTTTGTACAGACAGGAGGAATCTATCATGAAAATATTGATCGTCGGAAGCGGCGGAAGAGAACATGCCATTGCGGCAAGTGTGGCAAAAAGTCCCAGAGCAGATAAGATATACTGCGCGCCCGGAAACGCGGGAATTGCAGAATACGCAGAGTGCGTGGACATCGGAGCAATGGAATTTGAAAAAACTGGCAGAATTTGCCAAAGAAAAAGAGATCGATCTTTGCATCGTCGGAATGGATGATCCGCTTGTCGGAGGTCTTGTGGACGTATTGGAAGATGCGGGAATCCGTACGTTCGGTCCAAAGAAAAACGCCGCTATTTTGGAAGGATCAAAAGCGTTTTCAAAAGATCTTATGAAAAATACGATATTCCTACTGCAGCATATGAGAATTTTACAGATCCAAAGGAAGCAATCGCCTATCTTGAGAATGCAAAGTTCCCTATCGTATTGAAGGCAGACGGACTTGCACTTGGTAAAGGAGTGCTGATCTGTCAGAATTTTGAAGAGGCAAAAGAAGGCGTGAAGACGATCATGCTGGACAAAGAAATTCGGCACAGCCGGAAACGAGATGGTCATTGAAGAGTTCATGACAGGTCGCGAAGTATCTGTTCTTTCATTTGTAGACGGAAAGACGATCAAAACGATGACAAGCGCGCAGGATCACAAGCGCGCAGGAGACGGAGATACCGGTCTGAATACAGGCGGAATGGGAACATTTTCCCCAAGTCCGTTCTATACAAAAAGAAGTGGAAGAATTTTGTGAAAAATATATTTACCAGAGAACGGTAGATGCTATGGCTGCAGAGGGCCGCCCGTTTAAAGGCGTTATTTTCTTCGGTCTGATGCTGACAGAAGAGGGACCGAAGGTACTGGAATACAATGCACGCTTCGGCGATCCGGAAGCGCAGGTTGTGCTTCCGCGTATGAAAAATGATATTTTGGACGTTGTGGAAGCATGTATTGACGGAACACTGGATCAGGTAGATCTGCAGTTTGAAGACAATGCGGCCGTGTGCGTTGTGCTTGCATCTGAAGGCTATCCGGTTCAGTACGAAAAAGGCTATCCTATCACAGGTCTTGAAGAATTCAGTAAACATGAAGGGTATTACTGTTTCCATGCAGGAACAAAATTTGAGGACGGAAACATCGTGACAAACGGAGGCCGTGTGCTTGGTGTAACTGCAAAAGGCGCTAATCTGAAAGAAGCAAGAAAAAATGCCTACGCAGCGACAGAATGGGTACAGTTTAAAAACAAATATAAGCGTAATGATATCGGAAAAGCGATAGATGAAGCTTTTTCTGACGGTCAGTAATGCAAAAATAAAAAGAAAATCCATATTCAGAATGACTGCAATCCCCCTTACTATTTAGAAAATGATAGTAAGGGGGATAGTTTTTGTATATGGTTTTCAAAATAGGAATCTGCTTATGATATAGCTATACTATCTTTTGAATCCTCCACCCGGAATTAATCAGAAAAAAACAGTACAAAACAATGCAAAACAGAAAAACATAAAATAATACATAAATATTCAGACAAATATTGACAAATATATATTTTATGATATTATTTAATTAAATTAATAAATATACTTAAATAAAAGAAAAGGAGAAAAGTATGAAAAAGATTTCTGTGGTGTTGATTGCGGCGTTGGTCGTATCTTTGCTTTTTGATGTGGAAAGAGCGACGATGCGAAAGGTACAGGGAAAACAACTTTGAGCGTTTGGTATTGGGGAGAACAAGAAGTGCCGGGATATAAGGCGTATATGGAAGAGATGGTAAAACGGTATGAAAAAAAAAAAGAACCCTGATATTAAAGTGGAAGCTGTTCTTCAGGAAAGTGATAATCTGTATACGGCATTTCGTACGGCAGAGGCGGCAGGGGAAGGTCCGGATATTCAATATATGTGGGGCGGAACTCAGGCAATGGAAGATGTTTGGAAAGGAAACGTAGTCCGATTAGTGACTATATTTCTGAAGAAGAACTCTCGGTTATTCCGAAGTCGGCATTGGCTCAGACGAATTGGAACGGGAAACAATGGGGAATCCCGGCATATGGATTTACATATGGGATTGCCTATGATAAAGAAGCAATGCGTACTGCCGGAGTAGATCCGGAAAATCCGTTTACTACATGGGATGAATTTTTAGAGTGTTGTGAGAAATTAAAATCATCAGGAATTACGCCGTTAGGAATGGGGTTAAAAGACGGATATTTACCGGCGTGGATCGGGATTTTTTTGGGACAGCAAAATATGGACAGCGTGAATGATATGATTTCCCTTATGAGTGGACAAGAAAGCTTTACAGATAAAAAATACTCTGAATGGCTGGAAAAAATTGCAGAGCTGAAAGAAGCCGGATATATTAACGAAGATATACTTTCATTAGACTTATATCAGGGGCAGCAGTTGATCGAAAGCAAAAGCGGCAATGACACTTCATACACAGCCGTATGCGGTATCATTGGAAAAATCATTAGGGTCAGATCAGATCGGTTTTGCAAAAGCGCCAGTATTCGGAACCGGAAAATTTGCGGATTCAGTTGCAACTCCGAGTCAGGTATATGTAATACCAAACAGTGCGAAACATAAAAAGAAGAGGCGGCAGACTTCTTTATTGTTTTTACAGGAAGAAGATAATATTAAATATCTGTATGAATCGGCAAATGCGATGATGCCGAATAATAACTTTGATGAAAGCTGGGTATCCAGCGAAATTGACAGAAAAGTTTTGGAATGGCAGAAAGAAGACAATAATTTTTGTTATCAGTTGTATTTTGCACCTATGTTTGAAACAGATGGTCTGATTCCGACGGTACAGAAGATGTTTTCAGAAGGGTTAGCGCCAAAGGATGCAGCGGTGGAATTAGATGAGGCACTCGGGAAATGTATGGAACAAAATCCTGAGGTTCATGATGCGTTTTTAGAATGGAGTGTAGAAGAATAGTTCTGAAAAGAGGAAAGCCTCTGTTTCAAAGGAAGGGATTGATATGAAAACGAACAGGATGAAAAAGTTCACGCCGTATTTCTATATATTACCAACCTTTATCATTTTGGCGGTTGTAATTGTAATTCCGATTATTTATGTTATTATCCAAAGCTTCTATACGACCTTTGCAAATGAGAGTGTTTTTGTAGGTCTGAGAAATTATAAGATGGCATTTGAAGACGAACTTTTGCTGACTGCGTTGAAGAACAACTTGAAATTATTTTTATGCGTTCCGATATTGACAGTGCTTTCACTTGCCATTGCATCAATTTTATATAACAAAAAATCAGAGGGTGGAGGTTTTACAGAAGCGTTATTTTTATTCCGTACATACTGGCAATTCCGGTTGTGGGCATTGTATTTTCATATTTACTGCAGTACAACGGAGTTATCAATTCTATTTTGCGGACAATCGGGTTGGAGAATATGGCGTTGGATTGGTTGGGAGATCCGAATTTGGCATTCCCGAGTGTGGCAATAGTTATTATGTGGAAGCAGATCGGTTTCGGAGTTGTTTTGTTTTTGGCGAGAATGATGTCAATAGATAAAACATTGTATGAATCGGCTGATGTAGACGGAGCTACATGGTTTCAGAAATTTATGCACATTACCGTGCCGCAGACAAAATCGATTATTGAATTTTATGTGATCATCACTCTTATTGAAATGTTGAGTTGGGTGTTTAATTTCATTTATGTCATGACGGCAGGCGGCCCGGGAAATAAGACGCTTGTGTTGGAATATTTGATTTATAAGAAAGCGTTTGGCGGTGGTGATTTCAATATTGCAATGGCGATCAGCGTAGTACTTCTTGCTATTGCGGCAATATTGATTGTAATACATCAGATTGTTATGAGAAAAGAGGAGTGAAAGAATGAAACGAAAAAGAGGAGGAATAGTCTCCCAGCTATTGATGATTTTACTTGTGGTCGTTATTATCTTTCCGTTATATTTTATGACAGCGAATTCGTTTAAAACGCATGAAGAATATGTCAATAATATGGCAGGCCTTCCGCAAACATTTACAGTACAAAACTTTGTGGAAGCTTTCCGGGGAAAACCGTTCGGACAATGGTTTATGAATAGTTTGATTCTTACAGTTGCAGCGGTTTTTATTACGGGAATCATTGCACTGCTGGCAGGATATGCCTTTGCAAAGATGAGGTTTAAAGGGAAAAAGTGTTGTTCAACATGATCGTTCCGCTGATGTCTGTTCCTCCGGTTGTTATGATTATACCGCAGTTCCGGATTATTAAAATATTGGGTCTGGTAAATACACGTGTTTCTGTGATATTAATATATATAGGAATTATGTTGCCTATGACGATATATTTGATGAGAAATTTCATGAAAAACAGTACCGGATTCTTTGTTAGAGGCAGCGGAGATTGACGGGTGCAGTAAGCGGAAGGCGTTGACAAAGATTATGATTCCGCTGAGCGTTCCGGCGCTTATTACTTCATCACTTGTAAATCTTGTATGGGTATGGAACGAGCTGTTGATTTCGCTTGTTTTTCTTCAGAAAGAAGAATTGCGAACCTTAATGGTAGGGATTACTTTATTTAAAGGACGTTTCACATTAAATATACCTGTTATTATGGCAGGGTTGGTTATTGCGACAGTGCCGATCGTGTTGATATATATATTTGCGCAGAAATATCTTGTTGAAGGTATGTTGGCAGGTTCGGTCAAAGAGTAAGAAATAAAGGGGGATATGCTTTGAAAATCTATAATCCGACAGATATAGGAGATCGAAATAAACTAATGATCTTACGGCTGATAAAAAGTATATGATGGAATTTCCAGACAGGAAATTTCAAAAAGGATGCATTTAAGTGCACCGGCGGTAAGTAATAATGTAGCGGCCTTGATCGAAAACAGGATTGTATATGAAAACGGCTGTGACGATACGAGCTTGGGAAGAAAGCCGAGACAATTAAGTTATAAAGGAGACCTTTATTATGTGATTTCGGTTGAATTGATGCCTAAAAAGTTCGTGCAGGTATTGCAGATCTGTACGGTGAAGTTCAGCAGTGGACAGAAAAAAGGAGATCATAGTAGAAAACGGGTGGACGAGGTTCTCGGGCAGTTGGATTCTGCGATAGACGAGTTGCTTGAAAAAGCGAAAAAAGGATGTAGATGTGATTGCGATCGCAGTAGGTGTTCCTGCGCTGACAGGCCAGAATGATTTAAACGATCTCTTTGGAACATATTTGCCGGAATGGAAAAATGTCGATTTGAAAGAGCATATTTTACAGAAATATAATGTAGAAGCGATTATTGTAAATGACGTTGAATTGGCGCTGATCGGAGAACGTGAAAGAGGCGTAGGAAAAAAAACAGACGAATATTGTTTACATAAAATACGGAGAAGGCTTTGCGGCAAGGGCGATTGTGGACGGATATCTTCTAAAAAGGAAATAATATGGCGGCAGGAGAATTGGGTTATTATCTAGAATCATTGGAAGAGATGACAGATGAGTTTGTATGTCCCGGACGATTTGAAAAAAAAAGGTGTGTCAAAATATTTTCTCAGAATGCGGTGAAAAAAAAACGGCTTGTCAGATCTTATTTTGCGAGCTGAACAAGGTGATGAGGCGGCAGATGCCATTGTGAAAAAATTATAAGAAAAATCGCCGTTGTCATCGCCAATACCGTATTGATGTTAAACTCTGAGATGGTGATATTAGGCGGAGATTCAGAAATTTTTACAGAGGAAAATATTGTTGAGATCAAGAAAATATTAGAAAAAGTTTGTCCGTTTGTTCCTGAAGTCGTAACTTCAAAGTTAGGCGCAGATGCTCCGATCATAGGTGGGATAAAAGTTGCATTGGATTATGCGGAAGAGCAGATCATTATGCTCTGGAAATCATAGGAGAATGATATGGAGGCATATATGGACATATTACTGAAAGAAAGACTGGTATCTTATATGAAAAACATATTTTAGAAGATGTGATGCCATTTTGGGATCGGAGGTGCATAGATAAAGAATACGGCGGATATATTACTTGTTTTGACAGAGAAGGAAAAGATGACAGATGATAAGAAATATATTTGGTTTCAAGGGCGTCAGCTATATATATATTCACTGCTTTATAACAAAGTACCAAAAAGAAGGAGTGGTTGGAAAATGCAAAAAAAGCATGGTTTTTCATTTTTGTAAAAATATGGGTATGCGGGCGATGGAAGATGGATTATGTATTGGACAGAAAAGGGAATGTTTTGGAAGGTACAATCTCAATATTTTTCTGATTTTCATGTTTTGCAGGGGGTGGCAGAATACCTTAAAATAGAAGAAGTAAGAACGCCGGAAAATATGGAACTTTAAAAAAACTTGTTATGAAACGATGGAAAAAAATGTATTTGATCCATGGTTTAAAGAAATATATGAAAATACATGGAGCCCGGTTTTATATGGCATGACATGACTGGTTTAAAGAAACGAACTCTTTATGGAATGAAAAAGTATGGTGGCCGAATGCAGAGGCGTTGACAGCTTATGCACAGGCGTATTGCTATACGAAAGATAGTTATTTTCTTCAAAATTTTTAGATCAGCATAATTATTGTAAAGAAAAAGTTTTTTTGATTCACAATATAAAGAGTGGTTTGAACGACTGGAATATGACGGAACCGTAAAAAACAGTGCAAAAGGAACACCGTGGAAATGTGCGTTTCATCTTGTGAGAGCGCTTGTGTTTACATTAGAAGCATTTTCGGAAATGGAGGCGGTATAGTGTATTTTCTGGGGATTGACGGAGGGGGAACAAAAAACTGATTTTTTACTGTTAGATGAAAACGGAAAAACGATTGCACAGCGCAAGATAGGAACTATTTCTTATAAGCACGTTGGAATGGATTATGTGACAGAATTACTGAGAGAAAATATAAATCAAATATTAGACAGGAATGATGCCTATATATGTCTTGCCTTTCCGAATTGGGGAGAATCAAGAGTAAATGATGAACGCTTTTTATGCCGGATTGACAAAAAATTACAGATAGGCCGATGAAAATTGTAAACGACAGCGCCGCGGGATGGGCAGGATCTTTGGGATTAGAAGAGGGGATCAATCTTGTGGCAGGAACAGGTTCGATCGCTTATGGACAAAATAAGTTTGGCACAGAAGCTCGTGCGGGCGGATGGGATGATGGTTTTTCTGATGAAGGCTCTTGTTATTGGTTGGGAAAGAAAGCGTTGGAGCTGTTTTCAAAAGAGAGTGACGGAAGGGTAAAAAAAAGGTTACTCGAGATTTTCCGATACAATTTTAATTTAAAAATGACTTTGACCTTATAGACATTTTTGATGAAGTGTATAAAAATAATCGTACAAAAACAGCTGAACTTCAAAAAATTGCTTTTACAGGCAGCGATGCAAGGAGATGAAGAAGCAATACGTTTGTATGAGGCTGCGGCAGAAGAATTAGCGCTGATCATAGGCGCTGTTTATAGAAAACTGGAATTTTCGGGAGACACGATCGTATCTTATTCAGGTGGATTGTTTCATGCAGGAGATTTTATATTAAAGCCACTGGTGCGGAAGCTCGAGGAAAATGGAATTTGTCTTTGTCCTCCCTAAATATTCGCCTGTACAGGGGAGCGGCGCTTTTGGCGGCGAGAGAATATAGGCAGAGACGGTGAATTTTTATCACGAATAAAAGCAGGCTTAGAATAAGAAAAAGAGAATATCCGCGGCAGATTGCGATTTTTTGCTGCGAGATATTCTCTTTTATTTTATATTATGTTTATAATTATTTTGCCGGATATTTTTATTTGGTGATAAAATCACAGACATAATTTCTATTATGTGTTATTATACTTATATAATGTGCAATGAAAATTATAAGAGAGTAAGATCGACACATAAAAACAAGAGAAAAACAGGAGGAACGATTTATGAGATTAAAAGATAAAGTAGCGATTATTACAGGAGGAAGCCGTGGAATCGGATTTGCGACAGCAGATGCATTTTTAAGAGAGGGTGCGAAAGTTGCTGTTGCGGCGAGCAGTGAAAAAAAAACGCGGAAGCGGCAGTCGAGAAGTTAAAAGCGATTCATCCGGATGCAGAAGTGGTAGGGATCAGTCCGAACCTCGGAAGTTTTGAAAGTGTGAAAGAAGAATTTGATAAAGTAGAGAAACAGTTCGGACGTATTGATATTTTGGTGAATAATGCGGGGTTTCCGAGAGCACTCCGTTTACATCTTATACAGAAGCTGATTTTGATCGTGTGATCGATCTGAATGTAAAAAGGTGTATTTAACGCAACACGCGCGGTAGTTGACGGAATGATTAAAAATCACAGCGGGGTTGTCCTGAATACGTCTTCAATGGTAAGTATTTCCGGTCAGCCGAGCGGATTTGCTTATCCGGCGTCTAAGTTTGCGGTAAACGGTACGACGATCTCTCTGGCAAAGAGAGCTTGGGCCAAAAAGGAATCCGTGTCAATGCAGTTGCTCCGGGAATTACGGAAACAGACATGATGAAAGCCGTTCGAAAAACGTGATCGAGCCGATGATCGCACAGATTCCGCTTCGCAGACTCGGACAGCCGGAAGACATTGCAAATGCATTTGTATTTCTTGCATCTGATGAAGCGTCCTATATTACAGGCGTAGTTCTTAGTGTAGATGGAATGGCGCGCGCGTAAATATGGCGTTGCAATATTGTTTGCAAAATAATTTACCGGGAAGGGATTCCTTTTTCATATATTTGAACATGTGCTAATATAATATCTCAGCGGAAGTTGTTCCGTTGAGATATTTTTAAATTTCTGGGATGGTGAATATATGGCGCGTCAAAATGAGCGGAAAATGAAATTATATATGGAAGCGGGTCTGGCGGTACTTCTTGTTTTAACGATTGCACTGGCATCAGTATCAGGGCGGCTCTCTTCGCAGGCACATGAGAAGGACAAGAATAAGCAGGAAGCGGAAGGCTGTACAAGGAGAAGCGGAAGTTTACGAAAAAACAAAGGAAATGATCAAGAGAAAAATGAAGTGAAAGACCAAAGGGAAAACAACGCTCAAAATACAGCGGGAAATGCTGAAGAATCACAGGAAACGATCGCTGACGGACAGTATCCGATTATGGGAAACAGCCGCGTAACAGTTGATGAGATGGTAGATTATTTTTCAGACGGCAGGAAAACCTTATCCGAAAGAAGCTCTTTCCAAAGAGTGGCCTGACAGATGCTGCATGGTGTAATGAGCATGGGATATCTCCCAGCTGTTTTTACAATGCAGTTACCCGTCTCCGCAAAAAAGCCTGCCAGATACCGGATCCAGTTGGAAAAGCCAGCACTCTTGACCTTACATCCCATAAACAGGATGTAGTCCAGATTGCTATAGAACCGGAGTCTTCTCCGGCAGAACTGATCCCAGATAATGGAAACAGACCTATGCACCTTGACAATTCACATACGATTGAAATCGAAGCAGACGGATTGCTTATACGAATGAGTAATGAGATCAAACCGTTACTTCTGAAGATGCTTATGGATACGCTGAAGGAGTCGTTATGTTAGCGGATATCTCGAGTGTTGATGCGATCTATATCGTCTGTGGCAGAACAGATATGCGCAAGTCCATTGATGGATTATGTGCGATCATCCAGGAACAGTTTTCGATGGAGATCGATCATGCACTTTTTCTTTTCTGCGGCCGTAGATGCGACCGTATCAAAGCCATTTTAAAAGAACCTGACGGGATCGTTATGATCTATAAAAGGCTGACCGCCCAGGGATCTTACCGGTGGCCCAGGAATAAATCTGAAGTCCGGAATCTTACATGGCGGGAATTCGACTGGCTGATGTCTGGCATTGATATTGAGCAGCCAA
>VOFF01000418.1_pt1 | contig 16001 bp, 27 predicted proteins | sample 5384061 | NCBI WGS metagenome assembly VOFF01 (sample SAMN12384725, study PRJNA508395) | human gut metagenome | isolation source: healthy gut E | host: Homo sapiens
TCTGCATACCGGAGGCATGCTTTCGCCAGGTGAAATCCAGGAAATTGAACTTGGTGTTGGTGCCTTTGAGCCTACCTTAAATGTGCAGCTTTGGAAAAATTACGAAGATGAGATGGAAATCTATCTGGAACATCCAGCCGGGGAGCGTGTTGGTCCCCCTTTTTGAAACACTGGGCGCCCAGCGTTGGCAGGCGGGAAATACGGAACTTCTGATTTATTATGGAAAACCGGCACCGTATCATGTGACGCAGGAGATTTATGTGGATTTTCTGCCGCAGGATGAGAAAAACCCCCTATGTAGACAGCGGTGTGTGGAAAATAATCTTAGCAGCAGGAAATATAAAAAAACCGGGGAATATTTTCTGTGGCTTCCAGGTGGCAAAACTTTAAATCCAGGTACAGCCTTCTATCTTCCACGTCCCCAGGGAACTCTCACAATCCCTGCCACCGCCAGGCGCGTGATCAGCGTCGGCGCCTACGACGCCCGCCAAAAACACCTATGCCGATTTCTCCGGCCGCGGCTGTCGCGCCCTCCCATATCCAAAACCCGATCTTGTCGCCCCTGGTGTTGATATCTATGCCCCTCGCTTTGGTGGAGGCTATGCCGCCTTTACTGGCACCTCCTTTTTCCACGCCTTTCGTTACTGGTGCAGCCGCCCTCCTTATGGAATGGGGAATCACCCGCCGAAACGATCCCTACCTCTATGGGGAAAAAGTAAAAGCCTATCTCCGTCGTGGTGCAAAAAGCCTTGAAAGGATCGGAAAAGTTGCCAAATGACTTAATCGGGTGGGGGAGGACGTTATAATAAGGTTACATTGAAGAAAGTCAGTAAAATCAAGTGTTTCCGTTCATTTTTCCGACACAGAAACGAAGCGCTTTCACCATGATTTTGAAGAAAATCTGCCCGGGTTGGATTCAAAATGATATGGAAAGAAAGACTTGTAGCAATGACGTAACATGAACATCTGGTTCTGTTACAGATAAAAAGTTTAAACGAAAGAGAGGTCACAGTAATATGAAACTGACTTATACAAATGTAAATGAATACCTGATCCCGAATCTCACCTATAAATCCGGTGAGCAGATGGAGCAACTTGGCAAATATGGATTCTTACGCAGAGATTATCTGAAAAACCATCGAAATTCAACGTATCAGGTGATGCTTCTTACAGGATACCATTGGAGAGCATCTTCTGGAAGTGGACAAGGCAGCTAGGGAACGGGAGGAGGTAATTCTGAAACAGTTGGAAGAAAAAGAACCGCTGCCGGATAAGGAGAAAAGACCAGATGGCATGGGTAAGAGCTGCCAATCAGCACAGAGCGCTTGCAGAAGAGATTATTCTCGAAGGAATTGATTTATGTATAAGGATTGCCAGTAACTAATCTGGCAGTAACTGATAAAAATAGAATATTGTGAGCGAAGTAAGGCGTGAGTCATAAAATATGGCTTGCGTCTTTTTCTTTGCCTGAAAGGAAGTGATAAGTTTGAACAAGAAGTTTTTGAAGCATTATATGGAAACCAATCCGGAAGGGACAGCACAGACCTATATCTTTCTGGTGGATAATCAGGATATAGCGTTGAATATTGTAATGTCAGGTTATCAGGCACTTTGTCTGGTGCAGGAAGATGACGGGTATTATTTCAGTGCAGATTCCTTTATAGAGGAAATGAGGTCTATTCAATTTACTGGAAGCTGTCAGTGTGCCTATCATTATGTGGCTTCCTGTACGGTGAAGTGGGTGAATGATAAGTTACAGACATTTTTCAAAGACGCTGGTCTCGACGGAAAAGCAGGCTGGCAGTTGTTCAAAGAGAAAGAGTATCTTGGCAAACTGGATAATCAGAAAGAAGTTGAGAAATTACTGGAACAGTATATTCTGCGTTTTGAACGAGATCCGAGAGAAGAACCGGAACTGAGTCGTTTTCACTTATTTGATGCAAAAGGAAATGTGAAAGGTGTCCGGGATATGGAGATTGTAGATTATCTGGTGGAGAATGTTCAGTTTTTTGTGGTAGGAATCACACCTTATTATTATGAACATGGCGTTTTCATGGAAGACCATGATGGGGTAAGAATGAAATACCGTATCCAGAAGCTGATCTATCGAGATCAGGTACAGAGTGGAGTGATCAAAAGAATCTATAATCTGCTGATTACACAGCCAAAAGTTCACCGAGAGGCATATGAACTAAATGAACAGCCTGTGCGGTGGATCAATTTCAAAAATGGATATTATGATCCGGTTACGGGTGAAATGCTGGAACACAATCCAGATTATCTGACAATCAATCAGATACCATTTCCCTATTATCCGGAGGACAGAGAGCAGGTGTTACAAGGTGGAGAAAATATTAAAAAGTATCTTGCATCTTCTCTTCCTAACAAAGAAGAACAGCAGACATTCTGGGAGTATTTTGGATACTGCATGACACAGGACACGCAGTTTCAGAAATTCCTTACACTGAAAGGAAATGGTGGAACAGGAAAGTCGGTGGCAGTATCACTGATCCAGCATGTCGTTGGAATCACCAATATGTCCAGCATTTCTTTACAGGATTTAAATAAACGATTCTATGCGACTGGAATGTATGGAAAGCTGTTAAATGCCTGTGCGGATATTCCATGCAAGGCAATGGAGAATACAGATGTATTAAAGAAAGCAGTCGGTGAGGACACACTGATTTATGAGAAAAAAGGACAGGATGCAATTCATTTCCACTCTTATGCGAAGCTGCTTTTTTCTACCAATGAAATGCCGCAGAATCTTGAGGATAAGTCAGATGCTTTTTACCGTAGACTACTGATTCTCGATATGAACCGGGTAGTAAAAAGTGGTGAAAAAGATCTGCACTTAAAGGAAAAGGTACAGGCAGAATCCGATTATGCAATTCATATGGCGATGATTGCATTGAAAAATCTGTACGAACAGGGAAAGTTCACGGAGAGCGAACACAGCAAAGAATGTGTAAGAGAAGTGCAACGGACGTCAGATAGTATCTGTGCTTTTATTGATGAGTCATTGGTGCGTGCCAAAGGAAAACGTCTGAAACGAAGTGAAGTGTTCCATATGTATGAGGAATACTGCAAAGAGAATGGCAGACAGGGGCATGGTAAATCTAACTTTTTCAAAAGGAATATGACAGATAAAGGTTTCCTTCTGAAGCAGTACAATGGTGAGTTTTATTATCAGGATATTGCAGTTAAGGAAGAAGATTTTTGTCCTGTAGATCCAGAAGAAAGAATACCTTTTGAAGAAACAGATACAGATTATAAACAGTTACAGTTAAATATGAATCAGGGAATTAAGGGCATTTAGGGCAAAATAAGCAAAAAGAAATGTTACCGGAGCAGGAGAAATAACAAAGATAGCTGCCAGAGTACATAAAATTTTGCTTTTTTTACACTGACTGCCCTTTTTATGTATCAACGTTTTAGCTGATACAAATATAAGTTTTTCCCGAATTTGGGAGAAAGCCAAAAATAAAAATTAAGAAAGAATGAGGTATGATTATGAGAATGATGAAAAACAACAATAATGAAACAGTTATGGTGATCGGGATTGATCATGGGTATGGAAACATGAAAACAGCCACCAGATGCTTTCCATCCGGTGTAGCCAGATATGACAAGGAGCCAATCTTCCAGAACAATCTTCTTGTTTACAATGGCATGTATTACCAGATCGGAGAGGAACACAAGGAGTTCTGTGCAGAGAAAACGCAGGATGAGGACTATTATGTGCTGACACTGGTAGCTATCGCAAGGGAACTGGATGGGAAAGGAATGAATCAGGCGAAGGTGCACATTGCAGCCGGACTTCCGCTTACCTGGGTGGCGACACAGAAAGAAGATTTCCAGAAATATCTCCTCCAGAATGAATGCGTAGATTTTACATTCCGCAATAAAGAATATCATGTGGAGTTTGCAGGTGCAGATATTTACCCACAGGGATTTGCAGCAGCTTTTTACCGTTTACAGGATTTCAAAGGAATCAACATGCTTGTGGATATTGGAAACGGGACTATGAACATCATGTATATCAATAATTCCCGTCCATTAGAGAAGAAATGCTTTACAGAGAAATATGGAACGCATCAGTGTGTGCTTGCTGTCAGGGAATCCCTGCTGAAAGAACTGGGAACGGTGGTGGACGATCTGGTGATTGAGCAGGTGATCCGTACCGGGACAGCAGACATTGGTGAAAAATATCTTTCAGTCATTCGTACAAAGCTGCCAGAGATTATACGAAAGAAATCTTTCATAAGCTGAGGGAACGGGAATATAATCCAGAACTGATGCGTCTGTACGTGGTCGGCGGTGGCGGCTGTATGATTCAGAATTTTGGAGAATATGACAAGGGCCGAGTAACGATTGTACGGGATATCTGTGCCACAGCGAAAGGTTATGAAGCAATGAGCGTAAGGAAAATCCAGAGAAACGGAGGGATGCTTGTATGAGAAAAGAACGGAAAATCATCAATACAAATATCCGTTTGAATCTTTGTGATGAACAGGACAGGCAGGCATGGGAATATTTGCAGACGATGGACAGGGGAAAAATATAAATCGTACACCAGAGCAGTTGTAGTTGCTTTAAACGATTATTTTTCCAGAGAGTACAGGAATGAAGCAGATCCGTATCTGGAAACCAGAGAAAAAAGGAAGATGTGTTTTCTGGAAAGGGTGGAAACAGCTATCCGGGATGGAGTGAAAGAATCCGCCCCGATGGCTATAGCGAAGAATCTGATGGAAATGCTTGTACCGTTTGTAAAAGAATCGGTAGGAGAAATTAATCTGCCGGACAGAATACTAACAATGGAAAAAACGGATGGAGAGATCGCAGAAGATAATCTGGACTGGGAGAAAGAAGCTGATATGGATGCAGCACTGGATTTTGCAGACAGTTTTTAGATGGTTATGAAATAGCAGTAACAGGAAAACAGACTGACAGTAAGGAATAGCTTTACAAAAACAGAATAGCAGAAAAAGACAATGGCAGTGGTGACATTTCAGACATTATGAATTGGAGAAATGTTTATGACTGCTATTTTTATGTTTTTTAGCAGAAATGGAAAGAGATCCAGAAAAAGAAAGACAGAAATAGCAGGAAAATATAACAGAAAAGCGTTGGCAGATGGGTGGATGGAACAAGCAAGGCGAAGAAAAGAATAGAGTGCCGGATACGGCATAGGATTGTCCGACACTTCGCATCGGCGTGATGCATGAACAGCCTGTTTCAGAAAAGAAAATCTATCGAAATGGGAGCTTTTCTATTTCTTCCACAGTCTGTCCCTGCACCACAAAAAAAACCACCGTCATCTCCATTTAGATTTGATAATGCAGGGGAAAATGTTGCTTGGCTGAGTGTTGCTTCAGTAGTGGGGAGATGACAGGCAAGTTTCGCAAAGTGGCAAGCCACTCTGCACCGGAGCCAGCCTTTGGGCTGTTCCTAAACTTGCCAGAGGGCTCCGCCCCCTTGGAACCCTGGCACGTCAATAGCGTAAGTATCCCTGCGAAATGTCCACCGGACATTCCTGCGGAACACTTACTGATTGACTAGGACTCTGTCCTGCACCTGTATAAGAGAGCGTTGCACTCTCTTATAAATCTCCTGCCAATATGCACCAAAACGTTGTGGCTGTTAATAAAGAATGAAAAATCAAGCAAAGAAAGGAGACAAAAGCCTATGAGAAAACGAAATCATACAGTAACCATACGAATGAATAAAGCAGAATATGAGTTATTTCAAAGCAAAGGTTAAAGGAATCTGGAAGAACACAACAGGAAGTTGTGATAAAAGCAATCGCAGATTTGAAGATAGCTTCTACAGCGGAAGTGGAAGAATTAAAAAGATTGAACCAGATGTTTGCAGATATTATCAGTCAGCTCGGGGAGCTACTACAAATATCAATCAGATTGCAAGAAAGCTGCATACAGATGGAGAAGTTCCAAATGACAGTACGCTGTATTTCCTCAATAAAAATATTCTCAAGTATCGGAAGGAGAGTGAGAGGATATGGCAGTTAATAAGACGATTAATAAGCGGACAAATACACATGGAGCAATGAGAAACTGCATCGAATATGTATTGCGACAGGACAAGACCAGCGAACTGCTTACCTATGTAACAGGCCCGTACTGCCATGACGAGATTAATTATGATCTGGTGTACAGAACCTTTCTGGAAGAAAAGAAGATGTGGGATAAAGATTCTGGGAGAATGTACGCTCACAACATTATTTCCTGGCATAAAGACGAGCAGATTACTCCGGAGCAGGCGTTTGAATTTGGAAAAGAGTTTGCAGAAAAATGGTTCAGTGGATTCCAGACTTTAGTGGCTGTGCATAAGGATAAAAACCATATCCACTGCCATCTGGTGACTAATTCAGTAAGTTATGAAGATGGGAGAAAGCTGCATAACACCAAAAAAGGATCTGGAATGTATGAAACAGCTTACCAATCAAATGTGCCGGGAACGTGGACTGACAGTTGCCGAAAAAGGAAAGCACTTTGATGGAAGCCAGATTGAAAAAGGGGAAGTTATTGCATGGAGCAAAGATAAATATAATCTGTTCCGCCAGCAGGTGAAAGACAGCTTTGTGGCTGACTGTGCAATGGCGGTGTTAAAAGCACTGGAAAATTGTATCAGCAAAGGAAAAGTTTATAGAAAAAATGAAGCAGTTCGGATGGAACGTAAACTGGACAGAGAAACGGAAGCACATCACATTTCAGAATCAGGATGGAAAGAAAGTGCGAGACAGCAATCTGTCAAAAACATTTCATCTGGATATCAGTAAGGGAGGACTTAGAGAATGAATTTGATAGAAATTACGAAAGGGTGCGAGTCGAAGCAGAACGAACAAACGGAGCAGATGAAGAACTTGCCGGATATTACCGACAAGTGGAAGCAGCTTGCGAAGGATCAGGCGGCGTCACTGGAGCTAGTGACGGAAGAGAGAGACGAGTTACAGGCGAGAAATCAGAAGATGAACGAGTTTATCCAGAAATTTCAGGAAAGGACACACAAGCTGAAAATGGAAAAACAGAAGCTATTCTTCGAGAATCACGAAATGCAAGACGAAATTCGGAAATTAAACGACGAAATTCATCGTTTGACAACAGAACTGTCCGAAACGCAGAAGCTGAATCAATCGCTTCAGAAGAACAACGACGATTTGAGGAACAGAAACGGTTTGAAGAGCAGGAGCGAGCAAGAGCTGCTCGAAGAAGAAATAAAAAGACGTTCGGGACCAGAACTCTAAATTACAGATACAGGTGAATAAATCATCTGTGCAAGCTGTTGATGAGGCATATAGAAAACAAAAAAGAAGCAGAAAAACAATTACAGTCATTAAAGTATCAGGCGGAACAGAAAAGAAAAGACAGCTGAGAACGAAGTGCAAAAATTGAAAAAAAAGGATAAGATTGCAATCAGAGAAAATAAACGAGATAAAATTTTTCTGTGGAATCGGATATATAGTGGCACTTGTACTTTCAGCTTGTCTTATTAAGAGTGCTTTTTGTGATTTTAAATGCGATATTTCAGAATTGAATTACGATTTTTGGTAGATTAGATTGCTTGAAACGCATTTTTATGATATGATGATAAATACCATGTGAACAGATATTTCAAGCAAATAAGATTGAGGTGAAAAAATGGCAGTTAGTTACAAGAAATTGTGGAAATTGTTAATTGATAAAGAAATGATGAAGAAAGATTTGCGTGCAATGACAGGAGTTAGTACAACAACGATGTCTCGATTATCAAAAGATGAAAATGTAAGTACAGAGATTCTGTCAAAGATATGTTCTGCTTTGAATTGTGATGTAGGAGACATCATGGAATTTGTTCCTGGATAAAAAAGAGGAGCAGTAAGGAGGTACGGGAACATGGATCATTCTTTATCCTTATATTGCGTCTTTGACCAGAGAGCCGTTCCTTTTCTACGAGATGCGTTCTACCGCAAAGCTAATGGCAGAAGGAAATTCAAATGATGCAATTGTTAAAGAAATTGTAGAGCAGAATCTTTCCAGTATCCAACGGAAAAATCTATCACACGCATGGCAAAAAGCCTGCATCAAACGGCTTCATGCGCTAGAAGATGATTCACTGGTTGCTGCGATTGCGTCACAGCCAACGGATGTAGCAAAACAGATTTGTCTTTATGCCTTGATGAAGCAGAGCCGACTGGTTTGGGAATTTATGCTGACAGTCATTGGTGAGAAGTACAGATTAAGGGACACGTCTTTTGGTAAGATAGATTTGAATACATTTTTTATGCGTTTGCAGGAGCAGAATGATACCGTGGCTTCCTGGAGCGATACTACAATAACAAAGTTAAAACAGATTATTGCCAGAGTGCTTGTTGAAACAGAATATCTCGACAACCGGGGGGCAAATCATTTGAATCCAGTATGGCTGCATCCTGTTTTGGAGAATGCCATCAGAAGCAATGGCGACACGGCGATACTGCCAGCGTTTAATTGTTTTTTTCTAAAGGCTCCAGGAGGTAGCCAATGAGTGACATAAAAGAACGCCTGGACAAAGTTCGGGCATTGATTCAGAACCGGAGTTCCTGGAAGGCAAAGGACTCAGCAATGAGGTGAATATCAGAATTTTCTGTTATGAACCGGAGAATGAAAATGGTTGTCCGTCATTTTGTGAATCAGCTGGAAACTGATCAGTCCTTAGACTGCCATTTGATCGTTTGTAATTTATATAAAACATTTCTCTCTATCTGCGATGATATGGACATCACAGATGCGATTCCCGATATGGAAGAAGCTGACGGAAGTGCTTATCTTCTGGAGCAGCTTAACTCCGCAATCGGCAATGGAGAGTTCATTGATAAAATCCAGTATGAGCCACACGAACCGGGTGATGTGCTGATGCTGACAGGTGTGGGCGAGGTGTTCCTGTTTATGAGAATCCATACGTTATTGGAAGCCTTACAACCGTATTTTTTCAGATGTTCCGATTTTGGTGATGTATCCGGGTGAGTTTGATGGTCGTCATGTAAAACTGTTCAATCGTCTGACACCAAATGATTATTACCGGGCATTCAATGTCATAGATTAAAGGGGGATAAAGCCATGATGATTCGAGATATGTTTGCGGATGACATCAACCGCAAAAATCAATGGTGTAATTAAAGCAGATCAGGTTGATGATGTAATCGAGCAGGAGTTAAATGAATATGTCATTACCAGAGAATTGAAGAAACATTTCATTACGTTCTTCAATTATTACGGTGATGCTTTTCGACCAGCCGACCGCTGATATGGGTGTTTGGATTTCCGGTTTCTTTGAAGTGGTAAATCTCACTTTCTGAAAATGCTTTCCTACCTTCTGAAAATAAAGAGGTAAAAGGTATTCGCAGTGTGGAACGTTTCCGTAAAAAGTTTGAGGACGACCCGGCAACCTTTATGCTGATTGACCGTGCTATAAAGGGAACAACAGAGACAATTCTGTTTTAATATTGATATTGAGGGATTCAGCAATAAAGATAAGACAGCTGTACTTCGTGTTTTTGCAAAGATGTTCTATAATCATCTGGGATTTTACGGAGAAAATCTGAAAGTTGCCATGATGGAGCGTTATATCGACCAGCAGGGAAAAACGGAGGAGTTCCGCAGAGTTTTTGAAGAGAAGAAAAGGCAAGTCCTGGTTGGAAATGCGCCGTGCCTTTGCTTTCAATGGAAAGTTTATTATTCCGACATTAATGGAAGTTCTGGATATGAGTGAGGACGATGCCAAAGCATGGTTCAATGATAAAACCGCAACAGAAATTTCTATCGCACAGCTTGTGGAAGATATGAAAGCCTATGTGGATACTAAACCAGCGAACTTCCGTCTGTTGTTTATGATCGACGAAGTTGGTCAATATGTCGGCACGGACACCGATATGCTTTTGAATCTCCAGTCTTTGACAGAAAAAATCGGAAGTGAGTGTGAAGGAAAGATTTGGGTGATCTGCACCGGACAGGGAAGCCATTGATGAAATTATCAAAGTTCGTAGGCTCGTTTAAAACAAGACTGAGTTTATCATCTTCCTCCTGTGGATGAAGTCATCCAGAAACGTATTCTTGAAAAGAAACCAGAAGCAGCTAAAAATTTGGAAGATGTTTATGAGCAGAATGATTCTGTTCTTCGTAACCTGTTCAGCTTTAGCGGTTCCATTCTGGATATTAAAAAGGGTTATTCCGGCCCAAAGGAATTTACCGAGAACTTCCCGTTCATTGCCGTATCAGTTTATCATCATGCAGAAGGCATTTGCTGAAATCAGGAAACATGGAAATTCCGGTAAGCACCTGTCTGGTGGTGAGCGTTCCATGCTGTCGGTTTCCAGGAGCTGCACAAAAAATCGGGGAGAAGGATGAATACGCACTTGTTCCATTCTTCCGTTTTTATGATACCGTACATACTTTCCTGGATGGTTCAATCCGCCGTGTAATCGAGCGTTGCCAGAAAGCAGCCGACAATGGCGATGGCATCGAAGCAGCAGGATGTAGATGTACTGAAACTTTTGTACTTGATTCGATATATTGATGATATTCGCTTCTAATCTGGACAATATCGTTATCCTTATGGCGGACGATATTCGTGTGGATAAGATTATCATGCGTGAAGCTGTCCGTAGGATGCCTTGACCGTCTGATGAGCCAGAACTATATTGGCAGAACTGGCGATACTTATAATTTCCTGACCGATGAGGAACAGGACATTCAGCGTGAAATAAGGATACAAATGTGGATACCGCTTCTATCGTGGAGCGTATCGCTCAGATGATTTACGGTGATATTTTCACAACTAAAAGTTCCGTTATGGAAAATATGACTTTGCTTTCGACCAGATGGTAGATGGCATTACTGTCGGTGTGGCAACAGGCGGTATGCGTTTACGTTTCCTGACCGTTGCTACTGATGCCATTGAAAAAACAGATTACCGTCTGATGGCAGAATCCAAAGGCAACGAAGCAATCGTGGTTCTGGCTGATACGCCTTACTATAGAATCTCTGGAATCTGCTATGAAGATTCGTAAGTATGTAAAGCAGAGGAAATGTAAGCCAGCTTCCAAAACTGTGCAGAAAAATCATCGGTGACCAGCAAGGGCGAAGCCGGAAAATATGAGCTGAGTGCCGCGACAATTTGCAAAAATGCTATCGAGGGCACAGTTCTATGTAGACAGTGAACATCTGGAAACCAAAGCCGGAAATGCAAAGTAAGATTGACCAGTCTCTTGAATATCTGGTGCTCATGTATATAGCAAAGCTTGACCTGCTGATTACAGATAATGCAGGCAGTGATGCAGGAATATTATTGCGATTCTGACAGGTGCCGGTAACGGCACTTTGGGCATGGGGCCCAAACCGTGATGCTGCTTCCGCTATAGAGTATCTGGAAATGCAGGATGCGAAAAAACTGCCGACATCTATGGCAGACGTGCAAAGCAAATATGAGTGCAATTCCATATGGATGGAAAAGAAATTGATATTGCTGCCCAGTTTGCGGCACAGCTGATTTATTCCCAGAAAGTAACCATCAAGTATGCAGGCGTACCATTCAGCCAGATGACCCGAAATTGCCAGATATGCTCCGAAAAAAGTGAGATCGGCAAGACTTCCATCAGCAAGCGTAAAACCATTTCTGCTACGATGATGCGTGATGTAAAGCGATGCTCGAGTATTTCGACATCATGGATGTACCGGACGATGAAGATGGGCTGATTCGCTTTGTGACTGAGAAATTTGGTTTCCAGCGTGATTACTATACTTCTCTGGATGCCGTTATGACGGACATAAATACCCAGACCGTGCATTAGTTCGGGGAAGCCATTCATCTGATGGATGATGTACTTTCTCAGAAGAAGAAGACAATATTGCTCTGATTGAGCGTGTGCTGAAAAAAAAGAGGATGCTCTTTTTTCGACAATAAAGAAGCCATGAGCAACGGCATTGAAAACTTCTTCAAAACCCAGGTAACAGTATTCGACCAGGCAGTGCAGTTTTGAAAAATCTCTGCATGATGATCTTGACTGTATCGCAGAAAAGGAGGAAGCCCACACAAGGCACTGAATACCATTCGTTTGATTATCATGGTTCAGACCGGAAGTAAGTTCAACTATAACCGGATTCGTGAACTGGATCCGCTGATGGATACGGTTCGTACAGCTCGCCATGACAAGATGTTGGAAGAAAAACGTGTTGAGATTCTGGAAACGGTTCGTCAGTGTATGGAAGCAACCCACACTGCCGCAAACGGCGATTCCAAGGTATCCCATCTGATTGAGAAATCAGATCGGTATTTCAGCCAATGCAAGGAGAAAATCGCAGAATTAAAGAGCCTTTGCCCTTCTGGATGCCATGTTTCTGCCAATGTGTCAGTACAAGGATGATACAGTCAGCAATATTGAATCTGTTTGGAACCGCCTGCACCGAAGCCACAGGTACAGCCGACACAGCAAGGAAAAGAGCAAGCAACTGCAAAGAAAAAGGTTGTCCGAGCCTATAACCGTCAGGTTGTATTCCAGGCAAAGACCTTACAGACGGATGCGGATATTATGATTATGTAGAGAAGATTCGTTCTCAGCTGAAACAGTTGCTGAAGAATTGCGACGAAATTAAGCTGAATAAAGGGAGTGTACCTATGGAAGAATTACTTGAAAGACTGGTTATTGCAGTTGAACAGCAAAATTCAGCTTTTCCTTGGGATAGTGTAATTTCAATATTAGCACTAATTGCTTCATGGGTTACAATTTTCTTTTTTGCTCAAGGAACGAAGTGAGAAAAATCGCCCTTATATGCAAATATCGTTTTTGAACTTGTTCGCTCAACGTTGGCGTGCATTGTTTTTGAAATGTTGGCACTGTTCCATTGGAAGTTAAAGTTTGACGTTTAATGAAACTTTTACCAAACAGTTGCAAACGAAAACGCAGAAACGATTAAAAAAGAAAGAATCGACGAGTATTGTGATTTTCCAAATCAGAAATGGGTTATTTCATTTGATACAAATGTTTTTAATATCATAAACGATTTTGAAGAAAAACAGTAAGGATTGGTTACGAATATTGTAAGTATGGGGAAAAACAAATCTTATATTGAAAAAAAATTGCAATCGATTTTTTCAGAGTACAGTGGATTTTTAAACTATATTTCAGAAGTGGATGAGTTTAAGAATAGTGTTGATAATTTGAGAAAAATCAATGGAGAATATTGATAAAGGTATTAAGAAATTGTCTGTTCGAATAGAAGATGGAGAAAATTATGGATAAGAATGCGATTAAAAATTTGCTGTCTGGGCAAGAACAGAGCTGATCGCCCGTGTTTCACTAAAAGGTGTGGAATACGGTATCACAGAGGACAACATTGAGGATGCCAATGCGGACAGTGTTGGCGGAAAAAGTCCTCGCTGCCAATGAAAAAGAAACAGCGTCAGGCTCTGATTGCCGAGATTAACGATAAAGGATATAAGCAGGTCATGGAAGAGGTTGCCTATACTTTGGTTCAATCAACTTCTCTGCTCTGCGATTCATGGAAGTCAACGGCTATCTTCCTTCTCATGTGCGTGTATTCACGGACGAGGAAAACAACTTTAAGCCGCAGATTATAACCGAAGCCATTCATCTGGATTTGATGGACTCGATATGGAAAAGGTCTATGAACTGAAAGATGCGGAAAAGACCGAAGAACTGTATAAATATCTGTTGATTGTGCAGTGCAACGCCCTGAATAAAGGTTCTGCCGGGAATGTTCCAAAAGATAGCAGATTACACCGAGCTTCTTCTGCCGGACAATCTGCTTCGTGAAGGCAGTGTGATTCAGCAAATGATTGAGCTGATACCGGAGGAGGACTGGAAGGATGCCGTCCAGATCATCGGCTGGCTGTATCAGTATTATAACAGTGAGAAAAAAGATGATGTTTTTGCCGGCACTGAAAAAGAATGTGAAAATTACGAAGAAAACATCCCTGCAGCAACCCAGCTTTTCACACCGGACTGGATTGTTCGCTACATGGTAGAGAACAGCCTTGGTCGTCTGTGGCTGGAGGACACCCCGGATGTCAAAGAACAGCTTCTTCCGACAGAGGAAGAACAGTCTGTTTATGCTGCCGGAAACCGTGACCCGGAAGATACCAAATGGCACTACTATCTGGAAGAAGCCGAGCAGGAATCGGAAGTGCAAGACAGTGAGATTCGCGAATACGCTGCACTGACACCGGATCAACTGAAAGTCATTGACCCATGCTCCGGTTCCGGTCATATCCTTGCATATATGTTTGATGTACTGATGAAAATTTATGAATCCTACGGCTATACCAAATTCCCGTGAAGCGGTGGCAAGCATTGTAGAAAACAATCTTTATGGTCTGGATATTGATGACCGTGCGGTACAGCTGGCTTACTTTGCGGTAATGATGAAAGCCCGCCAGTATGACCGCCGATTCTTGGCCGTGGCATTCAGCCCCATGTATATGCTATTGTGGAGAGCAACCATGTAGATAAATTTGCAGTGGACTATTTCTGTAATGGCGATATGAAGCTAACAACGGCTATGGACACCATCATCAAAGAACTGCATGATCCAAAGGAATATGGTTCGATTCTGACCGTAACACCACACAAGATTGGTCTGCCCTGTATGATCGCTTTGCAGAGATTATAGAAGATATAAATATGTCTCGTGAGACGGCATTGAGAGAATTACTGCCTTTGGTACAGGTGGCAGAAACATTGGCACAAAAATATGATGTGGTTGTGACAAATCCGCCGTATATGGGTGCGTCTAATATGAATCTGAAGCTGAATGAGTTTATTAAAAATAACTATGCAGATTATAAGAGCGATTTCTTTTCTGCGTTTGTCATTCATGCTTCTCAAATGACAAAAAAACAGAGTGGTTACTGCGGATTCTTTACACCTTATGTTTGGATGTTCATTCAGAGTTATGAAAAAATGCGTAATTACTTATATAATCAGACCACCATAGAAACATTGATTCAGTTTGAATATTCTGCTTTTGAGGAAGCAACGGTTCCGGTATGTACTTTTGCTTTCCAAAATCGCCATGTACAGAAAAAAGGATGCTATTTGCGCTTGGTAGATTTCCGTGAGGTATGGAAGTTCAGAGACAGAAAACATTGGAAGCAATTAAAAACCACGATTGTGGGTTTTATTACGAGCAGAATACAGATAATTTTCAATAATACCAGGAAGTCCTGTGGCATATTGGGCAAGTACAAAAATGCTTGAAGCATTTCAGACAGGAAATAAATTTGCAGGTGAAACAAAAAAGGGAGTGTTGACTGGAGATAATAATACATATCTTCGTTTATGGCATGAAGTGAATATTGGCAAGATTGGGTTTGAATTGTATTCTCATGCTGAAATGATAGATTCGTCAATGAAATGGTTTCCTGTTACATCTGGAGGAGAAAAGCGACGGTGGTATGGCAATTTTGATACGATTGTAAATTTAGAGAATGATGGGGCGGATATAAAAGCAAATGTTAAGAATTATCGTTTGAGAGATTCACAGTATTATATGCTGGAAGCTATAACTTGGACAGAAATTTCTTCAAGCATTTTTACCTGTCGGTATGTTCCAAAAGGAATTTTGTTTGGAAATGGTGGACCAGTTAGTTTTTTCTTTAATAAAAAAACTTATGTATCATTTAGCACTCTTAAATTCAAAAGTTGCAATGGAAATATTAGGATATTTAGCACCGACAATTAACTATGGTCCTGAGCAGATAAAACAGAATACCAATTGTATATTCAAATGAAGATGAGGTAAATCAATTAACAAAATGGAATATTTTATTATCACAAACGGATTGGGATTCTTTTGAAACTTCATGGGATTTCCAGCACCATCCGTTACTTCGCAAAGTTCCTACCATTGCTGAAGCCTTTGACCAGTGGCAGGCTGAATGTGATGACCGCTTCAACCAGCTGAAAGCCAGCGAGGAAAGAACTCAACCGTATCTTTATTGATATTTAC
>VOFF01000513.1_pt1 | contig 16001 bp, 22 predicted proteins | sample 5384061 | NCBI WGS metagenome assembly VOFF01 (sample SAMN12384725, study PRJNA508395) | human gut metagenome | isolation source: healthy gut E | host: Homo sapiens
CGTCTTTAAGTACGGTATCCCATACCTTTTGCATAACGGACGGAAATGCCGAATTGGACTGTCCGATATATTGGAACTCGTCGAACACGATTATTTTTTTCGTTTCCGTCTTATATTCGACCAGCGTTTTGAAAACAGTAAACCAGTCAACGGCGGCGGACTTCAAAAGTTCGTTGCCCGTAAACTCGGTAACCTGCGTTTTGAAGTAATTTAAATTCTGCATTTCGGATTCTTCGGTCGCAAGAAAATACAGGGAATCCGAATGTCTTTTCAAAAACTCTGCGATAAGCGCCGTTTTTCCGACACGCCGCCTTCCATAGACAATGACGAGGGAGGATTCGTTTGAATGATATTGTTTTTCCAACGCATCTAACTCTTTTGCACGGTTGACGAATTTTTGCATTTCGTACCTCCTAAAGGTCCTTATCTACTATTATAGTCAAAATTATAATAATTGCAAGTATAATTCATAAGATTTTTAAACTATTTTAAAGAAATTTTTTTTTTGACTGACATTCAAGAAAGTTGTTTGCTATTGTTTGCTACCGAACCCGAAAAAGGCAGTTTCAGAGCGATTTTGACCGTCTGAAAAATGGCTTTTCAAATTTTGCTGAATGGCGAATAACGAACTGATAAAAATTGCAAAAAGTGTTTGCTACCGTGTTTGCTATTGATTTTGTGTTTTTCCTCGATTGTGTAAAACAGTGCAGAAAATAAAGAAAAAACCACAATATCTTGTGGTTTTTCGCTTGGAGCTGTTAGCGGGATTTGAACCCGCGACCTCGTCCACCTAAGGACGTGCCCTACTGAGCCATAACAGCATATCGAATTTTCCGCCGATTTTCAAGGGCTTTCGGCTGTCCCGTTTTGCTGCCGTGATTTTGCCCGCATAAAGCTGAAAAAAGTCTGACTATGCCGCAAAGATAAGCAAACAAATTTAAAGCTATTGAATTATAGCCAAATCAATAAAAAATGTCAAGTTATTTATTGATATAAAATTGTTTAAGCTGCGTCCCGTCTGCCGCATTCGGAATATTGTCTGCACAGCAAGCTGCGTCTAACCGGCCTAAAATCCCTGTCCGCAAAAAATTTCTACCGCTCCGACTTTCGCGGCGGTGACAAAATCGTTTGAGAAGCGAAATCGGCCCGAAAAAAAGCCCCCTGCAAAGGGGGCTTCCGCGCCTTCAAAGCAAATTCGGGGAAAACAATTCGGGCGCGCGTGTGTGCGTTGATTCAACGGGACAAAGGTTTCCTCGTAGCCGTTTCGTAGGTATATATATTTTCGGTTTCCGTCTGTTGAATGAAAAAGCTCCCTCTTTCACTGTCGGTTTTGTAAGTCACTCTGAGCCGATTGTTTTTGTCCTTTATTACATGATATTTGGTTTTTTGAATATCCGTCTCCGCTGTCGGACTTAAATTGCATTGTAAGTCCTTTGTCGTCGTCGTCATCCTCAAACTCGGGGTCTTCCCACTCTACCTTTGTTTTTGACACCAGGCGTCCGTTTTCGTAAATGGAATATTCGTACTCTATTTCATCGCTTTCGACGGCTTGCTCTACCTTTACGTAATTGTCGGGTGTGTCAAAAGAACGCGTAACAAATTCCATTTCCGTCTCGATTTCCGTCCCTTCTCTCTCGGTTTCGTACTTTCCGCTGACCTCAAAAACATATTCGCCCTTTACAAGCACGCCCGTCACTTTGGAACTGATTTCCACTTCCTCCACGCCGTCGTCTATTTCCGTTTCCGTTTTTGTATCTGTTTCGTCAAAATACATTACGTACTGCTCGCCCGCGACGTAAGCAATCAGCTTTTTCTGATAAACCGCAAATTCGCCGTCCTTCGATTCGTCGGGCTTTTCAAGCTCGGCGTTAAGAGTATTTCCGGAAATCAGCCCGTCGAACATATTGACGTAACGATTGAAAGAATCCATGTCCCGCGCGATTTCCTCCGGTCTGCCCGCCGTTTCGCCGGAAGCGTTTTCCGTGTCCGCAACGTACAGCCCCGACGCGCCCACACGTGCCGAAGCGAAATAACTGCCGTCTGCCGACACTCCTGCATAAAAATCGGACGCGTCCGCGCTTTGTTGTAGATAGTTGGCTCCCGCAATTGCCGAAACAAGATATACGTTTCTGTAACTTTACCGTTGCAGCCTGTCCAAGGCGAAAGCGCCGAAAAGCACGGCTGTGACGGTAAGAACAAGCTAATAAATCTTCATATGTCTCCTAAAAAAATTTTGTTTTGTTCGAACACTTATCTTACAATGCTGCGCGGTAAAAATTCCAACAAAGCTCAAAATTTTTTGAAATAAAAATCCGAAAGGGACTTTAAGTCTCTTTCGGAAATTTCAAGCCTTCTTACTTTATTTCGATGCTTCTTGCGGGTTTTTGCGCGCCTGCGCTTCGGTCAGGGAAAAGTCACCTTGAGAGTTCCGTTTTCATATGACGCGGAAATATCCGTCTCTTCAACGCCGCTGCCTACGTAAAAAGCTCCTCGAAAAGCTGCCGCTTCTCCTCTCTCTGCGTATAAAGCGTCCCTTTCTTCGCTTTCCTTTGCTTTTCGTCGCGTTTCGCGCTCACCGTAAGGTATCCTTCGCTCAACTCCACGGAAATATCGTTTTTGTCAAAGCCCGCATATCCGTCTCGATGATTACGCTGCCGTCCTTTTCACGTATATCCGTCTTGGGCGAAAACTCTCCCATACTCCAAAACGGACGGAAAAACTCGTCAAAATCATTTGCCGCCAAATTTGCTCTGTTGTCTCTGTTATTCAAATAATACTTCATAATTCAATCTCCTTTTTGATTTTTATTTTGGCAATCTCGCATAGGGCTTGTTAGCACTCTATATGCTTGATTGCCTTTATTATAATCCTTTAAAAATCGATGTCAAGCGTTTTAAAGGAACTTTTAATAATTTTTTCCCTTTTTAAAAATTATTACTACTAAATGCGGAAAAATTTAAAAATTCGGAGAGCGCTTCGCCCTCCGTAAAAAACTTCTCTTTAAATATATTTAAGCACGTCGGAATCCAACCGCAGCAATTTGCAAACTGCAACTGCGTCCTTAGGCACTCCTTTGGTTTTGTCCTCCACTTTACCAAGCCGTAATCCATATACCGCGCCACAAGCTCCGCCCCGTCCGCGCCGCATTCGATTTTCTCTGTCAAGACTTGCCAAATCCGCTCCCGACAGTCCTTTTTGACCTGATAAAGCGCGTTGGCGTCCGCCGACACGCCGTCAAAATGGGTTGTCAATATAAAAATACCGTTCATTTCGTTTAGCGCACGCTCCGCCGCGCGGAAAATACGGCTTCCCTCCTCGAAATTGGTGCCGCCCGCAAATTCGTCCATAAGGCAGAGACCGTACTCTCCGCTTTTCAGCTTTTGCATAACTGAATTGAGCCTGACGATTTCACCGCCGAAGGTTGACAGTCCTCTGCCCACCGACTGCATATTTTCATTCAGAATTTCAACAAACCCGAAAAGCGGCACTGTCGCCTCCGACGCGTAGACGAAAAAAGCCCGCAAGCGCAAGAAGCACGTTGAGCGCGACGGTCTTCAACGCCACGCTTTTTGCCGCCCATGTTGGCGCCGGTTATCAGCGTAACTCCTCTATCCGCTTCTATGGACACAGGCGTGAACGCAGCTCCTCTCAAGCCGAGCTTTTCCGCCATTTCGGGATTTGTCAGCTCCTTCAAACGCAGTTTGTCTCCCGAAACGGACGGTTTGACGGCGTTTGTGGCGTAAGCAAGCCTCGCTTTGGCAAGCGTCAAATCCAATCTGCCCGCAAGAGAGCTGTTGTAGGAAAAATCCTCCGCAAAAGGTCTGAGCAAAAGAACACAGCTTTTTGCGCGCGCCTCTTCAAGCGCGGCTTCCTCCCCGCGCCGCCGCTTCGAGATGAGCTTGCTTTGCGGCTGCGAGTCGCTCTTCGTTTTCCGCGCGCGCAAGCGCGGCGTTTGCCGCCTCCTTGTCCCTGCGCGCGGCAAACAGCTTGTCCGAAAGCCCGTCCTCCACAAAAATCCCTCGCCCTTGTCCGCTTTGAGCAAATCGAACGCCTCGTCGGTATTTCTGAAAACAAAATCTTCAAGCCCGTATTCCGCCGACAGATTTGCGGCAATTTCCGCCGCCTGTCTGACAAAGCCGCAAAAAGGCTTTGAGCTCGAAAAGCTCCACCTCGTCAAGCGTCGTATGGGACAGTCTCGCAACCGTATTGTGCAAATCCTTAAGATGAAAAAACACGCTTTCCAGACGTGAAACCTCCTTTGAGCGGCAGGCGACCGCTTTTTCAGTCTTTCCACGTTTTCCAGCTCGGTCAACAGCTCCGCTTTTTGTCCGGCGCAAAAAACTCCGCTTTTTGAGTGCGTTTTTTGCCCGGCGCCGAGTAAGGCTCCGCTTTGTCCAGAATATATTTGAATCCGCAAGCGCTCTTTTGGGAAAAACTCAGCTTAATCATTTTGTCACCTTAATGTTTTTTACGTTTAGAACAGGTACGTTCACGGCGTCTCATCATCTTTTTTTCAAAAGTCGCGGCGTCGTATTCGTAGCCGAAAGCGGAAAAGGGATTTACCGCGACGGCAAGCAATGCGACCTTTTTCAGTTGCAGCAGCTTTCCGCCGTCGGCAAAGAATTTTTCCGCCGCGCTCCTGTCCGCAAGCACGTTTGCGCCGTTTTCCACGACAAGGGGCACGGACAGCTCCGCCGCCGTATCCATCGCCCATTTGCGCTCGTTTGTAAGAGCGCCGGGCACGAAAATCAACCGTGTGTTTTCGGCGGGCTTAACCGACTTGTCAAGCGGCACAATCCGTTTTCCGTCAAAGCGCACGCCGCCTCCGCTTTTTCAAGCCGCGCCGCCGTGTCGGGGTTTAAAGCGTCCGATTGCAGCAAACGTACGGCAAACGCGGTTTCGGCGACGGTAAAATCCATGTCCGCAGACAGACTTGCGCCCGAAGCAAGCACCGCGGCGTCCGCCACCTCGGGCGAACAGAGAGACTTGCGCCCCAACGCGCCGTCGAAAAACACAATGCGCGCGCCAAGTCCGAAAAAAATTTTTTTAAGCTCCGCAAGCTGCGCCACAATGGACGGTCCCGCTATCTGCACAAAGCCGTCCGAAAGAGCGCGGAACACGACAACCTCGCCGAGAGGCGTGGGAAAGCCCGTCGCGCACAGTATTTCCCTCGTGACGGTACAAAGCGGCAAAAGCCCCTTGGCAGTAGCCGCAATATCCCCTTTTTTAAGAAAAACCTCGGGCTTTGCCACATCGAACACCACGTCGTTGCTTTCGCCGTCTCTGCCTATGCTGGTTACGGCGACGCCGACGCCGTGCGCGTGAAAAGCGTCGAGAAACGCATTGAGAACGGTTGTTTTTCCCGCGTTTTTGCTCATGCCGGCAATGCAGACGCTTTTAAAGCCCTCTGCCTCTCGAAAAAGATTCATAAAAACTCCGATATCGATATTTTACCCTTTCTCGAAGCGGGTTGTCAACTCAAAAGAAAAAGCAGCGTCTTTATTTGCTAAAAACTTGCTTTTCATATATAATTGATTACGGAACGAAATAAATGAACGAAAAAAATAAACGCGCTCGTAAAACGGCTGAAAAAGGGTAAAACCCGATATTTCGACGAATTTTACGACCTTTTTACAAAAAAAAGCGGTGTATTTCACCGTTTTCAAAATTCTCGGCACAGCCGCCGAAAGCAACGACGTTATGCAGGACGTATACGTGTCCTTTCTTAACCGTCTTGACGATATAGACGAAAACGGCAACGCGTATGCGTATCTCGTCGCCTCGGCAAAAAACAAGGCGCTTAACGCGCTCAGGCAAAAGAAGCGCCTGCTTGCGCTTGACGAAACGCGCGATTTCGCCGATTTAAAGCAAGAAATCCCCGACGATATGCCCTTGCTCAAACACGCGAAAAAAATTCTTTCCGAAAAAGAATGGGAGCTGTTGGAATTATGCGTGGTTTTCGGGTATAAAGAGTGGAAGCCGCAAAATTGCTCGGCGCGCCCGTTTCCACAGTGAATTGGCAGTATAACAACATACTGAAAAAACTTGGCAAATCTTTTAAGGAGGTGTACGATGTCCGAGATTGAAAAAAAATTAAAACGCGAAATGGACGCCAAAGTGCCCGACTTAAAGGAAAAAATCATGGCGGAAGCGTTCCCCGAATCCGCCGTGCGGCAGCCTCGCGGAAAAAGCGCGCCGTTTGCTTTGAGACGCGCAATTTACTCCGTCTGTATAGTGGTAGCCCTCGCGGCGATAATAATAACCGCCGCTCTGCTCACTCCTCCTCCGGGAGGCACAACCGTAGTCGTGAGCATAAACCCGCGTGTGGAATTTGTGCTTGACGACGATACGATAGTTTCTCAAAAGGGACTGAACGAGGACGGCGTCACCTTGCTTCTCAACGACAATTACGTGGGCATGAACATAAATCAGGCTGTGGATAAGTTCTTTTGGGACGCGCCAAATCTCTTGGCTTTTTAAAGGACAACCGCACGGTCAAGCTTGCGGTAAATTACAGCAACGGCAAAAGAGCGGAAAAGGAGTATCGGGAGTTGTCCGCGCTCATCACGGATTTCCTTTCAGCAAATCTCAGAGGAGCTTCTCTCGCCCTTCTTACCGAGGACGAATTGGAGGACATAATAGACAGCTACGACGAAAAGGCGCTTAACGGTTTTCAAGAGCGGCAGCTTGCGGAGTTCCGCGAAAAAGCTCGCGCAGGTCATACGGACGAAAATGAACGGGCTTGACGAGCTAAAAGACCTTGTAACCGAACAAATTTCCGCCTGCGGCGTTACGGACAGAAAAGAAAGAATCCCCGAAACTGTGATTGCGGATATAAACGGCGCGCTCAAAGACTTTTCTTTTCGAGTTCCCGAGCGAAATCAGCCTGCTTTCGGAAAAAGGCAAAATTTGAAGACCTTGAAGAGTTGATGGAAGAAATCGACGACGTAAAGGAAGACTTAGCCGACGCCCTGGAAGAAATCGACGAGGGGCATGAGGACGATTTGAAAGACAGAATCGAAGACCTGTTTGAAATCGCGTGGGAGCTTATGAATCCCGACGACGACTGAAAACAGACAAAAAGCTTAAATAAAGAGCGGACGAAAATTCGCTCTTTTTTCTTGCGCAAAAAATAACATTATGCGGCAAAATCTTTTCTCCGCTTGACAATTTCGGTTATTTTTGTTATATTTTCTTAGTACATCGGAGATTAAAAATGTCTTATCAATTTGACGGAGAATTTATCGAAAAGTTTTATTTGACCTTTACCATGCTCGCTTACGAAAGCAACCGCCGTTTTTACCCCGTCGGCGAGGTGGTAGGTCCTATGGACAAGTATAAATTTACCCGCAACGAGGTCGATATGCTGTTTTTCCTCAACTCATGCGTGGACAAAAGGTCAAACCGCAACACGATTTCAAAGGATATAGACATGAACATACTCAATCAGTACATGCCTCCGCGCGTTTCCATGGCAACCACCTGCCGCAGTGTGGAAAAGCTTGTCCAAAACGGGCTTGCGGAAAGATATTATCTCAACAACAACCGCAAAACAGTCTACGTCAGAGCTACGGAAAAGGGTATCAGACTCAAAGAGGAGCATTGGGAGTTTTCGGTTCAGAATATAAAGAAACTTTTTGACGCCGCTTTTTTCCTTAGAGGAGGGCGAAGAAATGCTTGACACCATATCACGTCTGTTGGAAATGACAAAAAAGACTTCCGGCAGGCAAAATCGACTAATCACAGGGAGCCAAAAAGCTCCCTGTTTTTTTATTTACCGAATGGAGATTTAACTATCTTTTTAACATCCCCCTGATTTTTTGCGACGCAATATATGGTTGATATTGACATTTAAAAAAAAATTTATCGAAAATGTGAATTTACAATCGAATTACGGCAAAATATTTCACAATTTAATAATCGCCTGCTATTGACAAATATATTTTCCGTAAAGTATAATTTTTTTATCGGTAACCCAATGAAATTTTTTCTTCAAACGCTATTTCACATATGATTTTAATAATTAAAAAAAGGAGGGTTTTAATTATGATTTAATTTTCAATTATCGAAATTTTTAATCAACATTTTCTTTATTTAATTTATCAAAAAAAAAAGCAAAGGAGAGAAATTTATGAAAAAAGCATTTAAAATTTTAAATGTTGTGTGCATTGTAACAATTTTGTTGTTATCAGTTTTTTCAACCTTATCGCCAATTATCGATACAAGCCCGAAAAATATAATCAAAGCCTACGAACAACCTTTTTCTCATGACTGTAAAAATTCGGCAAAAACAGAACAAGAAGAATCAAATGAATTGATAGACTGCAATTCGCCCCACATTTCAATTCCCGCCGTTATCAGCAGTTGTATTTCGGGGTGTACAGAGGATACCTGCAACGGCTATAAGTACAGCGGGGCTCATTACGGAGCAAATACAATTCCTTTCACCATCGACCAATCCGCTATAAACGAGGGGTTGGAAGAAATGATTATGGAAGCCGTCAATTTATGGAACAGCGCAACAATATATGATACGGCAACTCCTATTGTCAATTTGCAGAGAAACGGTACATCTACGGGAGAACGCCCTGTCTGCAACTTGATGTATATGTCAGAAAGACCTGCCGGTATAAGCTCTGATACTAACGCAGTGTTCCAATACGGTTACAGAGCGAATGAAGGACATTTTTTACCGAATTCCGCCGGAAATTTCCGGATTTTGATTTTTGACACAGGTAAAGACGTAAATATAATAGCGCACGAGTTAGGTCATCTGTTGGGACTGTCGGATTTGCCAACACACAATGTCCTCATGGGATACAAAAGCTACGGCATGCAATATCAGGACATTCAAGGGGCGGCGCTTTTCAATTTTGAGGCACACTTCGCATACTTTTTACAGATACATAGACTTGGGCGAAGGCATAGAAAAACGATACAGACATATTTGCTTTTATTGCGACGGATATGAAGACAAAAGCAGTATAGCGTCAGGCGCCGAACTGTTGGTACAAAGCCCTTACATATGCTCGTCGCACTCCTATCAGTCAATGGTTTCCGTCACAGACAAGCAATGGGACAGATGCACCGATTGCTATAAAGTAAGATTGGCAAAAGGCGATTTGTATTATGATAGTTTAGAAACGCATCCAAGTTCTCCCGTATATATTTTTTCTAGCCTATCAGTAAGCGGGTTAATTGACGAAAACAAAAGCAATTTAATCATCCCCGACGTAATAGACGCGCAGGCAGTGGTTCGTATCGAAGATTCCGCATTTGCAGGCAATACCGAATTGAAAAATATTACTTTACCCAAACTTTTGACAAGCATAGGCAACTCAGCGTTTTTTAATTGCACGGGATTGACAGTTGTCGAATTGCCGAGCCACTTGTCAAGCATTGAAGCTTATGCTTTTCAGCAATGTACCAATTTAACAAAAATCAATATACCTTCCAGTGTCACGAATATCAGTTGGGCACCATTTATATTTTGTTCAAAGCTGACGATATATGTGGAGCTATCAAGCGCTCCCGCAACAGGTTGGGACGAAACATGGAATGTTTCCAAAGTCACTTATTCGTTTGACCCTCCCGACGTCATTTATTCTTATCATACTGTATTTGGGGAGCAAAATTTTGAACGACAAAATACAATATACTGCCCCATTATAATTATTCAGATTGATATTGAAATAATTTTAAATTTAAACTAGGGAGGGAAAAATGAAAAACAAAGAACTGTCGGACAAATACTGTTCCCGATTTGTGGCGGAGGGGTTGATAAAATCCGCGCTGTGCGCTTCTACGCTCGGCTTTGCACTCAGTCTGATTTCGGCAATAGTTTCCCTGTCGACGGGAACAAAACTGATTTGGCTGTCGGCGCGCTTGTTTTTAGCCGCCGACGCAGTAGGAATCCCCTTGTTTTACTACGCAAAATTTCGCCCGAAAACAATGCAAATGGCGAACAGGTTGGACAGATCGGGCTTGCAGGAGCGAGTTGTCACAATGCTCGAGCTTGCCGACGAGCAAACGACGCTTGCAGAAATGCAGCGCAGCGATACGGAAAAAACAGCTTGAAGCCTCAAATCCCAAGCGCGTCAAAATCATTATTCCCGTTTCTCAGATTGTATGGCTTTTTGGCGACTGCTTTGGTTTCGCTGTCCCTAAACGTATTTGCCGCGTTTTACTCCGTTTGCCGCCACGACTGGGGCGACTGGATTAGTGACTCAACCCGCAACTTGCGTTTCGGCAGGTCAAGAGGTCAGGTTCTGCAAGAAAGAGCCGTCGCATTTTGAGAAACGCACTATTGCCGTCAATGACGCGCACGACTGGGCGGACTGGGCTGTGAGCGTACCCGCAAAGGCGGACGAATACGGAGAGGAAACACGTATCTGCAAAAACTGTTCCGACCACGTTGAACGGAGAAAGATTTTTCCGTCGGGTTCGGAAGGACTGCATTTCTCCGAAACGTCGACTTATATCTCGGCAAATAAGCCTGTAACGGGTTATGCCGTATCGAAAGGGAGCGCGCTCGCTTCGGAAATTTATATTCCCGCGGTTTTCAACGAAAAACCGGTTGTTTCCATTGCTTTTTCGGGGTTTGAAAACTCCCGACAGTTGGAGAGCCTGCATTTGCCCGAGGGACTGATTTTCATTGACGTGCGGGCGTTCGCCAACTGTATTTCTCTCAAAAGCGTAACAATCCCGTCAAGCGTAACGCTGTTGCACTGCGACTCTTTTCGATATTGCGAAAGTCTTGAAAGCGTGGTAATTGAGGACGCCCGGCAAACTGTGATAATATATCAAACGGCTTTTGCATACTGTAAAAACCTCAAATCGATAACCTTGCCGGAGAACGTATATTTGTACGACGACGCGTTTGAGGGCTGCACTGCATTGAGCGACATTTATTATAACGGCAGCGAAAAACAATGGAGCGAGATAGCCGCAAACTGCGGCGAGGAGCTTTCAAGCGTAACGGTGCATTTTTCAAAGGAATCCTCCGCTCCTCAAAAAGCGAAAGCCTTTTTAGCGTCGCCGCCCTCTTGTCAAAACGAAAATCTTTTTAACGGAGGAGAAGTTTCAAAGCTGAATTTTTTCCGTTAAAACGCCCGTTAAAAATTCTTTAAACCAAAAAGGAGCTTAAAAAGCTCCTTTTTGTTTTAAACACGTCAAAGCGAATGAATCGCCCTGCCCTCGCTTGCAAGCACGGCTTCGCCTATGCTTTCTTCAACGGTCGGGTGCGGGCGGATAACTCTTTCAAGCTCCTCCTTGCCCATTCCGTTTGCAAGCGCCAAAGCAAGCTCGCCTATCATGTCCGTCGCTCTGTCGCAGTAAAGTGTCGCCCCCCAGCAGCTTTTGAGTTTTTTGTCGAACACCAGCTTGACAAAGCCCCTTTCCCCTGCCGGCAATCAGGCTTTTGCCGTTTGCGCCCAAAGGAAATTTGCCTACGCTCACCTCGTAGCCCGCCTCCGTCGCCTTCTGCTCCGTCAGCCCTATCGCGGCGATTTCGGGCACGGTATAAATGCAGGGAGGGCACGACCTTTAAATTGACGCCGTTGTGCCGCCCCCGCAATCAAATCGGCGACGTATTCGCCCCTGCGCCGCCGCGTTGTGCGCAAGCATCATGCCGCCGACGCAATCGCCGATTGCCCAAATATTTTCGACGTTTGTTCTGAAATTTCCGTCGGTCAAGACAACTCCGCGCTCGGTTTTACGCCTGCCTTGTCAAGCGCGAGAGATTCGGTAAAGGCGCGTCTGCCCGTGCATACCACGACAAGTCCCGCCTCGACGGCGTTTTCCCCCTTTGCGGTGTTGAAAATTACTCTGAAACCGTCGGAGGTTTTTTCAACCCTTGTCACAGCCGCGCCGCAGTTGACGGACACGCCCTTTTTTTTGAGCGCAAGCGCGAGATACTGACTCACGTCCTTGTCCATATTGAGCAAAAGTCTGTCAAAAATACTCTATGACGAAAACCTTTTTGCCAAGCGACGAAAGAAACTCGGCAAATTCAACTCCGATTACTCCGCCGCCCACTATCGCCACGGACTCGGGGATTTCGTTGCTTCCTTCAAGAAGATAATCGCTGTTTACGCACAGCTCGCTTCCCTCCGCTTTAAGCGCGGTGGGCACGCTCCCCTGCCGCGATGATTATGTCGTCGGCAGTATATTCTTCGCCGTCGGCGACGACGGTTTTTGCGTCCTTGAAGCTCGCGAAAGCGTTGACGACGGTGACCTTGCGCGCTTTAAGCAGCTTTTCCACTCCTCCCCTGAGTTTGGCAACCACCTCGTCGCGCCGCGCGTACATTTTGTCAAGGTCGTAGCCGCAAAACTCGGCGTTTACGCCGACAGACGCGGCTTCGCGCACCGTACACAGCGTCTCCGCGCCGTGAAGAAGCGACTTGGTGGGAATACAGCCTCTGTTGAGACAGGTGCCGCCCACCTGTCGGCTTTCAAACAAAACAGTTTCCAGACCGTTTTGCGCGCACCTGATTGCTGCGGTGTATCCGGCGGGACCTCCGCCGAGAATCATAACCCGAAAATGCTTACTCATTTTTCCGTCTCCTCGAATAATCTTATTATGTCGCGCGACATCGCGCCGTCCGGCTTGAAATCCGCAATAAACGCGCCTTCAAGCGGTTTGTTTATCCTGACTATTTCCTCCGCGTCCATAGCGTCGCTGAAAATAAACAGCTCCTTTACTCTGCCTGCCTCCTGTTTGTAAATCAGCTCCACTCCGCCCCAGTCGAAACGCGCCCTCCTGACGATATATCCGTCGCTTTGGTCGCGCACCCTGTTGAGCAGCCACTCCTTTGACGAAAGCATGGCTTTCATGCGCGCATTTTCCGCGTTGAACGCAGCCTTAATCTCCTGCGCGGGCACGCCGTAAATTTCCTCCGCCGCGCTCCTGATTTCCTCTATAAGCGCGCGTTTTTCGATATTTCCGTTCAACTCGGAAAGGTTGAGCACCCGCGCCGAAACGGATTTTACCCCCTTGGAGTCGAGCTTGACCTTGTCCACGTTGAGAACACGCGTCATGACTTCGATATCCGTGTTTATCAGCACGGTGCCGTGATGGAGTCCGAAGCCGTTTTCCCGCAAAAACGCGTTGCCTGAAAATTTTCTGCCCTCCGCGAGAATATCGTTTCTGCCGCTCACCACGGCGCGTATACCCCATTTTTCGAGAGAGCGGACAATAACGGACAACTGTTTTTTAATGTCGTAAACGCCCTCTTTTGCCACAAAAGTAAAATTGAGATTGTTCCTGTCGTGATAAACCGCGCCGCCCCCGGTAAGTCTGCGCGCGAGACGACCGTCTATGCTTTTGAGCGCGTCGAGGTTGACCTCTGAAAAAGCGTTTTGATTTTTGCCTATGACCACCGTCCTGTCGTTGCTCAAAGAAAAATCCTCAAAGCGTCGTCGGGACACGATTTGAGCAACCCGTACTCGAAGGCTATGTTTTCGTATACGTCGAGACTGTCGCCGACAAAAAACTCGATTCTTTCCGCCATAAATCTCCTGCTTCTTTTTCAAGCCCTAATATCTTTTCACAAAACTCTTCGTTTGTCAATCGTTCTGCCCTTTTGCACGTCAATAAAGTTGTAAAACTTTTTTGCACTGTGCTAAAATTGAAGCAAGGAGAATTTCTGCAATGACTAAATATTCACATCAAAACGCGGTTGACTTGTTTGTCAGAATGGTTCAGGTAGACAGTCCGTCTTTTTTCGGAATCGGCAATGGTCGATTTTATCGAAAACGAGGTCAAAACGTTGGGTTGGGACTGCAAGATTTTGCGCCAACGCATAAATATGCGCGACCTAGAAGATGACGTGAAGGAACGTCTGCCCGCCGACGAGCTTGAAAAGGAAACGGAGCAAATACAGATTGTCATAGAAGCCGACGAAGCGGGCAAAGACAAGGCTCCCGTTTTCTTTGCCGCGCACATCGACACGGTGGAACCCGGCAAAGGAATCAAGCCCGTCTTTACCGACGACGGCAAAATCACCTCCGACGGCACTACCGTGCTCGGAAGCGACGACAAATCGGGAGTTGCCGCCATCATGGCTGCCGTTGACGAAACGCTTAAATCCGGCAAGCCTCACGGAAAAATCGTGTTGGTTTTACCGCGTTGGAAGAAAAGGGACTGCTCGCGCGCGCTTTGTCCCCATAAAGGACTTGGGCGTAAAAATACGGCTTTGTTTTTCGACACGGTCGGCAGCGTCGGTCTGGCTGTGGAGCGCGTACAGCACTCCTACGGAGTAACAATCAATATGCAGGTTGCCGACATCGCCAATCACGCAAACGGCGCGCTCAAGCCCAACGCTCTGACATACGCCTGCGAACTAATCAACGAATTGCCCAAAGGCGTGATAAACGAGGAGGACTACACTTTCAGTCAAATAACCTCCCTCAAAACCACAAACGAGCCGGGATATATGGTGCCCGACAAGGCGGAAATAAAGGGCACGATAAGAAGCTTTATTCCCGAAGAGGCGCTGACGTTGAGAAAACAGTACGAGGCGATTATCAAGCGCTTCAAAAAGAGAAAACCTCACCGTCACCTACAAGCTCGGTTCTCTCAAAACAATGGGCTACGACCACTCCAAGACGGAAATAGGCAATCTTATGTTGGGAAACGCGCAAAAGATTTTCGAGGAAATGGGAATCGAATTTAAGCGCGGAAGAACGGGACTCGGCGGACACGACGCAAGCGTTTACGTCAAAGAGGGCGTGCCTACGCTTGTGTTGAGCTGCGGTATGCAGAACATTCACACCACCAAGGAATGGATTTACGTCGAGGATTTGCACAACTGCACGGAACTGATAATGCGCTTGATTGACAAGGCATAATTAAAAAATAATAAAAATATTCGGACTGCGCTCTTGACAGGACTCAATACCGATATAAAATCGAACTACGGACGAATCGGCTCCCCGATTCGTCCGTATACGTTATTTGTTTTATTTTTCGGGAGGAGTGTGGTATGATATGAGCGTATTAACCGAAAGCCTTGAAAAAAAACTGCTCTGTGATTTTTTGAGTCTGAACGAGAATGATTGGGTATTATGGACGGCTCAGCCCAACGATTGAACGACGATTGCGACAAATTCAACGGATGTTTCTTTGTCGTCAAAAATATGCCCCGCTACCCGCAACACGCAAATTGCAGATGCACGCTTAAAAAAATAAATCAGCCTGTCCCCTATGTGACTGCAAACGCAGATTGCGACATCAGAAAATTTTCCGAATATATTTTTGCCGACATGCACAACAACGGAAAAAAAGTCATTGTTTGAAAAATTGGGGTTACGCAAAAAAGACAGCGAACTTTTTAAGGCAGCTTTTTGTCAGTCAGGCTTTGCAGAAATATTGCGCGGGCGATTATCAATTGAAAGGCACAAACGATTTTTGCGCAAAAATAGAAATAATAATTGATTTGCCTGTCAAAAACGGAAGCATTCGTTCAATTAAAAGCGGGTGGTGTTTGTTAAAAAATGGTGAAATAAAATTATCCACGCCGTTTTCCGGATTTGCGGCAAAGGAGGATTAAATGGACAAATATACGGACAACAGTCTCGTCGAGCCTATGGACGCGGTTATATTGCTCAACGACAACTATGCAAATTCGGGACTTAAAAAGGGATTTATAGGCGTGGTTGTGGACAATCTCATTAAAACTCATAATATCATACTTGCAGATTTTTTTCAATCCCGTAAACGGCAAAGATATAGCCGTTCTTGCGGAAATAAAAAAGGAAGATTTCAGAGTGATTTCCTCCTCGTCGGACGACCAACGCGCCGTTAGAGCCTTTAAGGCTTTGTTTGCATAAGCTATGGACAAATATACGGACAACAGTCTTGTCGAGCCTATGGATGCGGTTATATTGCTCAATGACAACTATGCAAATTCGGGACTTAAAAAGGGATTTGTAGGCGTGGTTGTAGACAATCTCATTAAAACTCACAACATCATACTTGCAGATTTCGACAATCCGTATAC
>VOFF01000537.1_pt1 | contig 16001 bp, 27 predicted proteins | sample 5384061 | NCBI WGS metagenome assembly VOFF01 (sample SAMN12384725, study PRJNA508395) | human gut metagenome | isolation source: healthy gut E | host: Homo sapiens
TGAAAAGCAGTTTCAACATTGGTTGCACATGCCCCTGCCGCATTCCATATTCCAATAAAAACATCTGCAACTGATAATCCCAAATTTTTAAAATACTGAATAGCCACATTACGCTTCCCGTTACAACACCAAAAGCCGACTGTGCAATATGTCCAGCTCCTGAAAAATGATTACATAACGCAACCAACACAATGATCAACGCCATAATTCCAACAACTATCCATGTTAACGGGCAAGACAACATTGCAGTATTTAGCCCGTACTGTGCCGCGGTTGCAGCCGCAGTTGCACTTGCTTCTGTTCCTGTTGCTGCTGCGTGCGCATATGATGCAACACACATTGTAATCTTAATTCCTGTTGATATCATATCTATTGCGTTCGTAATGCCAACATAAGTTGCATAAGCCGCTAATGCTGCAACCACACCATAAACAACAGGACCTATAATTTGCCAGTTGTCTTGTACAAAGGTTCCTATTGATCCAATTCCTTCAAATATATCAAGTACCACACCTGCTACTACTGCAAGATCATTTATTGCATTTGTAGCAAACTCCTGAAACCCGTCTGTATTTGCCAAATCATTAAGTCTCTGCAAAACCGGCTGAAATGCCATAGTGGCATCATTTTGAAATACCGTCCACATCTGTCCCCATGTCATTGGCATATTTTCAAAATTAGCATTTATCTCATCAGTCGCAGCAAATACCGCTTGCTTCACAACATCAGCCGACAGTTCCCCATCTTGTGCCATGCTTCGAATCTTACCGATTGGAACATTAAGATAATCTGCAATATTCTGAATCAGATTCGGTGCCTGCTCAAAAATACTGTTTAACTCATCACCTCGAAGTACACCAGAGCCCAGCGCCTGTGATAACTGCAATTCTGCATTTGCTGCTTCCTGCGTAGACGCTCCCGCAATTGTCATCTGCTTTTGGACTAAATTTGCGAACTGGACAACTTCTGCACTGGAACTAAATGCATCTTTCGCATTATTACCAAATCGGGCAACTACACTTGCCATATCTCCTAATGATCCTCTGGCATCGTTTGCAGCCACATAAACCATGTTGTACAAATCGGCCGTACTCTGCAATCCGTCATTCATCATATTTAATCTGAAGTGGTCTGTGTGATCTCATCCGCCATCTCCAAAATTTTTCCAGCCGTCTGAATACTCAGGTACGCCCCTGCCATTCGTTTAATTGCCGAAACTAAATTCGATGATTCACTTGCACCGTTTTGTAATGACTGATTAAATTGTTCCTGCCTTCGAATATTATCATTGATCGGACTACTCGCCTGTTGCATTGTTTGATTGAATTCTTCCGCAGCTACAGTTGCCTGTGCAATTTCATTCCGGGCAGCTTCCAAAGATGCCGTATTCACACCAGCATTCATTGCCTGATCCATATCATAAATCGAAGAAATTGCCATATTCACAGAACTGATGATATGCATAAGAGGGGCGCTAAAATTGTCTGCCAACTGTATTCCCGTTGTAATTGTAGCCATATCATCACCGCCCTTCTGCTTCCTTCGCTATTTTCTTTGCCTCTTCCTTTTCCGCTTCAATTCTTATATCTATACAGGCAATAATAAAAGCCTTTTCCTCCTCTTCTAAAGCAACCCATTGGGAAGGGAGAATGTGGAGCTTGTGCAATGCATAATATGCATAGTTTGCTTCCGCATCCCCTTCCTCAATTAGTTTTTTGCCTGCTCTGTCTTATCCTCTAAAGTATCAAATCCCTGGAACTTCTGAACCCATGCAGAAAGGTCCTGGTATTCTCCCGGGTTGTCGATCATGGCATACAGAAGTTCTCCCGGTGTCTTCACTCCATAAGAATCCTGTAGTTCCTTATTGTAAAGATCCGGTTCAACAATGCTCTCTGCGATCAGATCATTGATATATGCCGTTGTATCCAATTTTGGACGGAACATATTCGGCTTTCCAACTACCGGAACATCTTTTTGTATGGCCTCACGCATTGTTTCATTTCGCTTTGATGTAATCGGACGAAACTCAAACTCAAAGGATTGCCATTTTCGTCCACAAAAAGCTTTCGATGGTGCATACTTCCCGTTCTCTCTTTTAATTTTGTTTTTGCTAAAAATCTGCTTAAATTTGACATACATTGTCTCCTTTCTTCCTATAAAAAATCCCCTCATGCCAGACACATAAGGGGCAATATTACGCTGCAAGTCCAATAATTTCTTGAAACTCTTTCGGCATATCAAAATCATCAAATGTGAAGCTAACATCCTCGTCCAGATATGAGTCAGAAGATGCATCAAATTTCGCAAGCACTCCACTGTCAATGTTGCACTGTAAAAGAGTGATTGTCTGAGATCCTGCAGCACTGGATGGATCATCATTCGTGATCTGAATTTCGAAATAGACATCCTCACCAGTGTTTTTAAAATCAAGCATCATTTTACGGAAAATGCTCGTATTATAATGTATTGTACAAGATCCGGTTCCTTCCCATGATACCGACTTATTTCCCTTTCCTGTCTTGCCAAGAGTTGGAACCTTTGCCTTGTTCTTCTTGAAATTCGCTTCAAGCTTGATTGCGGTCATCAGATTGTATCTACGTTCACCAATTGTCACGTAGCACTCTGCAAGAGCTGCAGAGATAGAATCCTTTGCAAGCATCACATTATTCATTTATACTTCACCCCCTTATTTCACTACTGTAGTCATGTACATAATACTCATGGCATTTACAACTTCAACCGTATTATTAACGACTACCGATTTCTTTGATTCTCCCTGTTCCACGGTGACATTATCCCGCTTGAAATTCTCAATAGCCCGCAAATTCTGTAATTTTTCACGGATCTCGCACAGCCCACTTTTCAAGCTGTTCCGCCCTGGATCATCATTTGGGAACTTCCCACGGAACCGTGTCTTAAAGAGCAGTGCATCATCATTTGCAAGCTGGTCTACAACCCTGATTGTCTGATTGTCGCAAAAAAAAATTCGTTGCAATCTTCCGTGATGGTTATGTGTGTATTGATATCACTTAGAATCTCAATTTCATCATCATTTCTATCAAACACAAGCTGCCCCTTTTTGATATAATCTTCAGATCATTGTCAATTGGCTCAATGGAAAATTCACCATCGTACACTCTGCCCTCGCAGGACTTATTCACCGCAGTGGAGCATTCCACCCCGGTAAGCCAATATACAGCGGATGCTTCCGGCCAGCCCTCGTCCGTCGTTTTATTCGGTGTGGAAATAACTCCCATATAGTCAGCATCCGACTTGTAAAGCACAAGCTGAAACTTCTTACCAACTTCATCACGCATACGCTTTACATATGCCACATACAGCCTCTTGGTCACCTCATCTGTAACCACAACGCCCATCGTATTAAATCCGTAGGCTTCTGCCTTTGCCAGATACTCCGCATGCGCATCGCCATTGACGACACCATTCGTTCCACCAGACAGTGCTGCCGATGCAACTGCTGCAAGTTCCAACGTATCTGTTTTAAATGTCACAAAGTCATTATCTTTCAGATCAGCCGCTTTTTTTTACATTCTGTACTTCAATTCTGGACGTATCAAGATATGTAGTTACATTCCACGACTCTGGATCATCCACGTCCTTTGCTATGGAGATCCTGATCGCATTGCCGCGTGTCCCCGTGTGCTTAGCTGTAGCATAATCATTGGACGCTTTTGTCCCGCCGCCGTTTAACCGGTATGCATACAGCACCAAGGTTCCGCCAGCAAACAGATCTCGCAGTCCTTTCATCTTATCGTCGGTATAACTATATCCGAATATCTTTTTCGAATACTTCTGCATATCCGCTGTAGTAACCTTAAAAACCGTATCATCCGGTCCCCAGTCAAGTTCCAGCGGCATTGTGGCAATACCACGGTCAGACAATGCCGCAGATGCAATCCCCGCACTTACGACATTGATATACGCGCCCGGAAGCACTTTGTTCTGGGTTATCCATGTTCCTCCGCCAAATGCCATTTACTTCACTTCCTTTCTCAGATAATCACCGGTGATCTTATCCACCTGCGCAATCGTATATGTTTTTCCATCTTCCAGCAACGCTTCCAGCAGATCCCGCTGTTTCTTATAGCGTTTGGATTCTGCCAGCTGCTGCTTTGTAAATACATCCGCAGATACCTGTGGTTTTACTTCTGTATTTGTTTCACCCATATCGCACCTATCCTTTCAAATGTAATACTGTTGTCATAGTTTCCATAAGAGGAGCCGGAGTCTCTACCTTGCGGACGAAATAATTGTAATTTACAAAGAAATTCAGCACTCCGTCTGTAATCTCATGATGCATGTCCGTCCCTCGTATCGGCCTGTCTGCATCCAAAGGCGTAGTATTCTCCAACGCCCATAACATACGATCAGCTACATCGCGGCATTCACTATTCGGATTGTCCTCCGATTTCGGGAAATACTGTATACAAAATGGATTGTCCATCAAATACCGTTTGGATGGGAAATCTGTCTTGGATGGATTTAAGAGGGTAAAAAAAAGCAAGGCTCTTTCAAGTCCTGCTTTATTTCCTCTGTATAAATTTCATAATCATCCCCAAACTCTTGGTTCAGGGCAATTGCTATCCCGGCTATCACGTTGTTAAGCATTGAATGTACCTCCCAAGAACTCTTCCAGTCTCTTTTTCCAGTAACCCAGGAGCCATACGTTTGATTTCATTTTCGGAAATAGTCATCATAAACTGCCCTTTAACCCATCCGTTATGGTTTGCTGTTCGATGTCCGAATTCTACAAAGCTCGCATACTCAGTTGGATTCATAATTTTAATGGTGTACTGGTTCCCTGATTTTGTAACTTGAATGCTATCAACAGCCGCCTGTACTCCTTCTTTATTACCTGCAGTCCACCCTCTTCGAAGGGTACCACCAACCTTGCCTGTACTTGCTGGATATTTTCCTACAGGTGTCCTTTTGATTACCTTTGTGAGCAATCTGGCCGCAAGTTCCTTTGCACATGATTCGCAAAAAGAATTCCTTGTATCCTCGCGGCCTGCCAATCTATTCAAATTTTCCTGAAACTTCACCAGTTCCCGCATATTCACGCTTCCCATCCCCATCATGCATACCTCTCTGATAATTGCAACACAATCTCCTGATGCGTCGGATATACTGCTGCCACACTGCCGCATTCATACGTCCGTGTTCTTCCAGCCTGTGTTACTGTAATCTTTGCTCCCGGCTTGATCTGCACGTCCGGAGATAAAAACAGCTTTGTGACCTGTGCCGTCTTTGCTGCTGATTCCGTCTGATCCACTGCACTAACACTGGAATATGATAAGCGGCATGGTTCATCTTCCAATACCACCACATCTTTTTTCTGTTGTAATTCTGGTTTTTGGATCTTTCAATTTCTGATGCTCCATAACCGTACATCTGACATCATATGTGGCTTCTTGGGCTTTTCCTTGCAAGTGCCTGTGCCTGTTTGATTGCATCCGCGATCATTTTCCACGCCACCTTCCTGTATCTGTTTAGTGAGGACTTATAATTTTTCAGCACCGTGTCCTTGAAATTATTATCAACATACTGTTGGAAAGATGTAGAGGTATCTCCCTCAGAGATAGAAACCGTTCCAACTGCTGCCGTCTCACTTCCAATATTCTCATTCCGGTACAGATCCATTGCCATGCGGTAGCCGGTATTCACAAGTCCATCCGGCATTTCCTCCACATGGCAATAATTCTTTATGATTTCCTCTACGTCCGCAATGACAAATTCAAGAATCACATCCTTGGAATCATCCTCAATTCCAAGAAGTACCTTTAACTTTGCCAGCTCCATAGGCTTACCCGATCTTGTGTTTGATAGCCACGATTCTAAGCTGCTTCTGCTCATATACCGGCTTCCAGTTCTCTGCCATTGCAAGTTCTGCCCTAGTTGGAGTTTCCACATGCCCACGTTTTGCACCAGTGTATGCAATTCCTCTCGGATGCAGGATAAACGCTTTACGGTTAATCAGATAATCCACACCGCCACCTGTCTTCTTGTCACGATCCGTCTCAGTAGCTACATGACCGACCGGAGAACCATTACCATAGGCAACCGCTCCATTGCCAAAAAGATATGTTGTGTATACTCCATCTTCAACCGGGCAGCCATCATCCACGGTCACACGTCTTCCCTGGTAAGTATCAAATTCCACATCGGTAGAATCACGCTCGGTCTCAATCAGATTCAACTTTTTTTTCAGATAAGACTTTGTTGCAGAGTGCATCGCCACACCAGTAAGCTGTGCCTGTGCATCTCCAAGCATCTGACACGCGTCAATAAATGCGGATGCGCTGATCTTCTTTGCTGCATCTGTCTTTCCTGTGGACAGATCGAGAATATGATCCGCCATTCTGGTCTCTGCTTTCGGTGTTCCGCTTGGATCTGCCGTGGTGGTTCCAAACACCCCCGCAAGAATCGCAATCAATTCTTTCTGCATATCGCGCGCCCAGTACTGTGCCACCAGATCACCGATCGCTTTCATCGGTCCGCTCCGGCAAGTGCTGCGGACAGGTTAGTTGCTGCCCACATCTTCTGACGAAGGATTGTGGTGGATACATCTTTGTTAGAACCGATCTTTGCCGGTGTCATTTCTACATCCTCAAGTGTTGGCTCGGATTCTCCCTGTAAATCCTCAAAAAACGGCATATTGTGTGTCCTTGCCGCCTCAGATGCCAGTGTATCAAATTCCGGGCTGTTTACCACGATCCCCGACTGGAAAAACGCGGACAACTCCATTGTTCTGTTGATTACATACCGGTTAAACAGTTCCGGTACGATCACGTCTGCAATTTTTGTAATTGCCATAAATCATCTTCCTTTCATACTGTTATAATGTTACTCCGGCGGCTGCGGCCAGTGCCTTTGCCTGCTCCGGATTGGATTTTTAAAAGTTCACCCTGTTTGGTCAGATTGAACGTCTCTTTTGCAAATGGGTTCGCAGTTCCGGCTCCTCCGGTACCGCCCTGTGGATGATATGGTGGTTTCTGCTGTTCCTGTTTGAACAGATGCGCCATTACCTTATCTTCCTTATACGGTTTTACTGCATCCTCTACACCAACCGGTTTACCTTCCTTGTCAAATGTGAACTTGTCAAGCCCACCAGCTTTGTAGATCAGATAATCCGGATCAAGCACGCCCTGTTTTGCAAGGGAATCTTTCAGCGCGTAGGTCTTTGTGATCTGCTCATTGGCTGTCTGCTGCTTTTTGAGTTCTCCCTGCAAATTGGTAATTGTTGTCTGCAGCGTCTCGTTATCGGCATTGTTCTTTTTTAAATCTCCGATAGTTGTGTTGAGTGTCTTAATCTGACCGGCAAGATTCTCTTTTTCTGCCACGGCGGTATCATACTTGCCTTTGTCAACATACTGACCAGATCCAAGGTCTGCAAGCTTTACCTGCTTATCCTTATTCTCCGGCTTTCCATTATAGGCATTGACGGTATCTGACACCTGCTTATAGAGATCCTCGCCTAAAATGTCTTTTAAAAATTCCATAGTTTCCTTTCCTGCACCGTTTTTAAGCGTGGTGTCTCCACAGCAGTATGCAGTTTTGATGCCATGCATAAGGGCAAATTGCCGCAGTTTAAACGTCATAAGGCTTTCGGACAATATAAAAACAGGACTGCCGGAGGAACTTACTTAGCGTCACCTCTGCGCTGTTTGGTTCATAGATTTCCGGTTGCCCTGTTATTATTGATTTTGGGTATGAAAATACCACCATATCATTTCTGACTGGTGGTAACTTTCAATTTTACATTTCTATCATTTTCCGGATCAGTTCCAAATCAGTCACTTCAAGTGTTACTGTTCCTTCCAACGGATCCATATCTTCAAAGCGAAGTCCTGAGAAGATCAATCTTTCACAAGACTGCTCTCCCTGCACATCTCCGACTGCTTCATATACTTTTCCGGTATTAAATGTATCATCTGACTGATACTCAATATTCTGGCATAAAATAAAGGATGCATAGATTTTCTTTTCACCTTTGCATCTTCTCCCAAGGATAGGTGCCATACTCTGGTGCTCTGTGATCTCTATTTTCCCAGCAAATTGTGCAAGTGGAAATCGTCTGCCAGCTGTGATCACATTCAATGATGCGTTTTGAACATCTAATGTTTTTATAAGTTTCACCATACTATCACCCCTGCTTTTCGTCAAAATGCGGACATTTTACATTTTTTCCATTCCAAATTTCAGATGGAAGATTTTTGGGATAAGCATCACAATATTTTGAAAAATCGTTTCTTGAGCCTCTGTATTTACTGCAGTTCAAACATACGCAAAACAGATTCAGCTTATATCTATCTATTTCATATGGTTTATATTTGCTCATGACAATTACCGCCTTTCAAATCTAGGTTTGACATTATATAGTTCATACAATCTTTCCCAAGCAGCCTCTCCAAGTAATATGATCGCATCCACTTGTTTCATTCCATGTTTCACTTCATCATAATATTTATCTTGTAATTCATATATAATTTCGTCATATGTATCACTAAATGTCTTGAAATCTGGAAGTTTTTCTACCTGTTCATTATATTCTAACACATATGTACCGTTTTCCCCACAGGTTCTGAAACTTTTGACTTTATAATTTACCAGCAGATACAGATCTTCTGGGGACGGCGGCGTACTCAATGGATGATTATGAGTAACATCTTTTCCTTTCATCATTTTAAGCTGATACTTCGTAAATTCTATAGTATCCTCATTTCCCAACTGGCAATTTACCGCTTTCCCATTGTCAAATATAACTCCAACCTCATGGTCGAACTTGCAGATTTCCGACTCGACCGTATCCACATTTTTACCCTTGAAATCATAATAGTTCGGGTTGCTTTCATTATTGTTTGTGATAATTCCCAACCGGTCTTTCGCTGCATTGTTACCATCTGCAAAAGAGGATTTCCACTCTTCATATGTCATATTGCCCGGTACATAATATGTTTTTCCATCTTCACCACGCGCTGCACGTTCTCCCGGCACTCCAAAATCATCTTCGAAGTATGGGCAGGTACACCCACGGCAGTTCGGATGGAACGGCGGAGCTGTCACACCAATTTCATACTGGCTCATTGGAAAATGTTGCCCGTCCATAGAACCACAAAGGCTGCATGTGAAACCATCCAATGTCTCTAACACCTCAAACTGCTCCACCCCAAGTTCTGCAAAACAATCCTTTTGCGCTGCATTGGAAAAGGCCGCCTGTTCTGTCATTACCAAGCGGCGCATTCTGTTTTGATACATTCATCTTCCGCGCCAAGGCATCAATCGTCTTCTGCGAATCAGCACCGGTGATGATATTCTGTACCATGGTGGTGTTCAATTCATTGACCAGCTTCTGTTTGTTCGTCCAGATCCGGTCTGAAAACGTTTGTCCGTCTGCCGCCCAAGGCTTATGGATCACTGTATCAATCAGCCGATCATTCGGGGATGTAAAACTCCATCCGGTTCCAATCCCCTTCTGAATCTCATAGGCAGTATGGAGAAAACCAGATTGATAAGCATCACGGATTGTAGAATCAACACTATCAAGCTGATTCCCGAACAGCACTTCCAAAGACTGCTGCATTTGAAGCTTCAACGCCTCCAGCCGATTGATGTGTACTTTTGCGGAAGCATTTTCCAGGTCCTTCATCCACTGTCCATTGATAGCATTTTTCCTTTTCCATACCGTATGTACTGCTCGACATCCCATTTCAGTTCATCCAATTCACTGGAATTTAATAACCGGCGTGCTTCCACAAGAGAAATCTCGTTATTTTTTGCAAAGCGCTGATACCACGCATTGATTTTCGCTTCCATCTGCCGCTGCGCTGCGAGATATTGCTTTTCGATATCCGCGTAGCACCGCAGACCTTGCTGATGCTGGGATTCCTCTATCTGTTTGAAGCGTTTTTTCCAATATGCACCGTTTTTCATCAACAACTCCTTATTTTACAAAATAAAACTTAGGAATACATATCATATAGAATTTCTTTCTATAAATCTCTATACTAAACACTCTAATGCCCCAAATCCAAAAGAATGGAATCAAAAGTCTACCCATGATATTTACAAACTCAATATCAATCTCCACCCGGATTATCTTGATTTTCGGAATTTTTCGGGTTACCTTTGGCATTGCCATCTTTGCCACCTCCGTTTTCTCCGCTGTTAACAAATGCTCCAGAATACAGATCAGCCTTTTCCTGCGCTTCTTTTTCTTCTTTTTCGATCTGCTTCAATTCTTCATCTGCATCTTCCACAAGCGGATGATTTTTCAGAATCGTCTTTTTGCTTACAATTCCTACGGAATCCTTGCAGATCTGCGCCTGCTCCGTATCATTCTTAATACAGGTACGGGTCCATGTCTGGATGATCGTACCGCACTGAATGCCAAGCGCTTTGCAGATCGCACGCACCAGCCGAGCAAAGCCAAGTCGGAACTCTGTTTCCATCAATCCGGTTTTCATTTCCAAGAGCGAATACATGAATTTCAGTGCTTCACCAGACTGATTACCAAAGTTCTCCGGCTGCGGATCGAAGCCTTGCCCCTGCTCGAAGATTGCCTTTCTAGTTGCATCCAGTACACTGTTCCGGGCTTCAATCGGAATCTCAATGTTCAGCGTAGACACCGCACCGCCCTCATCCCCATCTACCTTAATGGTCTTGTACTTTTTCAAATCAGATAGGAATCCATTCAGATCTTCACCGCCATATCCAGACAGCACAAAAATTAATTCCTGTATATCATCCAGATCATTGATAAAGCCGCTGTAGACTTTATCATATACGTCTATCAGCGGCTTAATGTTGCGCAAATCATCTGTATGGATATTGTTGTTGTAAAATGGGATGAATGGCACTTCCCCGAAATCATGTCGGTAATCCGCTACCATCTCGCCACTCTCTGGATCTATGAACATATCATAATATGTCAAAAGATCCAATTCATCCCCGGTTCTCCGCCGGAATGCCTGGCACTCCGCATCCGTCCAGTATTCGTACACGGTATAATTGTCACCTGTCGCATCGTCAATGTCCGGGTACACCCTCATTAGTCCGATCAGCCTGCGTTTAAGACTACGGTCAAACACCGGGATGATCTGCTCAGACGGAACAACTGCCCATTCAAAACCATTATCGCCCTGCCAGTAATGCGCCCAGCCAATGGAAGTATTGGCAGCATTCACACACAATTTCATGCAGTTCTTGGCATACTCATCACCCAAGGTTTCCGTGATACGCTTATTGCTCACCGTACTGCCTACATCGAACAACGGCGGTGCGGTAAACGCATAGGACGCTTTCTGGTTCACGATCAGACCATGAAAGTTCCGGGGAATCCGGTTGTCTGCATTACGCAGTGGATTGTCTGCTTCCTCTTTTTCCTTGTCTTTGGGTTGGTCCCGGAACAGGATGTCCGTCTCATTGCGGTAATAACGTTCTGCTATATCCGCACGCGTCACAAATGCCGCATGGCCGGGTTCATATTTTTTTATCAGTTGTTTCATTGTATCAATATCCATTGTTACCTCACTTCAAAATACCGATGCTTCCCGGCTTGCGAATAATTGTATAGCAGAAATATCGCAGTGCATCCATTGCATGATCGTGCTGTTTCACCGGTTTATCCTCGCCACGCTCCGATGCTTTCTGATCCCATATGTACGATCCAAATTCTTTAATTGTGTTCGGGCACTGATCACTGATTGCGATTTTTCCCTGATTCAGCAGGGATGCCACAAATCGGATACCGTCTAGTACGTCATTTTTTTGCTTTCTTGATTGCATGACCTCGTTTTTTCAATTCTGCTATGAACGATGCTGCAGATGGATCAATCACAATCTTGACTGGCTTTATTCCATCGAGCCACCTCTCCAGGTCATCCGCATACTCGGTATCTGTTTTCTGTTTTTCTTCATCACGGCCGGAATAATAATACTCGCGGCAGCATACCCACCGCCCGGAACGTTCTTTGCACCACAACAAGAATACTGTTGCATTCTGTGTACCATAGTCACAGGACACATAATAATTTGTATTGGTCAGATCAGCCAGACTGGAAATCACATGCTTGGCAGTGTCGAACATATCGTAGATAATGCCCTCTGCCATCGCCCACAAGCCACGGATATACCGCCGGTAGAATACACCTGTATACATACTGCGGTATCTTTCCTTGATTTTCTCCGACAGAGATAAATTATCATCCATCGTAAAATGCAGATACAACAGATGCTTTTTCTTCTCTCTTATCAATCCATTCTGTCTTAAACCAGTGATATGGTCCATCCGGATTGCAGTTGAACCAGTACTTAGAACCATCAACAGAACATCGTCCGGTTGCCTGGTTCACAAAGCTTTCCGGCATCAACGCAACTTCATCAAAAAAGACCCCAGCCAAGGTAATACCCTGAATGAGATCCTGTGATCGTTCGTCTTTGCCGCCAAATATATAGAAATAGTTGGTCACATCTCCTTTTGTGATGATAACCAAATTATCAGCCCGATGATCTGCAACGGTATAACCGCGGCTATGGAGCATCATCTTTAATCCAGACAATACATTTCTTCGAAAAGAACCGATTGTTTTTCCACATAGCAAAATTCTCGCCATTAAATGAGCTCATCGCCCACATAATAAACGAAAGTGACATGCTCACCGTTTTACCGGATCGGATTGCTCCGTCAGCAATAATGCCGTCGCTGTCTTTTACCGGTGAATCCTTACACCACCAATTCAGCACCATGCGCTGTTTTTGTGAAAACGGTTGGAATTTGAAAATCCTCTTAATTTTCTTCATCGCCCCAGTCCTCCGCAGCTGTGCCGTTCAGAGCATCAAAGGAACCCATCGTCTGCAATCTCCTCGCCATCGTCTGTCTGTACCTTGGCTTTCAGTAATGCAATCTCTGCTTTCTGCTTCTCGGTGGCAAGATCCATGTGATCCGTAAGCCACTGCAAGGCTTTCATCCGGTCGGCAAGCTTTATCTTTATGCCACTCTGCGTATTGCTCACTTCACTGACAATAGTCCCATCGATCCCATCTTTCGCTGTAGCAAAGCCTGCACTGATATCAACGAAATCGTTTATGTCAGCAAAAGCAATGTCCATATACTTCTGGAAGATGTCGGATTCACTCAGGAACTCTCTGTTGAGACGATCTTGCTTTAATTGGAGAATTTCATCTTTTATCCTAGCTTTTCCGAGTAATCGGGAACCATTCACCAAAGCCGTTGCATAATCGCAACCATATGCTTTCCGGTAGGCCTTGGTCGCATTAAAGCACCGAATGTAATATATGCAAAAAAGCTGTTGCTTATCGGTCAAATCAGTGTTCTGTATTACCTGCTTGACTTCATCAGCTACAGCCTTTTCTTCACTTTGTTTTTGGGGAGCGTTCTTGTTTGAAACGTTTCGTTTCGTTTCATTTTTGTTTTGAAACGTTTCGTTTCCATCGGCATCCCACTTATAACGATTCTTCCATGTTCTAATCGTGGCAGCGGAGCAATCTAGTTGACTTGCAATCTCAACCAGCTTCATTCCACCCTTATACAGTTCTCGGGCTTTCTCTGCCTTTTGGTTCGGACTCCTTGCCAATATTACCACCTGCCTGTTTCTTTTATAGGGAGAAGGGGGACACCCCTGTGTTTCATGATGCCCCAGTAGTCAAAAGACGAAAAAAGCGCAAGGGAAATCATTTCCTCTTACGCTCTTTCACGCTACAATCATACCACAGATAAGTGTATCATTGTGTATCATCTTTCATTTTTTTGATCAAAATCTCATAATATCCACCCGTCGGATTGAAATGTTTCAATGCCCTGGCATGAATTCGGTGAACCTGCGCCCACTGATATCCAAGCTTTACACAGACTTCTTCCCAACTTTGTCTCCGAAGGTATCTGTATGTCAATACCGCCTTTTCCGTCTCATCCTCTAAACGCTCAATATCTGCGAATATATCTGCATATAGATCTATGCGCTCATACCGTGCTTTAATAAGTTTCCTCTCCAGCTCGTCCAACTTTGCAGCGTAGTCAGAGATCTTTCTGATCATGTGCATGTGGCATATCATCCATGACAAGTGCCGGTGCCATCTTATCCGCTCTTAACTGCTCAATTTCTTCCTCTATCCGGCGTGCAGCACTGACCGCTGGTGTATATGATCGCAGATACTCCTTTTTCAGTTCGTTTTCTTTTTCCACGCTTCTCCCCCCTGTTCAATTACTACTCTATAGTAATTTTAACATGGAGATTTCATGGATTTGTACCAATTTGTGTTGCTAAGCAATTACTATAACTGCAACCATTGCAATAACAACGCCCCCCATAATCAGCATAAATTTACTCTTAATAATTCTTTCTGTAAAGCCTTTTCTGAAATCGCGTTCGTACTGAATTAGAGAATCTAATTGTGGTTGCATGGCAATCGCAAAATCGTGCAATTTGTTCTCATCAAATATCAGTTCCGCACCATCTCTTTTATAATATTGTCCATTTGTAATAATTTCATTGATATCAAACATTATTCTTCTTAAGCTATAATTATATATGTTTGGGTCTAAATTTGACGCTACCTCATCTACATCTTTTTTGATTATTTGTATACATTCTTTACTGTTTTTTATTCCATATTTTTGAACAGCTTTTTCTAAAACTACCACTTCATATAATGGCATAAGAATTCGTTTTGCATCTTCAATCTCGTTTTGGTAGTTACCCAATATGTAGAACACCATAGAAACTATAACGCCTGAAAATATGCCACTCACAACACCTATTGCCAAATTTTGAATCACTTCGTATGCATTCATCTAATCTCTCCCTTCTTTTTCACTCATTATAACATTTTTCGATAGCATTCTCCATTATAATTACCACACCATCCTCAATTGTCCGTTCTTTTCCTCTTCAATCCGCCCCAACCTCTGCTTAATAATCCGCTGTACTATCCTGCGGCGGCGGTAGAAACAATTTCGAGATATTGGAAGAATGCCGTGGTGTGCTTCCATAAGATCATAACTTGTCCCCTTAATAATGGATTCTGCCAGGTAATCCGCAATAAATGCATCTACACTCTGGCAGATCTCGTTATTTCTTTTTTTCGTCCACTAAACATTCCCCCTTTACATAACTAAGCAACGTTTGCCATCTTCCGGTCTGCCAAGATATCGTCACAGATGTAGTATTTCTCCGTAACCGCTGTGTTTGCGTGTCCTAGTCTGTGCGATACATATAAAATATCTTTCGTTCGTTGATACTCCCGGCTTGCAAATGTTTTTCGGTATACGTGCACCGTAGCCACGTTCCGGCATCCGGCACGCTTTGCGATCTCTTTCGCAATCTCCTCTATCGTAGCTTTGCATAATGGCTTTCCTGTTTCCACATTCTGTCTGTTAAGGAATATATATCCTTCTGTCCTGCCATTTACATACTGTTCCAAGGCTACACGGCAATCATCCCTAACATGATTCCAGTCCCAAGTCCCATAAAGAATCCGCCGCAATCAATTTTTATTTCTATCTTTCTCATGTTTCGTCCTTCCCTTGGCATCCTCTGCCACGTTCATGCTTAAATATTTCTTACATGCTTTCTGACTTGCTTGCCGGTATGAGGAATGTTGTGCCATGTACCTACTTCCCCGGCGGTTGTTGTGCATATAATATCCAGTATTTGCGCAGTCACAATTCCCTCTGTATCTCAATACACCGTCTATAACATAAAAGGAAAAGTGACTGCACGAACCGCACCGGCCAGTATAATCTTTTAACGGTTTCGGCATATTTAATCTCCTACGCAAACCGGAGCTATCCGGTCTGCTAAAAACATACTGATCTGCTGTTCATCGTAGTAATATTTCTTTCTTACCGGTACATACCCACCGTAAAATATCCGCTTAACACGATCTCTGTTTCAGATTTGCCATATAGAAGTTGTCAACCTCTGGAGGTACTGAAAAATAGTATGCTTCTGGATATGGCAAAT
>VOFF01000661.1_pt1 | contig 16001 bp, 28 predicted proteins | sample 5384061 | NCBI WGS metagenome assembly VOFF01 (sample SAMN12384725, study PRJNA508395) | human gut metagenome | isolation source: healthy gut E | host: Homo sapiens
ATACAGTTCCGTGCACGGAGTTTCCAAGAAGAATATAAGCTGAAAGTCAAATCAGTTGTTATTAAAGTTCATTTATTTCTTCGTGGATGTAAATTTCTCTCTTTTCAAGTTCATCAAATACATCCTGTGGCTCGAATGCGTATTCAGGGATCAGAAGACCGGTATCTTTTACCTTGCCCTGAGCTATGAGGATAACGGCTACAGCCATAGGTATACCTACATTTCTCGTGTACGCTCTGAGTTTTTCCCATCCAGGTACCGAGCCGTCAGATTTCGGATGAGTATGAGTAAGTATGTGCTGATACTTCTTACCGTTTTTTCTCTCCAACTACTTCTATATGCAGTGCATATCCGTAAAGTTCGGTTTCTGTTCCTTCTTTACTGTTGAGGAGATACTCTGCTACGCAGTCCATTACTCCTATTTCATTACCGTTGATCATTATCTTGTCGTTTCTGAGGATACCCCAGTCATACAGAGCTCTTACGAGCTGCATGTTCTTCTGAGGCCATGTACCTCTTGTTTCGATAAGTCTTACACCCTTATCCTTGAGAGCTTCGGCAAGCGTAACTGTCTCGGAATGCGGTATTATGTACTGAGGGTGAGTACCGTAAGGCTCAGGAAGAGCTATATCTCTAGGTCTTGCGAACGGAGGCACCTGTATGAATTTTCCGTCTTCGAAAACTGTACGTGTAGGAAGATCAGGATCGTATTCATATGTAGTAGTTGCCGTTATAGCTTTCGAGAAAGCAAACGGTCTGTATGCTCCGTGGCTTACTCTTACTGTATCTACCGTATCCAGCTGGTTAGCAGCGTGCATTGCCATCATCTGAGTGGTACCCGGAGTCATACCGAATCCAGGAACGCAGGTCTTACCGTTCTTCTTGAATATATCGGCATACTGGTTTTCTTCTCCGAATCCGTTAAGGTTTACACCGTGGCAGTCAGCTTCAGCTATACATGCAGTAGTTTTTCCGTTAAGAGCGATCGTTGTTCCATCCATTACGATGTCGTAATCCTTCATCTGCTTTACAGTAGCATCGTGATCGTTGACATCAACCTTCAGGAAATCTACTCTTGTATCGTTGAGCCATTCAACTACTTCTTTTCCTGCTGCTTCATTGAAATCTCCTATTGTGATTCTTTCAAAATCAGAATGTTGTACCAGATCAAGTGCAGATTCTCTGCATATTCTTCCTGCTCCGCCTAAACATAATACCTTCATTACATTTACCTCCAAACATAATTTACTAACTGTTTGCTAACTTGTGACTATATATTACCATATGATTACTATGTTGTAAATACTTTTTTGCATTTTTACGAATTTTATGTTAAAACTTAGTAATAATATAGTAATTATATTGTAAATTATTACATTTATGATATAATATTCGCATAAAGTTAAAGATTAAAAAAGGAAACAACTGATTAACTCTACACAACAGAAACGAGGTAAACTATGCTCCCACAGGAAAGATACAAAAAGCTCATGGACTATCTTAATGAACACGGTATAATCAAGATAGACAAACTCATGGAAATGTTCGGTATATCAATCGAAACTGCGAGGCGCGATCTCAGCTATCTTGAAAAAAAAGAAGGCCTTATAAAAAAATATATGGCGGTGCAACGATAATAGAACAAGAAGCTAAAAGAACCTGCCAACGCCGAAAGACTTTCTAAAAACATCGATGAAAAAACAGCCATAGGACAAAAATGCGCAGATTTCATCAATGACGGCGATTCTGTCTTCCTTGAAGTCGGAACGACGGTGCTGCAGGTCGCAAAGCGCTCAAAAACAAAAAAAAAAAAAATCTCACCGTGATAACAAATTCCATACCTATAGTGAACGAACTCATGGATACAGACTTCAACATATATATATCCGGAGGAAAGATAAGACACGGAGAAGGCTCCATATCAGGCACGCTGTCAATGTTTGAAATGGAAAACTTTCATATAGGGAAAGCCATAATAGGCGCCGGAGGCATAACGCTGGATTACGGGCTTTCCGATTTCGATATAGAAGAATCCCTTGTAAGAAGAAAAATAATAGAACAGTCCAGAGAAGTCATCCTTACTGCCGACAGCAGCAAATTCGGAAAGAAATGTACTGGCCCACATAGCCCCTATAAGTGCAGTGGATCTCATAATCACAGACAGGAAGCTCAGCAGAGAAACTCTGGCAGAATTTGAAGATGCAGAAGTAAGCATCGTATTCGCCTGATATAAGGCTTAATATCGAAACAAAAACACTGTGCAGACATATATCAGACTGCACAGTGTTTTTTCATTTTATCCTTTGATTATTTTTCAGCGGCTTTCTTTATACATTCAAGCGCATTGAGACTTCTCGGATATCCGATATACGGAAGGCACTGGGAAACCATTCTTATCAGAAATCCCCCTGTCGTTTCCTATTCCCATATTTCCTGCAGCATGGGAGGTCAGCTGGGGTTCACATCCGCCCTGACCTGCCAGGAAACAGAACGTTATCATTTCTCTTGTCTTATCGTCAAGTCCGTCTCTCGTGTAATAATCTCCGAAACAGTTGGCCGCAAGCCACTTGTTGATATGTCTTGTTTTTCATTTCCTTTTTTATAGAAATCCTTCATTCCCTCTCCGAATATATCCACCTGCTTCTGGTTTCCTGCCTCCAGTCTCGTATCATCAGTCACAGTTGCCTGATCTTTTTTATCGGCAGTTTTATGCCCTCTTCTTCAAATATTTCATTTGTCTTGTACAGAAAAGGTATCATCCTTCCATATCCCATATAAGCAGCCGACTGATATACGATCTCTTTTTATTTCAACAGGCGTTACTCCCGCTTTAAGTGCATTGCGGACTTCCTCACCAAAAGCTTCTCTGCCCTGACAGCCAATCAGAACTGCCAGTACAGCTATCATTCTCGTCTTATCGTCAAGCATGGCATGCTCTTCGTTTTTTACATCATTTTGAAGAAAATTATCGAATATTTTCATAAACGCTGCATCTGTTTTTCTTATATCCATCATTATCCCTCCTTCAGATCGTTTTTTTCATCTTATGGATTATATAATCAAGACAATCCAGATCCTGCTGTCTCATATGTATATCGTCGAGCAAGCTGTATCTGTGTTTTTTAAGCATTTTTATCTGATCTTCCCTGCAGCCGTGCTGATTCAGTTCATCAAAGATCCTGATATTCTTCTCGCTCATACCAGTCTTGTCCAAAAAGCGACATCAGACAAATGTAATCGTCTTTTTCCCTTTTTGCATATCCATCAAACATTTCTCCCGTTACATTAAAAATCCGTCATACTTCATGCCCGAAAAACCCCTTTGTATGCTCTATAAATTTCGTTACAGCAGGACTGAAAGGCTGCTGTCTCTTCCATGCAAGCACACAGTTTGTATAAACCTCCGGCCCCAGAGGCCTCCTGCATATGTATTTTTCATCCCAGAAAGGCACCGCCCCTTCTATGACCACCGCGTAACCCAGATCATTTTGCACCATGATCGCGGCATTCGTTCCAAGATTGCTGGTAAACAGCACATTGAGATCTTTATAATGATCCCCCATCCACGACACTATGAGGTTTTGCACATTGCTCCTCTTTGCCATTATTATCGATTTGTCAGCAAGATCCTCGGCACGCACGCTGTCTTTTTTCTGCAAGAGGATCATCCGGTTTCATAAAGAACGACCCATCTTTCCTTCACATCCAGCTTTATAAAATCATACTTGTCTATATCTATAGGCTCCATCATAAGTCCTATATCCACAAGGCCTCTGTCCATTCGATCCTTTATCTGATCCGCAGTACCCGTATAAAGCTCATATGTGACCATTGGATATTTTCTGCTGAAAGTTTTAAATATATCCGGAAGCAGATTTACAGAAGCAACTTCGCCGCACCCGACTACCACTCTGCCGTCTATCATTTCTTCCTGTTCGATAAGCTCCCTTTCTGTCTTATCTACGAGCTCCGTTATTTCCTCGGCTCTTCGTCTCAGGAGCAGACCCTCATTGGTGAGAGTTATCTTCCTGCTGCCTCTTTCAAACAGCTTAACTCCCACCTCTTCCTCAAGCTGCGACAATTGTCTGCTCAAGGTAGGCTGCGTGATATGGAGCACCTCTGCCGCCCTCGTTATGTTCTCTTCCCTTACCACCGTCAAAAGTACTTCAATATTCTGAATTCCATCTTCTATGAATACCGTCCTTTTTCGGCATCTATTTTAATTTGCTGTATTCTTCTTCTGAAACGGCTTCAAGCCATTCATTGGATCCTCCATCGGCAGGAACTTCAACAGCAAGATGGGAAAAACCAGCTGTCCTTAGCCGCACCATGCCAATGCTTTACTTCAGGAGGAATGTTCACCACATCTCCTGCATGCAGTTCAAGAGCAGGCTTGCCCCATTCCTGATACCAGCCTCTTCCGCCTGTAACAAAGCAGTATCTGTCCGCCCTTATGGTGTATATGCCAGTTGTTTATACATCCGGGCTCAAATATTACATTGGCAATGCCTACTCCCTCTGTAGTGAGCATTTTCAAATAGCTGTCTCCAGAAAAAATATTCTCCGAAAGGATTTTTTTTTCTCCAACTTCAAATACCGCACCGCCGCCAAGATCTTCCATCATTTTATCTTTATCCATATTCCATACCTCCTCAATAAAAATCAGACTTTTGGACGGGGATCTCATTCCTCTATCCTAAGCCTGATTTTAACTCAATCAAATTATATATGTCAAATACCTATAGTGAATGTATCAATATGCTTAAACTGTATATATAATTTTTTCGATCATCCGCAGTATATTTACCGGATCAAAAAAACAAAAAATAATAATACCAACCTCTTCCTTTAAAACCTTTTTATCTGTAAAGCTTTCATCTTCTGACCTCTGATGCCTGTGACTCTTTTTTCTTATCTTTTTCATCTGCAGTCCTTTGACCGCTCTTTCGTCTTCTGCTCGTTGGTACTGTGAAGTTTCCGCTTTGCCATCTTCCGCACGGGGTATCCTGCCTGGGACTTCTCCTCACCCCTTCGTCGGCGTTTTAAATTCAGCAGGTTGGTATTATCTTTGTTCTTCTGTGTAGATTTCTGGCGGAATCACCTTCTTTCTTGACTTACATACAAAACCGTCTGTAAGCTGATTATCTTGAAAGCTTTGGCTATCGCCTTTTTCGCTTTTCTTAATGTTATTATAGCACCGCCGGCCACACATTGCAAGAATTTTTTTGAATTTTTTTTGCAAAACTATTTATTTTTTATTTTTCGTTAAAGATCTGTTCCAGCCATACTGCGTAATCTTCTACCCATCCGCCGTCTCCTCCAAAAACCGTGAGGCCAGTCTTCAAGAACGATCCTGCTGACTTCAGCCCCCATATCCTGCATCAGTTCATACTGGTCTTCAAACTGTCCGTAAAACGGATCTTCCGTGCCGTAACAGTAGAAAGTAGGCGGCAGATCGCCTTTCCGAAGCTCTTCTTCATCCATAGAGGCTACACTCAGTCTCCCGTAAAATGAATATATCATACCGCAAGCCGAAGCCCTCGCCGGCACACTGTCAAGTTCATCGGGAACATATCTGCCGTCAAGAACACTTCCGTTGACATCTTCATCAAAATTCAGCAGAAATTCTCCGGCCTGTATTCCCCTGCTGAATATCCCATAACAGCGATATCTTCAGGATCTATGCCATATACATCAGCATTGCTGCGGATGAAACGCACAGCTCTTGCCACATCAAGAGCGCCTTCACGCTGCGTATACGGTCTGAGTCTGTAGTCTACTATGAAGGTCTGAAAGCCCAGTTCTCTCAGATGTGCAGCCGTAGGAAGAGTGTCAGTATAATTCCCGCGAAACTGATATGCGCCCCCTGCCATCAGCACTACCGCTCCTTTTATCTCAGTACCCTCTCTTGCAGGCATAGCTGTAACATAAGGACGAAAATCATATTCATCAAAGTACCCGTCCATATCTTCCGAAAACACAGTCGAGGAAGGCATATTGTCTTTTTTCCCACAGGTAAAAGCACCTGTATTCCCGACGTGTCAGGTGCAGTATTCATGACGGTCTGATCACTTTCAGGCTCCGGAAGTTTCCTGTATTGATCCCCATAAGACAATTCGGATATAAGCCCGCTGCCGTAATCATATTCCTCCGGAAAATCATAGGGAGTTTCGAGTGTATATTTCGAAGTCCCCTCGCGAAGGTCAGAATATCACCTGTTTTGAGCATCGAGCTGCGTGTTTTTCTTCGCTCTGCTGCGAACATCCTGAAATAAGTATGAGAGCAGTCAGCAAAGCGGCTCCTTTTCCTCTTACTTTTTTTCATATTTCAAAAGCCTCTCTATTCTCTCTGTTTATCAAACAGCCATCCCATCACATTTTCATCGTAGGCAAAAGCCGCCCCTCCCGCATGCTGATCGGAATATCCCCTGGAAGAAAAATATTCCTGATCTTTCACGTCAAGCACAAGGATCTCATCGATTTCTTCGCCGCTCATTCCCCTTTCTTCATAGATCCCGTAAAGCTCGTCATACGCATCTCTGAGAGGCTCTGATCCATAGTAGGTATCCTCAGCTCCTACAGCCATATATACCGGAGCTCCTGCATCGGCAAGCACTTCAAGATCTCCGTCCCATTTTGTGCTTACGGCAAGATATGCCGCATAAAGATCCGGACGTTTTCCCATGACCAGCGAGCCTGTCTCACCTCCCCTGACATGCCTTCAACATAAACGCTTTTTTCATCGATATTATAATGCGAGATCAGGTATTCCGTCAGCGTTATAGTCTGATCCGCCGACAATTCATCCCATCTTCCAGCTGAGGAGCTGCTATTATCATATTATCGTTGTAATCCTGAGCCTCAAATCCGAAATCCTCTGATCTCAGATTGACTCCCACACCCTGAAAATACAATCCTTCATATCCGGGAAGCGTTATGAACAGCGCATAAGGCGAACTGCCGTCGTAGCTTCCCGGAACATAACAGAAACGGTCAGCAGCAGAAGAACTGCTCCTTTGATCTTTTTTCATCATTTTTTGTGAATCCACAGGCGGCACCATTTCAGCATACTTTTTAAGAAGCGCAGGACTGCTTACATAGTACCTTTTCTGCTTGTCCATATCGTATATTTTCTGCATTTCTTCCTCTGACAGAGAAAAATCATAAAGATCGAAATTATCTTTTATATGTTTTGGATTTTTCGAGCCCGGAATGATGATGTTGCCCGCCTGGATATGCCATCTCAATATTATCTGCGCGCTGCTTTTACCATACTTATCCCCAAGAAAAGCAAATAAAGGCTCCTTCATAAGCGTTTCATCACCATGTCCCAGAGGATACCATGCCTGTACAGCGATCTCCTCACTGTCCAGGAATTTTTTCATATTCTTTTCCTGGGAATATGGATGGACCTCCGTCTGCAAAGAGCAGGCTTAACCTCACATATGCTCAGTATTTCTTCTATCTGCTTTATCGTAAAATTTGAAAGGCCTATAGCTCTCACCTTTCCTTCTTTATACGCTTTCTCCATAAGCCTGTATCCTGCGGTATAATTTCCTGCCGGTTGATGTATCAGCAGCATATCTATATAATCTGTATCAAGACGCTCAAGAGTTTTTTCCACAGCGTCTTCATTTTCATAAAAGCTCGGCCACAATTTAGTTTCAAGAAATATATCTCTCTCTTAAGACCGGATCTTTTTATCGCGCGGCCTACCGCTTTTTCATTTACATAAGCGTTTGCCGTATCCACAAGCCTGTATCCGTAATCGAGAGCATTGACCACCGCTTCTTCCGCTTCATCAGGACTCATCATAAATGTACCGATACCTTCCATCGGCATTTTTATTCCGTTATTAAGCAATTTATATTCCATGATATTTCCTCCTCTTATCATCATTTTACTGTAGTAGACGTACCGCCGAATACTTCCGACATCTTCATCGTATCTAAAGCTTTATCTATATCCTTGACTTCTTTTCCTGTAAGCACTATATCAGCAGCTCCTGCATTCTCTGCCATCCGCTTTGCTTTTCTCGTACCCGGTATAGGAACTATCCAAGTTTTTTTACACATCATCCATGCCATGGAGATCTGAGCCGGAGTACTGTTCTTTTTCTCTGCAAGCTCATTCAAAAGTTTCAGAAGCTCCCTGTTTTCATCCACCGCATCATCTGTGAACTGCGGCATAGAAGCCCTGTAATCGTACTTTTTGTCAAAGATTCTCCCTTCCCGTATTTACCTGTCAGAAATCCGTTTGCCATAGGAGAAAATGCGACAAAGCCGACATTGAGCTCTTCAAGGACAGGAAAAAAGCTTTTTCATAATGTCTCGCCATCATCGAATATCTGTTTTCCACCGCTGTTACCGGACACACTGCATCAGCTCTGCGCAGATATTCTTCATCAGTTTCCGATATTCCCCAGTGTGTTATCTTCCCTTCCTTTATGAGATCAGCCATGACCCCCGCAACTTCTTCCGGACTCACATTAGGATCTGTCCTGTGCTGAAAATACAGATCCTATGTGATCAGTGTCAAGCCTTCTAAGAAGAGCCTTCTACGGATTTCCTGATGGTCTCAGGCCTGGAGTCAGGAATGATAGGATATGGGAATTTTCCGCTTTCCTTATCAAAGCTCAATCCGGAACTTAGTAGCTATCACCACTTTGCTGCGTACCGGTTTCAATGCCTTGCCGACCAGTTCTTCATTTACATGGGGATCATCAGCAGTACCGTACACCTCCGCAGTATCAAAAAAGTATATCCCATCTCTTCTGCTTCTCTAAAAAAGAAACAGCCTCCCTTCTCTTCGACAGGCCTGCCGTATGCGTGGGACAGTCCCATGCATCCGGAAACCTACCGCAAGAAACCTTTAAATCTTCTCCTAATATTCTCATCTTCATATTCATCACTTTTTTTATCCACATGATCTTATCTTAGTTCTCTCAATGTATGCTGTACATGAGAAAAAGACACCGGAAGCATTATCACTTCAACTGCCAGCTGAGTCCATATCATGCCGTAAAGTCCGATTGTGATATTCATTATTATAAGCAGAGGTATATTCAAAAGTCCCTGTCTGCTGAAAGTGAGTATTGCCGATTTAGCACCTTTTCCCATAGCCTTTAAAAAGTATAGCTTATAAGAAAATTTATCGATGTGAGCGGAACGGCAAGACATGCTATCCTAAGAAAACTTGCGCCTAAAGTACTCGTTCTTATCTCAGGGATGAACAGGTGCATTATCCCATGAGCAAAAACAGCGAAGCAAGTTATAAAACAGGCGGATATCACCAAAGCCGTTTTCCAGGAAAAACACAGATACATCCGCATACGTCTGTAATTTCCTGACGCATAGTTGTAACCTACGAGAGGCATGAATCCCTGACAAAGTCCCATACACACATTTAAAGACACCTGATCTATCCTCTTTACTATCCCATACGCCGCTACCGGTATATCTCCGTATCCTGCCGCCAGTCTCACCATAACCATATTGGACATATTTCCAAGCGCAGTGGCAAGCGCCGAAGCAAGTCCCACTGAAAAAAACAGGACGGACAAATCGAATTGTAAAGAAAATCGGATTTAAAAAGAAACAGCCGCTTTCTCTCCAAGTCTGAAATACTGAACAGAGAAAAATATAACAGAAGCTGTATTCGATAACGCAGTTGCTACAGCTGCACCTGTAACATCCATTCGAATAACAAATATCAGTAATGGATCAAGCGCAACATTCAGGACCCCGCCAAACATCATTCCTGCACTCGCCTGACGTGCAAAGCCTTCGCTTCTGAGCAGATGGCCTAAAACAAGGCTTACCACAGTCGGTGCGCCTCCAAGTACCACTACCCAGAACATATAACTCTCAGCATATTCCATCGTCTGTCTGCTTGCACCCAGAAAATCGAGAAGAACATCGCGCTGAAAATAAGTTGCAGCAGAAAAGACAAGTGTTGCTGCGGCTCCGCCCCATATGCTGAAAGCTGATACGAATCTGATATCTCCGTGATTATGCGCTCCAAGCATACGTGAAATAAGGCTGCTCCCGCCTATCCCAAAGAGATTGCCGAGAGCAGTGAGAAGATTGAACCACGGTGATACCAGCGATACGGCTGCCACCATATATGGATCACCTATCTGACCTATGAAAAAAGTATCTGCCAGATTGTATATCATCGTCACAGCCTAGCTTATAACTGTCGGGATCGCCAGCGTCGCAACAGCTTTAGGCACAGGCATGCTTTCAAACAGATATTTTTCCGATTACTCTTCCATTTTTTACAGCTCCAGTCCGTTAAGCCATTCCTGTATTTCATCATTCCCTGCACCTGATGAAAAACGTGCTCCGTCGAGCCAGTTGCCTGTTCCGGCCATATCGGCAAGAAGCTGTCCGCTGTCTCCTATATCAGAACTTGCAGAAGTGCAGAAAGGTATGACATTTTTTCCTGAAAAATCATTTGCTTCGACAAATCCGTCAACCGGCCATGCTGCTATTCCCCACCATATAGGATATCCGATAAATACTGTATCGCAGGAATCCCAGTTTTCCACTGTGTCGGATACAAGCTCAACATCTCTTGCATCAGGATTGTCATGTTCATATACTACACGACTGTTTTCATCGTTCCAGTTCAAATCATCATCCGTATACGGATCTGCCGGCTCTATCTCGAATATATCTCCGCCGGTTTCTTCCGCAATAGTGTTTGCAACATCCTCAGTATTGCCTGTAGCTGAATAATATACTACAAGAGTATTTCCAAGATCGACACTGCCTGATGATTCATTACCTGCATTGGAACTTCCGCTGCTCTCTTCACCGCTGCCGCACGCTGCAAAACTCAAAGCAAAGGGCAAAACACATGAAAACCGCCGCTATTTTTTCTCATTTTCATTTCCATTCTCTTTCACTTGATCATTACTACTCATAACATTCACAAAACAACTCATATATTTCATCATGGGTGAGCTGTCTGTAGCTTCCCTGTGAGATCCCGCACGAATCTGCTATCGCCCTGAGCTGTTCCCTGCTCTGTACTCCTAATTCCCTTAAGACTCGTCGGCAGACCGAGCTCCTTTATGAAATCTGCCAGTGCATTTATTCCTTCAAGTGCTATCACTTCATCTGATTTTTCCATCTTTTTCGACTGACCATACGTTTTCAGCGAATTTTACGAATTTATGCAGTCCGTCTTTATAAATATGTCTATAGTAAACAGGATGTATCACCGCAAGTCCGCATCCATGATTTCAGTCAGTATACGCACCGAGCTGATGCTCCATATTATGGCACTGGAAATCGCATCTCTTGCCCATCTTTATTATTCGGTTTTCTGCCATAGTTGAATCTCACATCAGATTGCTTCTGGCATTATAATCCTTTGGATCTTTGACTGCCGCTCTTAAATTGCGTATGACGCTTTTCATCAGAGCTTCCATAATATCATCTGATACATTGTCTTCATCCGGCGCGCTGAAATAAGTCTCCATTATATGGCTCAGTATATCGAATCCTCCCGATACCATCTGTTTTTCCGGTACGCTGTATGTATTCCGGATCTAAAAAGAGCAAACTCTGCATTGAGGGCAGGATAATCTCTTCCGGTTTTTATCTTTTTTTTCTCTTCGTTGGTTATCACCGCACCTCCATTGCACTCGCTTCCTGTCCCTGTTACCGTTACTATCATGCCCAAGGTAACAGGTCTTACTTTTTATCTCTCCCGGTCTTGCCCAGAAATCATCCCATATATCTCCATCGTATACTGCCGCTAAAGACACAGCTTTGCAGCAATCCATTACAGAGCCTCCTCCCACCGCAAGGATCACATCTGCATGGTTTTCTTTAGCGAGCTTCGCACCTTCACAGACTTTTGCATAAGTAGGGTTTGCCACTATACCTGAAAACTCCACTATTTTTTTTTCCGTTTTTCTCAAGTATTCCTGTGATTTCATCGTATATGCCGTTTCTTTTGATCGAGCCGCCTCCGTAAGCCAGCATCACCGTATCACCGCAGTTTTCAATAAGACTGGCAAGATATTCCTTAACACATCCTTTTCCAAAATATACTTTCGTTAAATTCTGAATATAAAATTGTTCATAGCTTCCGTCTCCTTTCCCTATTATCTGAATATTCTTTTTCCTTTGATGCTTTAATTATAAAAAAAAAACGAGTCTTCATAAGAAGTCTCGTTTCGTTATATAGTTTATACCTAAAGGTTTATACTGATGAGCTGCTCATATAACCTTTTTAACAGCCTGCAAAAGCTGCTCAACTGTATGTGAAGGCTTTGGGGAGTGAAGAAGACCAAAAGGAATAGTATACTCCCATTCGACAGGTATTATCTTGAGAAGCGGATGCACATACTTCCAGTTTTCTATCGCCATCAGGACGCAGTTCTCGTTTTCACATCTGTTGAAGGCCTCAACATCGTAGAACTCGATATCCTCTATGTTTATATCAGGATGATTCTTCCAAAGATCATCCCTGAGCACATCCACATGATGGCTCCAGCCTCTTTTCATCAGCATCAAAGTCTCACCGTACAGATCCCTCACAGAAAGCCTTTCCTTCTGCGCCAGTCTGTGTTCTATGGAAACTGCGCAGCATATAGCCTCCCTGGATATCTCAAGTCCGCTGCACTTTCTCAGATCCAGCATGGTCTCGTCGAAGATACCTGCCACTACGTCTATGTTGTGACCGAGATTTGCCAGGATCTCCCGCGCATTCTCCAAAGTGTTCTCAAAGGGTATCAACTGAAACTTCATATCAGGACAGTACTGAAAGCTTCGGCCATAAATTGACGAATAACTGAGCAGGCGTCATCGGCGATGTTCCGATCCTTATAACGCTGTCCGTTTCTTTCATGGCATTTTTAGCTCTCGTAAGAGCCTCTTCACAATAATGTATGATGTATTTAGCATCTTTATATATGGACTTTCCCGCCTCGGTAGCTCTATTCCCCTGTGAGTGCGTATCAAAAGCTTAAGTCCGGTATCTGATTCAAAAGATTTATCTGCTTTATGACAGCAGTCGGCGTTATGAACATTTCTTCGGCAGCTTTGCTGAAACTGCCTGCATCAGCTACATGTATAAAGGTTTCAAGCTGTGTATTGTACAGCATCTATACGATCACTCCCCTCTTTTATTTCTTCTCTTCCGCTCTTTGTTTTTTCCACGTCTTTATCTGCTCAAGACGCGTCTTGAAATTTTTTTTTCGTTTCCCTGTTCTGTAGGTCTGTAATGCTCCCTGCCGACAAGCGAATCCGGCAGACACTGCATGTCCGTCAGTTTATCTTCCGTATCATGAGCATACTGATATCCTCTGCCGTAATCCAGATCTTTCATCAGCTTAGTTGGCGCGTTTCTTATCACAAGAGGAACCGGCTCTGCGATCTGCGACAGAGCATCCCTTTTCGCCTCATTGTACGCCTTATCGAGAGCGTTTGATTTTGGAGACAGCGACATATACACAACAGCCTGGGTCAGATTATCGGTACATTCCGGCATACCTATGAAGTGACATGCCTGATAAGCGGCTACTGCCTGCTGCATGGCTGCCGGAGTCGCAAGTCCGATATCCTCGCTTGCGAATCTGATTATGCGCCTTGCTATATAGAGAGGATCTTCCCCCGCTTCAAGCATCCGCGCCAGCCAGTACACTGCCGCATCCGGATCGGAATTTGTCATTGATTTATGAAGCGCTGATATCAGATTGTAATGCTCTTCGCCTTTTTATCATAAAGCAGAGATTTTTTCGATGTACACTGCTCTATGGTCTCCCTCGTGACCTTTATGCAGTCCTCGCCCGCGTCACCGTTAAGTACTGCCATCTCAAGCACCGAAAGCGCAGAGCGCGCATCACCGTTTGCAAAATTTGCGATGACTTCCAGGATATCATCGCTTACTTCTGCGTTCAACCTTCCAAATCCGCGATCATCTTCCAAAGCCCTCTTTAAAAGTTTTACTATATCTTTCGTATCAAGACTTTGAAGCACGAAGACACGGCATCTTGAGAGCAGCGCTCCGTTCACTTCAAAAGAAGGATTTTCAGTAGTCGCCCCTATCAGTATTATGCTTCCTTTTTTCTACAAAAAAGGCAGAAAGGCATCCTGCTGAGCTTTATTAAAGCGATGGATCTCATCCACGAATACTATCGTCCGCTCACCGTACATACGATTACTCTCAGCCTGCTGCATAACAGTTCTTATCTCTTTTTATTCCGCTGGTGACCGCTGAAAAATCGATGAATTCAGCTTTTGTCCTTTTCGCTATTATACGTGCCAGCGTCGTTTTCCCTACTCCCGGCGGACCCCAGAATATCATCGACGATATTTTATCGCTTTCTATAAGCCGCCTTAGTATCTTTCCCTCTCCGAGTAGATGCTGCTGTCCCATGAATTCATCAAGTGATTCAGGTCTCAGTCTAAAAGCAAGAGGCGCTGAATTTTCTTTTTCGAAAAAATGTCATCTGCTCCATTTTCATATACCTTTCTTTCTGCTGATGTTCTCATTTCATTATATATTCGCGGCAGGGTTTTGAAAAGCCGGCTTTCGATCTTATACATCCATCAATGTGTTGCATTCCCCTATCATATATGTTATATTCATTAAAGAATTTTGAAAAGGAGGTGGCTTGATGTCGTCTATTCGTTAACTTAAGGACAATAAATTCCTTTACTTTATCATGACTTCGGTGATGAGTTTTTTGTTGTACTTGTTTTCGGATAGGATCATCATGCATACCTGTAAATTTTATCATTCAAAACATGCTATACCGAGGAAGCTTCCTCGAAGTATGTCTGCATTGCTTTGCACGATCTATATACGGACAGCTCATCATACGAAGCCGCCCGTTTTTTATTGTCCTTTTTAAGACCGTAAATATTCTGCTTAAATAAAAAGAAGGGATAATGAAAATGTCAGAAAAAAAAGGAACACTTAAACAAAAAACTGGAAAACTCAATTCGTACTCGTTGCATCCGGACAGGCAATATCCATGCTCGGCAGCAACGGCGTACAGTTTGCGCTCATATGGTGGCTGGCAGAGGAGACATCTTCTCCTCTCATGCTCGGCATCTCAGGATTGTAGCATATATACCCATGGCTGTCCTGAGTCCCGCCGCCGGCATAGCAGCAGACAGATACAACAGGAAATTCATATCTATATTTTCAGATATGACTATGGGAGCAGCCGCTCTGATATACTCCATACTGCTGATGCACTTTGACCTTCCTGTATGGACAGTATTCATCCTTTTATGTATGAGAGGTGCAGGAAGTACTTTCCAGCAGCCGGCAATACAGTCGATAATACCTCAGCTGGTGCCTAAAGATCGTCTGCTTAAGACCAACGGTATAATGCAGCTTATGAATTCCGGCTCCTTTCTGATCGGTCCGGTTATCGGTGCACTGCTTTATTCCATATTTCCTATACATGTAGTGCTCATAAGCGATGTGCTCGGAGCAGCTCTTGCAAGCGCAGCGCTTGCAGCAGTGAGAATACCCGCCCGCGATAAAGAAAAACAGAAGCCGCAGCAGCATATCAACGGAGTTCAAAGAAGGAGTTCTGATATTCCGCAGCGACAGAAGACTTCTATACCTCGTTGCCGCTCAGGCGATGTGTATGTTCTTTTACGCTCCTCTCGCATCCTTTTATCCGCTGATGACCAGCGATTTCTTCGATCTTTCAGCGATGTACGGGGAGCGCCGTGGAGCTTGCCTACGCCTCAGGGATGATAATATCCTCACTGCTGTTCTTCTCAGTGCTCAACGTGAATAAAAAGATAAGGACTTCATTCATAGGTCTTGCCGGCGTTGGTCTTTTTCTCCTCAATATGCGGCATACTTCCTCCAACATTTTCCGCCTGGATCGTATTTGCACTTATGTGCGTTCTGATGGGCGCCTCAGCAAACGTGCACATCATACCTCTCACCGCATATATTCAGGAGACTGTGGATGAAAAAAGATGGGCAGAGCATTTTCCATGCTTACTCTGATCT
>VOFF01000970.1_pt1 | contig 16001 bp, 13 predicted proteins | sample 5384061 | NCBI WGS metagenome assembly VOFF01 (sample SAMN12384725, study PRJNA508395) | human gut metagenome | isolation source: healthy gut E | host: Homo sapiens
CGGACGGCTCGACTGCGCGGCCTGCATGGCGAAACCGCTCAGCAGAAGCCCTTCGGCCAGCCGGCCGACCTTCCCGACGTCGCCCGCATGCACGCCCGTCGGATCGCACAACGCCTCCGGCAGTCCGTCCTGCACGAGCGAGAAGGCGAAATCGTCCATCGCCTCGGCTCCCACGGCGTCGGCCAGCATCCAGTCGGCGCCGGCAGGAATCTTGGCGATCAGATCGGCATACCCCGAGGCGGAGAGCGCGGCGGGGGCCGCGGCGGCGATCGCCGGGTCGAAAACCATGCCCAGCGGCGCCGGGCAGTCGAACGTCTGCTTGTTGCCGTCCCGGGTGATCGACGCCCCGTAGGCGGTGTATCCGTCCATCGACGCGGCCGTACCGACCACCAGATAACGGCGCCCGTTGTGGTGCGAGGCGAGTTTCGCGAGGTCGTTGATCACCCCCGACCCCACGGCCACCGGCACGGCGTCGGTTCCGGCGAGCAACGCGTCGAGCCGTTCGACGTAGCCCCATTCGGCGTAGAGCCCGGGATCGGCGAAGACACAGGGCTCGTCCTGCCCGATTCCGGCCTCGCCGAGAATCCGGTGCACCTCCTCCCCCGGCCACGCGCCACGTATTGAGGTCGGCGACCACCAGCGCCCGGCGCCCGGGAAACAGTTCGACAAAAAGTTCCGCCGCACGGGGCAGCGTTCCGACCCCGAACGCCAGCGCGCGGGTGTCGGTCGTGCGCCGGAGCGCACTTTCGATCTTATTCATAATATCGGTATCCGTTGATTTCAGGTAACATGGGAAACCGCCCTGCGGCAGGTTCCCGGCAAAGGCCCCGGGGACTGCATCCGCGCAGTCCCCGGCTGCCTGTCGTCGTACCGGTCCGGAACGCTACTGCGCCCTGCGGACCTTGAGGTTATCGAGCCACATCCGGTGCTGGGCCTTGTCGTTCTCGAGCGCCGTATAGATCCGGATGCGGGTCGCGGCCGTAGCCCCCGAGATACGGACCCGGTGGTTCGTATAACGGTAGGAGTCGGTCCGCCCTTCGCCGCGCATCGTCGCGGCCGTCACGTTCCGGAGCTCCGCAGTCAGTCCGTCGCCGGAGATCACGGCCTGCCCGGAGGTCTCGCCCGAGACCCCGGCGATCGTGCCGCCGCCGAGAATCTCCACATAGAACGGAGCGTCCGCATCGGAATTCGAGGGCGACATCATGTCGCCGCCGCTGCTCGGTTCGTAGTAGGAGCAGGCATCCAGCTCGAGTTCCAGTTCCGTGGGACCGGTCAGCCCGGGGAACGCCGGCAGCGTGAGCCAGGCAGGCTTGCTGCCGCCGCCGAACTTCATGTACCCGGCCGCCATGCCCATATTCGAACTGTTCTTCGTCCAGTCGTCGAGGTCCCAGGCCGGCAGGTAGGCGTCGAAATAGGACCGTTCCGCCTTCACGGCCTGACAGTAGATCGAGTTCTTGTCGCCCGGGGCCGTGTAGTCCACCGGTCCGGATCCGAGAAATCCTCGGTCGCGCCGTAGCTGAAGCCGTAGGCTCCGTACAACGGCTGTCCGCCCGTAGGCATTCGCTCGAAATCGGCGTAAAGCAGGCAATCCGCGTGATCGGCCGCGGGGTCGGCATCGGTCGTCACCTGCACGGCGGCCCATTCCGAATCGAGGTAACGCTCCGCGTCGGCCGTCGAACGGCGGCGCATCTCGAGCGTATAGGTCGTCGAAGGCGCCAGCCCGCCCCATACCAGACGGTAGTACCTGTATTTGGCGAAGTTGAACGATTTGTACGCCTCGACCGACCGGATCACCTCGCCCGCGGCGTTCTTCACGCGGAAATCGTACGTGTCCGACGTCGTGACTGGCTGCTGCGCGAGCGCCTCGGACGACAACTCCCATTCGAGCACGGCCAGTCCGTGCGTCTTGGCGAAAATCCGCACCGACGGGGCGATCAGCGGCTGCGGGTCGGTCGTCACGAGCTGCGCGACGGCGGCGTCCGAATCGTACTCGCCCGCCTCGGCGGCGGCCTGCGCCACCACAGAAACCGTGTACTCCGTACCGGCCTGCAATTTCCCGAAGGTGTAGGAAGTCTCCCGCACCAGAGCCGTCTCCGCAGCCTCGCCGCCCGCAGCCGGAACGGCCGAAACCCGGTAGCCGTAGGCTCCGCTCACGGCACTCCACGACACCGTGGCGCCGGTCGCCGTCGCCCCGCCGACCGAAAGCCCGGCCGGTGCGGCCAGCTTTTCGTCGGCGAAGCCGAGGGTTCCCACGTTCTTCGATGTCTCGTCGGAATCGAATTCGGCATTGCCGGTACAGAGCGCCTTCACCGTGAAAAGGTAGCGCCCAGGGACGAGACCGGTGAACTCGTAGCCCGCTTCGGCCGTCTCCACCGTCTTGCGGAAATCCGGGTTGCTGCGCGCCGCCAGGGAGATCTCATAGGAGGAGGCGCCCTTCACGCCCTCCCAGGCGACCGCGATCGACGTGTCGCCCGGCGTGTAGGCGATCGACCCGGCGTCGGGAGCCGGCAGCTTCTCGGTCACCTCCGTCTCGTCGGAACCCATCACAACGATATTGTCGATATTGATGCGATACCCTGCGCCGTCGAGCGATTCGGCGCATATCTTGATCCGCGTCTTGTTCGTGGCGTCCTGCACGGTGAAGCTCAGCGTCTTCCACTTCCTGTCAGCCGCCGAGGACTGCGTCGGCAGCACCGCGGCATCGACCTTGCCGTTGAGCACCGTGCCCGCCCCTTCGGCCGAAACGAGGTAGGTTCCCTCCTCGTTGTCGAAACGCAGGAAATCGACCGACACGACGACGGTCTCCGGGACGGCCGACAGTTGCTCCAGCTCGGGCGTCATGATCCAGCCGCCGTTGTTCGTCACACCCAACTTCACATAGCCCGGGTGTTCGTAAACGCGCTCCACGCCGCCGGTCCCTTGAAAACGTCTTACCGTCCGACCCGGCCGTGATCACATCCGGTTCGGAAGGCTCCGTACCGACGAAGTCCTTGCCGGCCGTCGCCGAACCGTTGGGGCCCGGTCCCTTCCGGTTGTCGGGGTAGTTGCCGCCCCAGACGAACAGGTCGAAGCCCATGCGGAACAGCTCGTTCGACGAATTGACGCTGCCCTGCACCTCGCCCTCGAACTTCACTTCGCCGTCGAGCGAAAAACCTCACCCGGCAAACCAGGTCGCCGAGCGAGGAGGGCGTTCCGGTGATCGGCACCGAAATCGTGCCGCTGCCTTCGCGCTCGATCTCCGTCTCGAAAGTCTCCTCGATCCGCAGTCCGTCCGAACCGGCTCCTGCGAGCGAAGCCTCGACGAGCACCCGCTCGCCGCCGAACGCCTTGTCGTAAACGATATCGAGCGAAGCCGCCGACTCCGAGCCCGTGCGCAGCGATCCCGAAATCACCGGATCCTCGACCGAGAAGCGGCCGTCGGACTGCGTAACCGTCACGGCGACCTCGCCGCCGGCCGATTTCAGATAAAGGTAGCCGGTGCGCTTGCCGCCCGGATTGCGCTGCGCCGTAACGGTCACATACTGATAATCCCGACCGTTGCCCACGCCGCTCGCCGGCGAGACCGAGAACCAGGCTTCGCCCGGCTCTCCGGTGGGATCGGGACACTCCGCGCGCGCCTCCCAGGCCCCGTCGTACCGGACCGAGACACGTGTCGCGGCATCCGCGTTATACGCCAGCCTCGACCGCGTCGGAGTCGCGCCTGAGCGGCGCCGCATCCTGATCGTCGGAACAGGCCGCGAGCGAACAGACCGACAGGGCGAGCATCATGCCCATAGAACGTTTCATAAGTTTCATACACAATTCGATTAGAGTAAACAGAACGATCGCCGACAGAACAGCGGGACAGAGGTCCCGGAACGGCACTTCTTTACCCTGCAAAAAGAATATGAATCGAATAACCTGCACGACAAAAGTAAAAACTATTTTTTCTTTTTCACAAATCAAACCATACGAAAACAACTTTTTAGAAAGAAATATTTTCCTTTAATAACATTTACACAACTCTGAAACACTTTTTATAACAAACTTTTCCGACTTTCGCGTCGAAACAATAAACACATATCAATCAATATGTTACACACGACCATTCGCAAAAAGCAAAAGATCCGGCGAAGAATAAAGAAACACATCGGAAGAAATTTTTCGCACCAAAAGTTGCATAAAAAGAAATAAAAACATAAATTTGAAAACCAAAAGAAACCAACAAAACTAAAACCTTAATTTTTAAAATTTTTCAACAGCCCTCTTCCCACAGGATATAATCGGAAACAACCTGCACGGCCGTTCGATCGACGCTTCGTATATATAATAAGGTATATCGGCGGAACGGCGAAAACCGATTAATCACTAAACACGCAGTACAATGAAACAATGCTACTCGCCCAGCACGGACGCCGCGGAGAAGAACCGCCCGCGCATCCGGAACCTCGCGCTGGCACTGCTCTTCGCTCTCCTCTCGCTGTCCGTCGGGGCACAGAACGGAGGGGGGGGGTCCGTGTCGGGCATCGTGAAAGACCCGAACGGACAACCCGTTCTCGGCGTCACGGTGGTCGTACCGGGCACGACCCGCGGCACGACCACCGATGCCGACGGCCGCTACACGATCGAAGCCGCGACGGGAGAAACCTTGAACTTCAGTTATATCGGGTATAAACAGCAGACGCTCCGGGTGAACGGACAGACCCGCATCGACGTCACGCTCGAGGAGGACAACACCAGCCTCGAAGAGGTGGTGGTGGTCGGATACGGCCTCCAGAAACGCCGCGACATCGTAGGTGCGGTCGAGACCCTCTCGGCCGAGACGCTCGAGGAGCGGAACGGCTCGTCGATGAGTATTTCGCGGTCGCTTCAGGGCGCCATCCCGGGCCTGACGATGACCTTCTCCGACGGCAAGCCCAACCGTGCCGCCACGATCCGCATCCGCGGCGCGGAAAACTCGATCGGAGCCGGCGGTTCGGCGCTCGTGCTGGTAGATGGCGTCGAAACCGACATGTCCACCGTGAACCCCGACGACATCGAGTCGATCACGGTGCTCAAAGACGCCTCCTCGACGGCCGTCTATGGCGCACGGGGTACGTTCGGCGTAATCCTGATGACGACCAAAGCGCCCCAGAAAGGCCGCGCGAAGGTGACCTACAACGGCACGTACACCTTCTACAAACGGGCCACGACGCCGCAGATGGTCACCAACGGCTACGACTTCACCACCTCCTTCCTCGAATCCTACACCAACGCCTACGGCACGGACCCGGCCAACATCAACAATGTCTTCAAGTTCAACCGCACGTGGTACAACGAGCTGGCCCGCCGCAACAGCGACCCGTCGTTCGAGAAATGGCGCATCAACAACCAGAACGCCTACGAATATTTCGGCAACACGAACTGGTACGACGTGTTCTACCGCGACTACACGACCGGCCACCAGCACAACCTGAGCGTGACAGGCGGCGGCGAAACGGCCTCCTACTACGTCTCGGGACGTATCTTCGAGCAGGACGGCATCTACAACGCCGGAGACGAGAAGTACCAGCAGTTCAACGTCAAGGCCAAAGGCGACGTCCGGGTGAAACCGTGGCTGCGCATCGAGAACACGACCGACTTCATGTACCGCTATTCGCACCAGCCGACGGCCCCACCGACATCACGTCCACGCCGATGAACATCAACCGCATGCTCAACCACCAGGCGTTCCCCGTCACGCTGGTCACCAATCCCGACGGCTCCTGGACCGAAGCGGCCGTCTACACGGGCTGGGCCGGATTCGTCGAGGGCAACTCGTGGCGCAAGGACCGCAAGTTCGACATGAACAACCGCACGTCGGTGAACCTCGACCTGATAAAGGACGTACTGGTGGGCAACATCGACGTCAGCTTCTACTTCAATCAGACCGACCGCCGGCAGGCCGTGAACAGCTACACCTTCCACACCGGACCGAACAGCTCGGCCGAACGGCCCTCGGGATCGCTCTACGAAGAGCGTTCGTACAACCGCCAGAAGGTAGCCTCGAACGCCACGCTGACCTACACGCCCCGCCTGGGCGACGACCACTCGCTGACGGTGCTCGGCGGCTGGAACATCGAGGACTACACCTACAAGAGCAACCTGATGAACCGCGAGGGGCATCATCATTCCCGGCATGCCGAACTTCAGCCTGCTCGAGGGGCGAGGCCATCACGCTCAAGGACAACGGCAGCTACGACTGGGGACTCGTCGGGCGTTCTACCGCATCAGCTACTCCTACAAGGGCAAGTACCTCTTCGAAACGAGCGGCCGCTACGACGGCAATTCGAAATTCCCCTCCAACCAGCGCTGGGGATTCTTCCCGTCGGGATCGGCCGGATGGCGCATTTCGGAGGAGAGGCTTTCCCTCAGGAATGCCGAATGGCTCGACAACCTCAAACTGCGCGTATCGGTCGGTTCGGCCGGCAACGGACTCATCAGCGACACCTATGCCTATCTCTCGACCATGAGCATCTCCCAGTCGTCGCTGCTCAACAACGGCAGCGTATTCAACTACACGGCCGCACCGTCGCCGATCCCCGACGGGCTGACCTGGGGAGACGGCTACGACCTACGATCTCGGGTGGACTTCGAAGCCTTCAACGGCCGGCTGAATTTCTCGGCGGACATCTACCGCAAGAAAACCACCGACATGTACGTAGTGGGCGAAGAGCTTCCGGCCGTCTACGGCAACAGCGCCCCGAAAGGCAACTACGCCGACATGCACACCGACGGCTGGGAGGCCAGCATCTCGTGGCGCAACACCCACACCGTCGGAGGCAAGCCCCTGAGCTACAACATCAAGGTGTCGGTGTGGGACAACACCAGCAAGATCACCCGCTACACGAGCAAGACCGGAACGCTGCCGACCAACTACAAGGTGAACTACTACGAGGGCATGACGCTCGGCGAAATCTGGGGATACCGGTGCGACGGCCTGTTCCAAAGCGACGAGGAGGCCCAGACCTACGCCAACTACTCGAAATTCACCAACCGATCGGCCAAATGGTCGGCCGGAGACCCGCGCTACCTCGACCTGAACGGCGACGGATACGTGAACAACGGCAACAACACGATCTACGACCACGGCGACCTGGAGAAGATCGGCAACACGACGCCGCGCTACTGTTACAGCATCCAGGGCGGCATCCGCTGGAACGGCATCGGGCTGAGCATGATGTGGCAGGGCGTAGGCAAACGCGACTGGTATCCGGCCAAGGAGTCGGGCTACTTCTGGGGACAGTACGGCCGACCGTACAGCATGGCCCTGCCGTGGCACGACCGACCGCTGGTCGCCCGAAAACCGCGGCGCCTACTGGCCGAGGCTGGTGGCCTACGCGGCCTGCGACTCGGGCACGATCCTCTCGCAGCCCAACACGCGCTACCTGCAGGACGCTTCGTACATCCGGCTGAAGAACCTCACGATCGACTACAACTTCCCCAAAGAGCTGATCGGCAAGATCGGTCTCCAGGCGCTGAAGATCTACTTCTCGGGCGAAAACCTGCTGACCTTCTCGCCGCTGAAGAAGCACGCCAAGAACTACGACCCGGAGGGCATCTACGCCGGCGACGCCGACTACGGAACCGGCAAGTACGGCACGGACAACTTCGGCGACGGAGACGGTTATCCCGTGATGAAGTCCTACACGATCGGCCTGACCTTAACATTCTAAATCCGCACGACTTATGAAAAAGACTATCAGCATATTGCTTTCGGCCTGCATTGCGCTGACCTCCTGCGAGAGTTTCCTCGACCGGGAACCGGTCGCCGAGGTGGGGTCGGGCGACTACTTCAAGGACGAAACGTCGCTGCTGACCTACACGAACGGATTCTTGCAGAAGTACACGCCGGGCGTCGAGGATCTGGGCTACGGCGACGGCTATTCGGACATCGTGGCCACGAAACAGTCGTTCACCTTCCTGACCAACGCTTCGTGGACACCCGACCTGCAATCGGGCTGGTCGATCGGCGACTGGACGCCGATCTACAACATCAACTACTTCCTCGCGCACATGCGCGAAGCGCAGGGACTCTCCGAGGAGGTGTACGCCCACTACGAAGGCACGGCGCGGTTCTGGCGCGCATGGCAGTACTTCGAAAAGGTGAAAACCTTCGGCGCCGTCCCCTGGTACGACGCACCGATCGACCCGGAGGACATGGCGGCCCTCTACAAACCGCGCGACAGCCGCGAATACGTCATGGACCGCGTGCTCGAGGACCTCGACTTCGCCTGCGAACACTGCTACGATTCGGGCGCCTGGATCAACTCGGCCCAGATCAACCGCTACATCGCGCTGGCCTACAAGTCCCGCGTATGCCTGTTCGAAGGCACCTACCGGAAGTACCATTCCGTCGATCCTTCGACCGGCAAACCGTGGGAGGACACGCAGGCCTCGGAACGCTTCCTGCGCGCCGCAGCCGAAGCCGCCTACGAACTGATGCAGGCCGGCATCTACTCGATCGTGAACAACCCGGCCAACGTCCGGACGCAGTACCGCAAACTCTTCACCGAGGAGGCGATCGACCGCACGGAGATCATCTGGGCCCGCGAAATGAGCGTCGGCATGACCACCTTCCACGACCTGACGTGGCGCTACACGTCGGGCAGCTACGGACAGCGCTGGTCGCTCGACCAGGACTTCGTGAAGACCTACCTCAACCTCGACGGTTCGCGCCACACGGCCACCGGCGAGGAGTTCGCCCGCGAGGTCGAGAACCGCGACTACCGCCTCGGGCAGAGCATCATCACGCCGGGCTACGAGAAACTCGTCGGCGGCACGGCGACCCCCACGCCGCCGGATTTCACCGTCACGCTGACCGGCTACCAGATCATCAAGTACAACATCGACGACAAGAACTACGAATCGGCCAAGGTCTCCTACAACTCGCTGCCGATCATCCGCTATGCCGAGGTGCTGCTCAACTACGCCGAGGCGAAGGCCGAGCTGAACGAATTCGGCGACGAGGTATGGAACGCCACGATCCGCCCGCTGCGCGAGCGCGCCGGGGTCAGGGGCGACCGGCCCTCCTCGGCCGACCCCTTCCTGCAAACCTACTACGGCATCGACGACTGCGACCTGCTGGAGATCCGCCGCGAACGTGCCATCGAGCTGCTGCTCGAGGGACGCCGCTACGACGACCTGATGCGCTGGCATCTGGGCGAGAAGCTCAACAAACAGTGGTACGGAATCTACGTTCCGGCGCTCGACACGCCCTACGATCTCAACGGCGACGGGACGAACGACGTCTGCTTCACGAAGGGCGAGGCCGGCAACGAACCGGGCGTAAGCTACATCCAGGTAGGCGGATCGTCGCTCTACTCGCTCGAGAACGACACCAGCGGACGCCTGCTCTACTCCGTCGGACGCAACTTCGAGGAGAAACGCTACCTGCGTCCCGTGCCGCAGACGGCGCTGAACATCAATCCCGACCTGGGACAAAACCATTACTGGAAATAACCCGCAAACACGCAACGTCACATGAAAAGCATCATAACACTTCTCGCCGCCGTCGCGCTGCTGTCGCCGGGGTGCGCGAACGACGACGACCGTCCGGTGAAGAGCCCGATCGGCCCCGAAACGGACTTCTACGGCGTAGTCGCCGACAACCACGGACGCCCGTTGCAGGGCGTCGTGGTGAGCGACGGCTACTCCTGCACGGCGACCGACGAAAACGGCGTCTATCAGCTCACGGGCTGCGAAACACCCTATCAGATCTACGTCTCGGTTCCGGCCGAATACGAGATTCCGCTCGGCGAAGGGCTGCCGCGCTCTGGCAGCAGATCGCCGCAGGCCGCAAAACGCTACGACTTCACGCTCACGCCGCTGGCCGGCGGCAAGGAGAGCGCCTTCAACCTCTTCTGCGTAGCCGACCCGCAGTGTCAGAACAACTCGCACATCGCGCGTTTCGAAAACGAGACCGTGCCCGACATCGCCGGACAGGCGGCCGCATCGGACCTCCCCTGCTACGGCATCACGCTGGGCGACATCGGCTACAACACGGCGAACACGGACTACACCAACGCCGTGTTTCCGCTGATGAAGCGCGCCATGCAGGCCCAAAAGACCGGTCTGCCGCTCTTTCAGCTCATGGGCAACCACGACTACGAGGTGATCTCCGTGTCGAAGGAGGAGTACACCGACGCACACGACATCGCCGCGCAGCGCAACTTCGAATACGCCTTCGGCCCGATCAACTACTCGTTCGACCGCGGCGACGTACACATCGTGGCGATGGACGACATGATCTTCCGCAACCACGACGACTACGCGCTCGGATTCCGCGACGATCAGGTGGCATGGCTCGCCGCGGATCTGAGGCTTCGTACCGAAGGAGAAGATGGTGATTCTCTGCACGCACATGCCGCTGCGCGACGGAACGGCGCAAAACGTGCAGGCGGTGCTGGACCTGCTGGAAGGCTATGCCGAGGTGCACGTCATGACCGGCCACACGCACTACGCCGAGAACCTGATCTACGCGGACCGGCATCCGGGCATCTACGAACACGTCCACGGAGCCGTGTGCGGCGCATGGTGGCAATCGACGATCAACACCGACGGCACGCCGAACGGATACGCCGTTTACCGGATCGAAGGGCCTTCGATCGCCTCGTGGAAATACAAAGGCACGGGGCTCGACATCGGCTGCCAGATCCGGCTCTACCGTGCCGGCGACCTCTTCATGGAGGGCTACACGCCCAATTACCGTTTCTCCTACGCCGAGGAGGGGCAGATCGTAGCCAACGTCTGGAACGCCGACGAGACATGGAAGATCGAGGTGTACGAGAACGGCGTGCGGACAGGCGAAATGGAACCCTTCGGGGACGACGCGACCAAACGCGACGCATGGGCCTCGGGCTACCACTGCGGCGTGCTGGGACGCAATCCGGACAACTACGACCGCACGAACACCTCGCATCTGTTCCACTACACGCTCCGCAACCCGTCGGCCGAAACGGAGGTCCGCGCGACCGATCCGTTCGGCAACGTTTACACGCAATCGCACCTCACGACAGGCTCGGCCGCCGATTACCCGGCCTACGAATGACGCGCAGCCCGATAATTATTCGTATCTTTGAACGATAAACGAAAACGATCGCATGAAACGCTTTCTTTTTTTCTGTGCGCCGCATCGCTGCTCGCAGCCGCCGCCTGCGGGCAACCCTCGGTGCGCATCGCCCACGGGCCCTATCTGCAACAGGTCTCCGAAGACGGTTTCACCGTCGTATGGACCACAACCGTCGATGCCGCGGCATGGGTCGAGGTGGCGCCCGACGACGGCACGCACTTCTACGCCGAAGAACGCCCGAAATACTACGACACCCACATCGGCAAACGCCGCACCGGGCAGTTGCACCGCGTCCGCGTCGGGGGATTGCGCCCCGGCACGACCTACCGCTACCGAATCATGCAGCAGGCCGTGCTCCGCGACGAGGGCAACAAGCGCGTCATACTGGGCGAGGGGTACGGCAGCGACATACTCAAACACGAACCGTACAGAGCCACGACGCTCGACCCGTCCAGGGAGCGGATCGAATGCTGGGTCGTGAACGACATCCACGGGCGGGACTCGATCCTGCGGCAGCTTCTGGCCGACGCTCCGGAACGCAGGCCCGACTTCGTCTGTTTCAACGGCGACATGCTGACGCAGATCGAATCCGTGTCGGAACTATTCGACGGATACCTCGACACGGCCGCGGAGCTGCTCTCGCCGGCCGGCATCCCGATCTTCGCCACGCGCGGCAACCATGAAAACCGCGGGTCGGCGTCGCACCGCTACCTCGACTACTTCCCTACCCCGACCGGCGAAGCCTACTACGCCTTCCGGCAGGGTCCGGTCTTCTTCCTGATGCTCGACTGCGGCGAAGACAAACCCGACAGCGACATCCGCTACTACGGACTGGCCGCCACGGACGCCTACCGCGCGCAGGAGGCCGAATGGCTGCGGCAGGTGGTGGCCAGCGACGCCTACCGCGAAAGCTCCGCTGCACGTGGTATTCCTGCACATGGTCCCGGGCGGCAAGAGCAGTTGGCACGGCGAACAGGAGATCCGCCGGCTGTTCGTGCCGATTCTCAACGAGGCCGAGGTCGATGTCATGCTCTGCGGGCACTACCACCGCTACGGCTGGATCGACGACGGAAGCCGCGGCACGAACTTTCCCATCCTCATCAACTCGAACCGCGACAAACTCGTCGTGAAGGCCGACCGCCGGGGCATCGACCTCGAAGTGATCGACCCGGCGGGCACGACGCTCAAACGCCACCGCATCGACAGCCGGAGCGCGGACACCGCGCCGGACCGACGCCCCTAAACGCCGCTACGCCATGAAAATCGTTCCATACACGCTTCTCTGCGCAGGGGCACTGTCCTGCGCAGCCTGTTCCGGAGGAGCTTCCGGAACCGAAGGACCTCATTACACGGACATCCGGACCCGCGCCGAACTGCACGAATGGTTCCGCTACTCGCCCGACCGTCCCATAGTCGTCAGCGGACACCGCGGCGGCATGGTCACGGGCTATCCCGAGAACTGTATCGAATCGTTCGAGAAGACCCTCTCGATGATGCCGTCGTTTTTCGAAATCGACCCCCGGCTGACCAAAGACAGCGTGATCGTACTGATGCACGACGCCACGATCGACCGCACCACCGACGGTACGGGCCGCGTCTCGGACTACACCTACGACGAGCTGCGGCGATTCCGCCTCCGGGACCGCGAAGGCAACCTCACGCAGTTCCGGATTCCGACGCTCGAGGAGTGCATCCGCTGGAGCCGGGGCAAGACGGTCCTCAACCTCGACATAAAGGACGTGCCGCTCGACGTCATGTCGGCGTTCATCAACCGCCTCGACCCGCCCAACGTCATATATACGGTGCACGACGCCCGACAGGCCCGGATGCTGCTCGACCGCGACCCCGACGCCATGTTCTCGGCCTGGTGCAAGGACATGGACGAATACCGCGCCTACGAAGAGGCCCGGATCCCGTGGTCGCAGATGCAGGCCTACGTCGGTCCGATGATGATTCCCGCCCGGCAGGAGCTTTACGACAGCCTCCATGCCAACGGCGTGATGTGCATGATCTCCGTCGCGCCGACCCACGACCGGCGGGCTTCGGACGACGAGCGGGTCCGCGGCTACGAACTCGAAATCCCGAGCGGCTGCGACGTCATAGAGACCGACTACCCCTACCTGTTCCGGGACCTCGACCTGCGCCGCACCCGACACATCCCCGAACGATCAACGAAAAAAACAGACCAATGATGCAATTCCACCGTTACCGCTCCGTCTGGGAGCACGAAGAGCTGCTCGGCCGCCTCGGCCGGATCCGCCATGTGGCGCTCGACATGGACGGCACGATCTACATGGGCGGATCGCTGTTTCCCTGGACCGGGGCGTTCCTCTCGGAGCTGCGGGAGCTGGGCATAGGCTACTCGTTCCTGACGAACAACCCCTCGAAGTCGATTGCCGACTACCTCGCGAAGCTCGCTTCGCTGGGTATCGCGGCCACACGCGAAGAGATGTACACCACGACGCTGGCCACCATCGACTACCTGCGGGAGCACTACCCCGCAGCCCGGCGGCTGTTCCTGCTCGGCACCCCTTCGATGGTCTCGGAGTTCGAGGCCGCGGGATACGTTCCGACAGCCGATTCGGCGGACGACGTGCCCGACGCCGTCGTCGCGGCCTTCGACATGACGCTCGAATACAGCCGTCTGTGCCGCGCGGCCTGGTGGGCGAAGCAGGGGCTTCCCTACATCGCCACGAACCCCGACCGCGTCTGCCCGACCGACCTTCCGACGGTGCTGGTGGACTGCGGGTCGATCTGCGCCGCGATCGAACACGCCACGGGACGCCGCCCCGACGTCACGCTGGGCAAACCCGACCCGAACATGCTCTCGGGCATCCTCGCCCGGCACGGTCTCCGGCCCGAACAGATCGCCATGGTCGCGACCGCATCTACACCGACGTCGAAATGGCCCGCAACGCCGGGGCGCTGGGCGTGCTGGTGCTCTCGGGCGAGACGACGCTCGACGTCGCCGAGGCGGCCGAGCACCGGCCCGATCTCATCGCCGAACACATCGGCACGCTGGGCGAACTGCTCCGCGAAGCCCGCCGGGTGTAGTCCGGAGCGCAGGCGCCGACGACGGAACGGGTCCCGGACAAGTCATAACCGACAGTCCGGGGCCCGTTCCGCTTATAGCGCCATAAGAAATACCGAATCCTCGGGAGCGGTTTATTCCGGATGATGCACTATCTTTGCAACGACAGGCAAAAACGCATCTTACAATGGAAACGAACATACTTCTGCCGCTGCTGCTGACGCTCGGAGCCGGTCTCGCGACCGGTATCGGCAGCGCCATCGCCTTTTTCGCACGCCGCACCAATCAAGCGGCTCCTCTCCTTCTCGCTGGGCCTCTCGGCCGGCGTGATGATCTACGTCTCGTTCGTCGAGCTGTTCGCCGAGTCGCAGACGTTGCTCACGGCCCAGTGGGGCGCCACGGCAGGCGTCTCGGCGACGGTCGCCTGCTTTTTCGGCGGCATCCTGCTGATCGGCGTCATCGACCGGCTGGTGCCCTCGTTCGAGAATCCGCACGAGATGCACTCGGTCGAGGAGATGAACCGCCGCCCCCATGACCGTAAGCTGATGCGCATGGGGCTGATGACCGCCCTGGTCATCGGTATCCACAACTTCCCCGAGGGGATCGCCACCTTCATGTCGGCGATCGACAACCCGACGCTCGGTATCGCCATCGCCGCAGCGATCGCCATCCACAACATCCCCGAAGGCATCGCCGTTTCGGTCCCGATCTACTACGCCACGGGCAGCCGCCGCAAGGCCTTCCTGCTTTCGCTGTCGTCGGGTCTGGCCGAACCGATCGGCGCGCTGCTGGCCTATGCCGTGCTGCTGCCGTTCCTCTCGCCGACGTTGCTGGGGTGTCTGTTCGGATTCGTTGCGGGCATCATGGTCTTCATTTCGCTCGACGAACTGCTGCCCGCTGCCGAGGAGTACGGCGAGCACCACATCTCGATCTACGGCGTCTGCCCGAGCTGGCTTCGTCGGTCGTGTCGCTCCTGAAGGGCAAGGCCGGCATGGCGCTGGGCAACGTAATCGGTTCGAATATCGCCAACATTCTCCTGATTCTGGGACTGAGCGCGACGATCCGGCCGCTGACGCCGGGCGGCATCACGGCTCTGGATTTCGGCATGGAGGCATTGAGTTCGCTGGTGCTATTCCTCGCGGCCTTCACATTCCGCCGCAAGGCCATAGACCGAGCGGAGGGCATTTTGTTCCTGGCCGCTTACGCCCTCTACCTCTGGCAGCTCATCAGGTAGCGGTCGATAAGCCGCGGTACGGCATAATCGCCCAACGTCCCGGTCGGAACAGCCAGCGCTTCGGCGGCAGGCGTAAGCGAAGGGGTCTCGATGCGGTGGAAAACCGCATGGATCGTCTGATGCGAAAGCTGGTGTCGCGCAACAGGCATACTGCCGAGCAGCCGCCACGGCGCATCGCCCAGCAGTTCCGCGAAACGCGGCATCCGCAACAGCGCCCCGAAATCCGCGGCCTCCGGGGTTTCGAGCAACGGAAACTCGTACAAACCCTGCCAGATGTCGCGTCCCGAACGGCGGCACAACAGGGTCCGCCCGCCCGAGGTGATATGAAGGTAATGGAACCAGCGGTCGCGCACCTGCGTCCGCCCCTGCTTGACGGGGCGGGAGACGACGGTGCCCGCCGCGAGGGCAAGACAGCGGTCGCCGAACGGACACTCGCCGCAACGGGGCGGGGAGGGCGTGCACCGAAGGGCTCCGAAGTCCATGATCGCCTGATTGTAACGCCCCGGATCGCGCTCGTCGAGCTGCGAGCGGGCCAGTTCGGCGAAGAGACGCCGGCCGGAGGCGGTGTCGATCGGCTCGGCGATGTCGAACAGACGCGACAGGACGCGGTAAACGTTTCCGTCCACGGCGGCATAAGGCAGCGAGTAGGCCGCCGAACAGACCGCGGC
>VOFF01000072.1_pt1 | contig 16000 bp, 29 predicted proteins | sample 5384061 | NCBI WGS metagenome assembly VOFF01 (sample SAMN12384725, study PRJNA508395) | human gut metagenome | isolation source: healthy gut E | host: Homo sapiens
GTCACGTAGTAGAGCAGAAAGCGGGTGGACAGGGAGGGGTAGGCCGACAGGGGCCAGGCCACCAGGATCATCGCCCCAAAGGCCACAATCCAGGGCCCCAAAAAGGCCAGATCCAGCCGGAAGTTCCGCTTCCGCATGCCCGAGGCCACCGCCAAAAGGAAGCAGAGGAGAAACCCGGCGAAGCTGTACGCGTTGTTCCAGTATTTGAACGGGATCACCATGATCACCAGCATCAGCCAGGCCACCGCCAAGGGGGGTCTCCTCCACCACCGCGAACACGATCCGGGCGGCCACACTGTTCTCAAAGGCCTCCCGGCAGGCGCCATACAGCTTCTGCAACAGGATGGTGGGAATACTGAGCAGGAAGGTTAAAATCCGGCACAGGCCGCTGTCCTTCCAGGCCTTGGACAGACAGCCCCCTCCCGGGTTACAAATTGATCAGGACACTTCCGGCGCAGGCCCGGCTCCAGGCCTGGGCAATCCCCCGGAGCACCCTGGCCAGCAGACTGTATTCATACCGCGCCCGCAGCCAGAGCCACACCGGGAGCAGCAGGCGTCCGAGCACGCTGCTCTGGACCACTTCCACAGGCAATCACTCCTTTCCTTCATCATGGTATCATTGATTGACATATACGCCATCCCCTGCCGTCTCTTTCTGCTGTTGGGCCTGGGCCACGCTCTCAATATAGCGGACTGTGTTATCCAGAATCACCGGGGTGCAGAAAAAAGCCTGCCCTTCCTCCGGTGGGTATAGTCCACCTTCCACACCGTACTTGGCAAAGGCCGCCACAACGGCGTCGTTTGCCTCTTCGTAGGATACTGGAGAAATCTTTGTCTCCGACCACTGACGAATCGCCTGCAATTCCTCCTCCAGCATCTCTTCGGTACAGTAAAATGGAAAATCGTCAAAGAAACCTGTATAGGTCTCCCCAGTAATCCATGGGCTCCTCCCCCCAGATGCCGATATTCCGCCTGGGTTTGGGTTTGATATGTCTGGAAAGACACCGGCGATCCCTCATCCAGAATACGGTGGGAGGCCCACTCTCCCAGCAGCACGCAACACAGAGCCGCAGCAACCATGCACAGGGGACCAATCCAAGTTTTTCTCATAGGATAGCTCCTTTCTGATGCGGGTTCTCCTCCTAAATTTAGGATACCATAGGAAGATACTTTGTCAATCCGCAATCCAGAAAGTCATGGGGGCTTCTCCCCTACCCCCCATCTTCACTGATCGGATCACCCTCGGTTTTTCATCCCATACAACAGCGAGAGCAAAAAAGAACCGCCGCCGGCGGACCAGGTCAGCCACAATCTGTTTGTTCCGGCCCAGGCCCTGGGGCTGAATGGCCTGAATGGCCCGGGCCATGGCCGGCAGCTGACAGATGCCCCGGATTCTCCGGCGTTTCTCCGCCAGTGAGGCGGCGTTGCTGGCGGCAAACTCATTGCCAATGGCGATCAGCAGCCCCGACCAGTAGGAGTTTTCCCGCCAGAGGGGCATATTTTCCCCCAGGCCCATGCGCTGGGCCAGGTCCTCCTTGGCCTTCATAAAGCCCTGAAAGGTCTGTATATAGTCCGGCAGATACCGCCGGGTGACGGACACGGATTTTGCAGATATTGGTACACCGGCTGGTCCACCATGGCCAGCTTCCGGGCATAACAGAAATACTCCAGCAGAAAGAGCTCGTCCTCCAGATACGCCCCGGCAAAGGCCATGTTATGCCCTTGAATGATCTCCCGGGAGAACAGAAAACGCCAGACAAACCCATTGAGCACCTCTCCGGGCTTGCCCATGCGCTCTCCCAGCAGGCGGTCCACAATCCCCCTGCGAATCTCCTCCGGGCCGTAGACGCCGGCGGGGAGGGCGCCGGGTTCCTTCTCCTGGCGCCCATCTGTCTCCACCCGGTTGTGGGCGCCCCCGCCGTGTCCGCGCCGGCCTCCCGCAGGGCACGATACAGGGTTTCCAGCGCATCGGCGGGCAGCCAGTCGTCCGCGTCCACAAAGGACAGATAGGTTCCCCGGGCCTGAGCCATGCCCAGGTTCCGGGCCGAGCTCACCCCGCCGTTCTCCTTGTGGAAAACCCGTACCCGGCTGTCCTCCCCGGCAATCTGGTCGCAGAGCGCGCCGCTTCCGTCTGGGGAGCCATCGTCGATCAGCAAGACCTCCAGCTCCCCCATCGTCTGTGCCAGGATGGATTCTGTGCACTTACGCAGAAATGCCTCGGCACGATAAACGGGTACAATCACCGAAATTTCCGGCATACACGCCCTCCTTTTCGGTCATATCCTTCCGGCGCCACCCTGGGGGGCCGGCCCGGCAGGCCATGGAATCCATGCCGGCCGAACCCCTTCGGGCATGCTCCGGTTTTGTTACTGGCAGGCGGCCTTCAGCTGCTCTGCCCGGTCGGTTTTCTCCCACAGGACCCCCAGGTCCTCCCGGCCCATGTGGCCATAGGCGGCCAGCTGCCGGTAAATGGGCTTTGGAGCCCCAGATCCCGGATGATGGCTGTGGGCCGGAGATCAAAGGTCTTCCGGACCGCCTTCTCCAGCACCTCATCCGCCACGGTGCCGGTGCCGAAGGTGTCCACCCGGATGGAGACAGGCCGGGCCACACCAATGGCATAAGCCAGCTGGACCTGGCAGCGCCGGGCCAGCCCGGCGGCCACCACGTTCTTCGCCACCCAGCGGGCGGCATAGGCAGGCCGACCGGTCCACTTTAGTGGGGTCCTTTCCGGAGAAAGCTCCGCCGCCATGGGGTGCGGCCCCGCCGGGTGTCCACAATGATCTTCCGTCCAGTGAGACCCGTGTCCCCCTGGGGCCCGCCGATGACAAAGCGCCCGGTGGGGTTGACATAGATCTTCGTGTTCTCGTCCATTAAGTGGGCCGGCACCGTGGGCCGGATCACCCGTTCAATCATATCCTTGCGGATCTGATCCAGCTCTGCCTTGGGGCTGTGCTGGGTGGACAGAACCACCGTATCCACCCGGACCGGCTGGTTGTTCTCATCGTACTCCACCGTCACCTGGGTTTTGCGTCGGGACGGAGGTAATCCACCTGCCCTCCTTGCGGACCTGGGTGAGGCGCTGGGCCATTTTATGGGCCAGGGAAATGGCCAGGGGCATGCACTCCGGGGGTCTCGTCACAGGCGTAGCCAAACATCATGCTCTGATCCCCCCGCGCCGTTGTCCAGCTGGCTGTCGCCCTCGGCCTTGGCCTCCAGCGACTGGTCCACCCCCCAGGGCGATGTCGGCACTCTGCTCGTCGATGTTGGTGATGATGCCGCAGGTGTCGCAGTCGAAGCCGAATTTGGCGCGGTCATAGCCGATGTCCCGGATCACCTGCCGGGCAATCTTAGGAATGTCCACATAGCAGCTGGTGCTGATCTCCCCCATAATGTGGATGAGACCCGTGGACGCCGTGGTCTCACAGGCCACCCGGCCCGTGGGGTCCTGGGCCAGGATGGCGTCCAGCACCGCGTCGGAGATCTGGTCGCAAATTTTGTCGGGATGTCCTTCTGTTACGGACTCGGATGTAAAAAATCTGTGGCTCATTGGGAAAGAGTCCTCCTTCATATAAATAATCTATCTTTCATTCCGTGTTTCTCAATCGAGTTACTGGCACGGGTTGATCTGATCCAAACCCGTCTTGGCGGGAAGAGGTCCGCCCTCACTCCACCGACCAGCTGCTCAGGTAAGCCTCCTGTTCCGGGGTCAGCGCGTCAATGGACAGACCCTGGGCGGCCAGTTTGGCCCGGCCAATGGCGTCGTCAATGGTGTCCGGGACCGGGTAGACCTTCTTCTCCAGACCGGTCTGTTTGGTCAGCCACTCCGCTGCCAAGGCCTGGACCGCGAAGGACATATCCATGATCTCCGCGGGATGTCCGTTTCCGGCGGCCAGATTTACCAGGCGGCCCTCCGCCAACACATTCAGGGTATGCCCGTTGGATAGGGTATAGCCCACAATGTTCTCCCGGCGCACCTCAGACTGTACCGCCATCTCCCGCAGGGCAGCCACCGCCACCTCGCAGTCAAAATGGCCAGCGTTGGCCAAGAGCACATTGTTCTTCATGGCCGCAAAGTGACGGCCCACAATCACGTCCCGACAGCCAGTCACTGTGACAAAGACATCCCCCAGAGGGGCAGCCTGGTCCATGGTCATCACCTGGAAGCCGTTCATGGTGGCATCAAGGGCCTTGAATGGGTCAATCTCTGTGACAATCACTCGGGCACCCATACCGGCTGCCCGCATAGCCACACCCTTCCCACACCAGCCGTAACCGGCCACCACTACAGTCTTACCCGCCACCACCAGGTTGGTAGTGTGCATAATGCCATCCCAGGCTGACTGCCCGGTACCGTATTTGTTATCATAGTAATGCTTAGCCTTGGCGTCGTTAACTGCTACCATAGGGCAGGGCAGGATGCCTTCTTTTTCCCGGGCCTTCAGGCGAAGAATACCGGTGGTGGTTTCCTCACAGCCGCCGATCAGGCAGTCTGCATACGCCTGGCACTTGCCCCCAGTAGATCGATTAGATCTCCACCATCATCAATGACAATGTGAGGATGGCACTTCAGGGTCTCCGTAAGGTGCCGCTGGTACTCCTCCGGGCTGGCCCCGTGGATGCCAAAGGTCTCCACCCCCATGGACGCCAGGCCGGCGGCCACGTCATCCTGGGTGGACAGGGGTTGGAACCGGTCAAATAGACTTCCGCGCCCCCTGCTGGAGCACATAGCCCAGGTTGGCGGTCTTTGCCTCCAGATGGACCGACACCGCCACACGGAGCCCCTGAAAGGGTTTCTCCCGCAGAAACCGGGCCTCAATCTGAGACAGCGCGGGCATAAAGTCCCGGACCCATTGAATCTTTTTCCGGCCGGCTTCCGCCAGCGCGGGATCTTTAACAATGCTCATCTTCTTCCGCTCCTTTCTTCACATTCTATGTGAAAATATAGGCGCTGACCGGCCGCCCACAAAAAAAAAGGCTTCCGTCAGGAAGCCTTGGTCGCTGGACGCGGCGCCTCCTTATCGCTGTTAGCAGAACCACCTTGCCCGCAGGCAGGTTGGTGTGAGGTCATCAAGCTAACTCTCTCGCCCACTCTCGATAATGCGCTCCTATTCAATTCACGCGAAAAACATTTACGCTATATTATACACCATCCGCCGGAAAAGGCAAGAAAAATTTTTCAGGATGCGGACAATTTGAAAAGAGAGGCAATTGTTTACAGTTTATTGTAGACTTCCCGCCGGAAAGCGGGTAGAATAAGGTAGACAATCTATCCCATTTCACAAGGAGGTCATTTCTTTGCGCGCCATGCAACAGTGGCTGGACCGTTTCTGCTACAAGCACCCCCGTCTGAGCATCCCGGGTCTCATGCGGTATATCGTCATCGGCAATGTGCTGGTTTTTCTGCTGGACCTGTTCAGCACCGGCGGCTATCCCATTGCCACCAGCCTGCTCAGTTTCAGTTCTGATGCGATCTTACAGGGGCAAATCTGGCGGATCATTACCTTTGTCTTTGTCCCCGCCACCAGCCGAAACATTTTCCTGTTTGCCATCACCCTCTACTTCTACTACTTCATCGGCAACGCCCTGGAGCGGGAGTGGGGTTCCAACAAGTTCACCATTTTCTATTTCTTCGGCATTCTGCTGAACATTCTGGTGGGCTTTCTGGTGGGCACCGCGTCCATGTACTATGTCAATATGTCCATGTTCTTCGCCTTTGCCACCCTCTATCCCAACTTGCAGTTCCTGCTCTTCTTCATCATCCCGGTCAAGGCCAAATGGCTGGCCTGGATTGACGCGGCCTACTTTGCCCTGGCGGTCCTCCAGTATCTGCTGACGGGGCACTTCCTGTACGCGCTGATTCCCATTGTGGCTGTGCTCAACTACCTTCTGTTCTTCGCCGCGGACATCGGCAGCCAGTTCTCCTACTGGAAAGGCCGGGCCAAGAACCGGGCAAGGCAGAACCAGTACCGGCAGGCCTACAACCATCCCGGCAGCGGCCCCAAGGTGGTCAACTTCCACGACGCCAAAACCAAGACCAAAACCCAATACCTGCACAAGTGCGCCGTGTGCGGCAAGACCGACCTGACCGACCCGCAAATGGAGTTCCGGTGCTGCTCCAAGTGCAACGGCTACTACTGCTACTGCGCCGACCACATCAACAACCATATTCACATCCAATGAGAGCCCGAACGGGCTCCTCTCCAGGAGGCGATATTCTATGACCGATCAGGCTCTGGTGGAGCTGGCCTTCACCATGCTGGAAAAATCCTATGTTCCTTACTCCCGCTTCCCCGTGGGCGCCGCGCTGGAGGGGACGGACGGGACCGTATATACCGGCTGCAATGTGGAAAACGCCGCTTACGGCTCCACCCTCTGCGCCGAGCGCACCGCCCTGGTCAAGGCCGTCAGTGAGGGCTGCCGGTCCTTTACCCGTCTGGCAGTGGTGGGCAACAGCGCCGATTACTGCTGGCCCTGCGGCGCCTGCCGGCAGATGCTCTATGAGTTTGCCCCCGACCTGGAGGTGCTGGTGGCCCGGCAGGATCACACCTTTGTCAAATACACCCTGCGCCAGCTTCTCCCCCAGGGCTTCGGGCCGGACTCCCTGGCCTGACCCCGTCCCTATAACGACGCCCCCGCCCCGGCGGAGACGCCGCCCGCCCCGCGTCTCAAAGGAGGTATCCTGATGGATCTGCAAGAATATCTGGCCCGTATGAATTCCGGCGAATCCGTGGAGGGCGGCGGCGAGATGCACCGCTTTATGCGGAAATCAATGAGGTCACCATGCGCCTGACCTGTGAGCTCAACGCCAAGTACCACACCGGGGAGGAAATCCGGGAGATTTTTCTCCAAAATCATTGGCAAGCCCGTGGATAAGAGCTTCCGCCTCTTTCCCCCTTCTACACCAACTGCGGCAAGAACACCACGGTGGGCAAAGGGGTCTTTATCAACACCGGCTGCCACTTCCAGGACCAGGGCGGCATCACCCTGGGTGACGGTACCTTTTTGGGCAACAACGTGGTGCTGACCACCATGAACCACGACTTTGACCCAGAGAAGCGCTCCACCACCTACCCCGCCCCCATCGTCACCGGGAAGAACGTCTGGATCGGCTCCAGCGTTACGGTGGTTCCGGGGTACATATCGGGGACGGCGCCATCATCGGGGCCGGGTCCGTGGTCACCAAGGACATCCCCCTACACCATCGCGGCAGGCGTCCCCTGCCCGGGTGATTCGGAAGATTGACCCCAAAACGGATCATTACCTCCACCTATAAAAATCGAAAAAAATAAAGGCCTCTCTAAACAGGGGAGACGGCGGGTTTGCCACCCTGCCGTCTCCCTGTTTGCATCATTCTGCCTGTGCAGATTGCTTCTCACTGGCTTGCCCCCGCCTCGTCGTTCATGTTTTGGTTCTGCTCCAGAAGCGCCAAAATGCGCCGGAGCAAGGAAATACACCAAACCCCCGTAATGGCAATGGCCATAACGATCATCATTGCCCCTACAAGATAGAGCTCGACGAAAAAGGCCAGTATCATCGTCCAAAAAGCAGGATACCAAAACAATCCAAAAGGTTGACCAGTTAAATTTCACCATATCATCTCACCTCTCCATACGTGCAAGACACAAATGCTTCTCTCTTTCCTCTCTTTGCGTATGTACAGTTTACCATAATTTCTCATTCTCTGTCAAACTTATTTGTATAGTTTGTTTTTTCTTTTGCGCGAGAACAGAAAACAGAGGAACGATGTTTTGAAACACCGTTCCTCTGTTTGTTTTCTCTCCTGGATGGCAGAGCTAACATAAGCGTTTTCTGTTTCTCCGCCGATCAAGGGGTTGGGTTGGATTTTACGCATTCCCGCGCGCTGTCCGCTCCACGCGATCCTCTCGGAAAAAGAGAGTGATGCACCAAATGGCAGACAGGCAAACCAGGATATACACCAGCCGGCTCAGACCGCTGGCGGAGCCGCCAAAGAGGGCCGCCACGATGTCCAGGCCGAAAATCCCGATGCTGCCCCAGTTTAAGCCACCAATGATGACCAAGACCAGGGCGATTCTGTCGATCACCTTCATAGGGAACCTCCTGGAACCACAACTGCGTGGTCCATTGGATTTTCGAAGCCCGGCAAGAGGCATTGCCCCTTCCGGTCTCCGTAAGGTAGTATGTCCCGCCCCTCCGGCCGCCATGCTGGAACATTTTTCTTTTTTTCAGCCGGGATAGTAATTGATCACCAAACCGGTGACCCGCTCGTCCCCGGCGTTTCGAGGTATGGTCCGCCGTGGAGTCAAAGCCCAGCGCATCCCCCGGCCCCAGCCGGTAGGACTTCCCCCGGTCTCCACTGTCAGCTCCCCTCCAAAACCGTGATATATTCCTGTGCCTGGGCCAAGTGGCCTGGGGAGGTGTTGGCGGTATGGGGGTCCAATTCCATGTAAAACAGCTCAAAGGACCGCTCCGGCCCCCTGAAAATAGCAGTACACCCGATAGTGGCCGTTCCCCTCGGTCTGGGGGAGAGCTCCTCCCGCCGGACCAGGGTGGGGCCGGGCTCACTTCCCTCCAGCAGCCGGGTATAGGGCACCTTCAGTCCATTGGCAATTTTCCAAATGGTGTTGATGGTGGGATTTCCCATCCCCTTCTCCATCTCCGAGAGCATCGCCTTGCTGATCCCCGCCAGGCCCGACAGCTGGCCCAACGTGAGATTGCGTTCTGTTCGCATCTGCTTTAGGTTTGCCCCAATGCGCTTGCCCCAATCCATGCAAAATCCTCCTTCGGCCTCTTGACAAAAAAAATCGAACAGTTGTAAGATATAGCAGTCTTTTTGTTCGATGTTTTGGATTTTTGTACAGTATAATAATTTTATTATACCGGACCCGCCGCAAAAAAGCAAGCAGGATTGGAGGTATGTCCCATGAAAACCAAGGCCTTCCGGGCCGCGCTCCCTACACCTTACCCATCTGTGTGGGATTTCTCTTTCTGGGCATGTCCTATGGATTTCTCATGCGCAGCCAGGGCTTTTCCTTTGTCTATCCCATGCTGATGAGCCTGTTCATCTTCGCCGGCTCCATGGAATTCGTGACGCCAACCTCCTGCTCATGCCCACCTTCCAGCCGCTCCACGCCTTCCTGCTGACCTTGATGGTCAACGCCCGTCATCTGTTCTATGGCCTGTCCATGCTGGACAAATTCCAGAACCTGGGCTGGAAGAAGCCCCTATCTGATCTTTGCGATGTGCGACGAGACCTTTTCCATCCACTGCGCGGTCCCTCCCGGAGGGGGTGGACCGGGGCTGGTTTATGTTTTTTGTCACTGTACTCAATCAGCTCTACTGGGTGGCCGGGGCCACCCTGGGCGCCCTGCTGGGGTACTTGATCCACTTTAACACCACAGGCATTGAATTCGTGATGACCGCCCTGTTCGTGGTCATGTTTCTCAACCAGTGGGAGGAGCGGAAAGACCACCGCCCCGCCCTGATCGGGGGTGGGCTGTACCCTGCTGTGTCTGCTGGTCCTGGGCAGTGACCATTTTCTCCTACCGGCCATGGGCCTGATCATCCTCTGCTTTCTCTGGCTGCGCAGAAGATCCCCCCAGGAGGTGTCCCCATGACAATTTTACAGCAGGTTCTCACTGTGGCGGCCGTGGTGCTGGGTACCATGACCACCCGCTTTCTCCCCTTCCTTCTCTTCCCTGAAGGCAAACAGCCCCCGGCGTTTATCCGTTACCTGGGCACAGTGCTTCCCAGCGCAGTCATCGGCCTGCTGGTGGTCTTTTGTCTGAAAGACGCGGTCTTCACCAGCTGGCATGGCCTGCCGGAGCTTTTGGGCATTCTGGTCGTCGCTTTGCTGCACCGGTGGAAGAAAAATATTCTCCTGAGCATTGCCGGAGGAACCATTTTTTATATGGTCCTGGTTCAGATGGTTTTTGATCCCCCGCCCCCACCAAACATGCCGCACGGCCTGCCGCGTTCCTTTGAGAACTGCGGCAGGCCGTGCGGCGTATCATTTTTTATAGTGTATTTTGAAAGAGCGTCCAGGGCTCCGTCGCCGGCGGGGAAAGACGAAAGTCCATGGCCTCCCCGGTTTCCGGATGGGTAAAGGCCAGATGGCTGGACCAGAGGGCAATCTGCCACGATGGGGGGTCGGGGTATTTACTGTACTTCCGGTCCCCAGCCAGGGGCATTCCCCGGGCGGGAAAACTGGGCTCGAATCTGGTGGGTTCGCCCGGTCTCCAGGCGGATCTCCACCAGGGAAAATCCCTGCCGGTTGTCCAGCAGCCGGTAGTGAAGCACCGCCTGCTGAATCCCCTTGCCGGGGACCTTGGCCACATAGGTTTTCCGGGTCTTTTCATTCCGGCCCAACAGATCAATATAGGTTCCCGCATCGTACTGGGGACGCCAGTGGACCACCGCCTGGTATTCTTTTTTGGAACTGATCCTCCCGAATCTGCCGGGAGAGCTCCGAGGCCGCGTGGCCTGTCAGTCCGTAGACCATCAGTCCCCCCCACCACCTGATCCAGGCGGTGGACCGTCACCTTGGCCTGGGGCTGCCCGATGGCCTGTCGGATCAGGTCGGGCATCCCCCGGGCTCGTCGGTGGAGAGCACCCCGAAAGGGCTTGACGCAGACCACCAGGGGCCTGGTCCTGATACAGGATTTCAAGCATACTATTTCTCCTCTTTTTGCGGCAGTGTCTGCCCCGCATTTTTGGGGGACTGCGGCGCCCCCGGACGGACAGCACATTATACAGCATCACGCTGACAAAGACAATCCCGCCCCCCAGAAGAGAGAGCCTGGTCAAGGTCTCCCCCAGCACCAGTGCCACCAAAATGGGATTAAGCACCGGTTCAATGCCCGTAATCAGGGAGGCCGTCACAGGCGGAATGTACCGGATTCCCGTGGTAAGCAGGGCATAGGCCAGCCCCAGCTGAAACACCCCCAGCAGAATCCCAAAGCACAGCGTGGTCCCATCAAACTGAGTCTCCCGCACCAACCAGGGCAGACCGATTACCGCCCCCATGCTCTGTCCCAGGATGGTAGACCACAGAGGGTCCCCCCCGGAATCTTGTTGAGCAGAAAGACCCAGGCATAGCATATCCCCGCCAGCACGGCGATCACATCCCCCAGGAAGCGCCCGCTTCCCAAGCTGTCCAGGAAAAAGCAAAACACCCCGCCGAACACACAGACGCAGGCCGCCAGGTCCAGCCGCTTGGGCCGCTCCCGAAAGACCGCCCAGCTGCACAGAATGACAAAGATGGGCGCGGTAAACTGGAGCAGCACCGCGTTGCCCGCCGTGGTCAGTTTGGTGGCAACGGTATACAGGGCCGTGGCTCCGCACACGGCCAGCCCCCTAAAACCACTCCCCCGGTCAACCGGAGTCTGCGCCGGGTTAACCGGGCAAACACCAGCAGAATTCCCACCGAGATAAAGCTCCGAAAGGAATTGATAGACAGGGGCTGCCAGGGAATCATCTTCACACAGAGACCGCCGATGCTGAGCAGCAGGGCAGCGGCCACCACCATAGCTACGCCTTTTTTGGACACCATTGCAATCGCTCCTATCCATAAAATGAGAAGCGTGGGACAAGCAAACTCACACCTGGTCCAGGGCCTGCTCCAAATCTGCCAGAATGTCCGTGATATCCTCAATGCCCACAGACAGGCGAATGAGGTCGGCGGAGACGCCGGCGGCCGCCAGTTCCGCCTCGGACAGCTGCCGGTGGGTGGAGGAGGCCGGGTGGAGCACACAGGTCTTGGCGTCGGCCACGTGGGTGGCGATGGAGGCCAGCTTCAGCCCCGCCATAAAGGTCTCCGCCGCCTTGCGGCCCCCCCTTGACGCCAAAGGTCACCACACCGCAGGTCCCCTTGGGCATATACTTCTGGGCCAGGTCATGGTATTTGTCCCCCGGCAGGCCGGGGTACTTGACCCAGGCCACCTTGGGGTGCTTCTGCACGAATTTCGCCACCGCCAAAGCGTTGGCACAGTGCTGGGCCACCCGCAGGTGCAGGGTCTCCAGACCCACGTTGAGCAGGTAGGCGTTCATGGGGGCGGGGGTGGAGCCGAAGTCCCGCATGAGCTGGGCGGTGGCCTTGGTGATGTAGGCCCCGCCCAGACCAAACCGTTCGGTATAAGTCACACCGTGGTAGCTCTCATCCGGGGTGCACAGGCCGGGGTAGCGGTCCGGGTATCGGGTCCAGTCAAAGTTCCCGCTGTCCACAATGGCGCCCCCCACGCAGTTGGCGTGCCCGTCGATGTATTTGGTGGTGGAGTGAATAACGATGTCCGCCCCCCACTGGAAGGGCCGGCGGCAGCCCACCGGGGTGGCAAAGGTATTGTCCACGATGAGAGGCACCCCATGGGCGTGGGCGGCGCGGGCAAACTTTTCGATGTCCAGCACGGTGAGGGCGGGGTTGGCGATGGTCTCCTCCAAAGACCGCCTTGGTGTTGGGACGGAAGGCGGCGTTCAGCTCCTCTTCAGAGCAATCGGGGTCCACAAAGGTGAACTCAATGCCCATCCGCTTCATGGTGACGGAAAACAGGTTGAAGGTCCCCCCCGTAGATGGCCGCGGAGGCCACCACGTGATCCCCGGCGGAACAGATGTTGAACACGGCAAAGAAGTTGGCCGCCTGACCGGAGGAGGTCAGCATCGCCGCCGTGCCCCCCTCCAGGGCACAGATCTTCGCGGCCACCCGGTCTGAGGTGGGGTTCTGGAGCCGGGTGTAGAAATAGCCCTCCGCCTCCAGGTCAAACAGCGCCCCCATGGCCTCGCTGCTGCCGTAACGGAAGGTGGTGCTCTGCACAATGGGGATGTTTCGCGGCTCCCCGCTCTCGGGCACATAGCCGGCGTGGAGACACTGGGTCCCCTTTTGATACTCCTGCATAATTTTGCTCCTCCTTATCAGCTGGTTCCGCCGGAGTGATTCGACGGGTGATTGACAACGGGTAATTGATTAAGAACGACGTATTATACCGCTTTTTTCCCGCCACGGTCAATCCCTTCCGGCAAACCTGCTGGTCAGAGATCGCTGGAGAACAGGGCCTGCGGGCCCCTTGCCTGTATTGTAGGCCGGCAGCCCCGGGATTTCCATGCTCTCTTTTTGTGAAAAAATCTTCCCCCGCCGATGCTATTTCTACTCATTTTATCCCCTCTATACGGATTTTTGAGCAATTCTTTTTCTGGTTTCTTCCTTTTTTGTTGCTTTCCTCTCTCTTTTTTCCACAAAAATGGTAAGGTTAAAATTTTCTATTGCATTTTTCGTCATTTCCGATTATGATATACGCCGTATAACCGAATTCTACCTTTTTTTCCCGATATTTTGGACTTTTGGGACAAAAATAATCGGTTTTCAATCAAACGCGCTATCCCACCCAAAGGAAAGGAGACCACTGATTTTGAGCAGACTGCGTATCACCCCATGGGAGAATTCCCAGCGCACAGTGGACGATCTCTACGCCGACATGGAGCGCCGCATCTCTGCGGCCCCCTGCGGAAACTGTCCCGTAGAGCTCACCAGCGCCTTTTTGAAACTCTGCCTGGCCCAGAGCTGCGGCAAATGTGTGCCCTGCCGCATCGGCCTGGACCGGCTGGCCGCCCTGCTGGACCAGCTGCTGGACGGTCAGGGCAGCCAGGCCGATCTGGACACCATCCTGCGCACCGCGCAGTCCATTGTGGACAGCGCCGACTGCGCCATCGGATTCGAGGCCGCCCAAATGGTCCTGGACGGGTATGTGGCCTTCCAGGACGATTACCTGGCCCACGTGACCCAGGGCAGCGCCGGACCATTGTGGACTCTCCCCTGAACATCCGCGGCATCAAACGCTTCGCCGTGGACCACGCCGGAGAGGTGCCCGCCCCGCCCCGGGCCCCCAGCTCGGGCAAAACCGTGGCCATTGTGGGCGGCGGCCCCCTCGGGACTCACCGCGGCCTATTTCCTCTACCCCTCATGGGCCACACCGTCACGGTATTCGAGCGCAAGCCCAAGCTGGGCGGTATGCTGCGCTACGGCATCCCCAGCTACCGCTTCCCCCGTGAGAAGCTGGACGCCGGACATTGACACCATTCTCCACCGGCGTGTCGGTGCGGGTAAACGTCACCGTGGGGGACCGATATCACCTTGGAGAAGCTGGAGCAGGAGTATGACTGCATCTACATCGCCATCGGCGCCTCCCTGCAAAAGGGCCTCGGCATCCCCGGAGAGGACGTAAGGGGTTCTCTCCGCCATGGAGATGCTGGACGTGCCATCCGGCGACAAGATGCCGGATTTCACCGGCAAGCAGGTGGTGGTCATCGGCGGCGGCAACGTGGCCATGGACGTCACCCGCAGCTCCATCCGACTGGGGGCCGACAAGGTCACCTGCGTCTATCGCCGCCGTCAGGCGGACATGACGGCGCTGCCGGACGAGATCACCGGTGCGCTGGCGGAGGGAGCCGAGCTGATGACGCTGGCCGCTCCCGTCCGCATCGAGGCCGATGAGGACGGCGCCGCCAAGGCCCTGTGGGTCCAGCCCCAGATCATCGGGGAGGTGGACAAGGCAGGGCGTCCCCGTCCCGGCAAGGCGGCGCTGGAGGAGGTCCGCATCCCGGCGGATGTCATCGTGGTGGCCATCGGACAGGGCGTCGAGATCCAGGGCTTCGATCAGGCCGGTGTCCCCATTCAGCGGGGTGCCTTTGTGGCGGGCCTGTCGGGGCAGGTGCGGGATATGGACAGCGTGTTCGCCGGCGGCGACTGCGTTACCGGCCCTGCCACTGCCATCCGGGCCATTGCCGCCGGCAAGGTGGCAGCCGCCAACATCGACGAGCATCTGGGCTTCCGCCACGAGATCACCGTGGACGTGGAGATCCCCAGCCCCAAGCTGAACAACTCGCCCCCCCACGGGCGCATCGATACCACCGAGCGGGAGGCCTGTGAGCGCAAGCACGACTTCGAGGATATCGAGTGCGGCTTGACCCAAGAGGGGGCCTGCGCCGAGGCAGGCCGCTGCCTGCGGTGCGACCACTTCGGCTACGGAATTTTCAGAGGAGGTCGAAACGAAAAATGGTAACATTGACCATCGACAATCGGACCGTTACCGTGCCGGAGGGTACCACCATTCTGGAGGCCGCCCGCACTGCACGCATCGAGATCCCCACCATGTGCTATCTCAAGGAGATCAACGAAATCGGTGCCTGCCGCCGGCCTGTGCATCGTGGAGGTGGAGGGGCAGGAGCGCCTGATCCCCTCCTGCAACAACGTGGTGGCCGAGGGCATGGTGATCCATACCACCAATCCCCGTGCGGGAGGTCTGCCCGGAAGACCTGCGGCTCATCCTGTCCCAGCATGGACCACTGCGTCACCTGCGTGCGCAGCGGCAACTGCTCCCTTCAGCCCTGGCCAACGACCATGAACATCCAGTCTGTCCCCTTCAAGGAAAAGAGGAATGAACCCCCGGGACCCTGCCCTTCCCATTCTGCGGACAGTTCCAAATGCGTCAAATGTCTGCGGTGCGTCTCGGTCTGTGACCGGGTCCAGGGGATGGGCGTTTGGGGGACCGGGTACCGGCGCCCATACCACGGTGCGCATCCGGGGCGGGCTGCGGATGAACGAGGCCAGCTGCGCCCTGTGCGGCCAGTGCGTGGTCCACTGTCCCGTGGGGGCTCTGCGGGAGCGGGACGACACGGAGACCGTCTTCTCCGCCCTCAGCGATCCCACCAAAGAGGTGGTCCGTGATGCCCTGCGTGGCCAAGAAATACGAGGCCGCCACCCCCGAGGTCAGCGACGTGGCCGACCAGGATGTGGATGTGGTCCTCACCACCCGGGAGCTGGACCGGATGCTCCGGGCCATGCAGATTAACGTGGCTGCCCTGCCGGAGGAGGACTTTGACAGTCCCCTGGGCCGGGGGTCTGGCGCCGGGGTGATCTTTGGGGTCACCGGCGGTGTGATGGACGCCGCCCTCCGCAGCGCCTATTGGAAGCTCACCGGCTCCAATCCCCTGCCGATGCCTTTCAGGACATCCGGGGGCAAAAGGGCCCTGGCG
>VOFF01000302.1_pt1 | contig 16000 bp, 19 predicted proteins | sample 5384061 | NCBI WGS metagenome assembly VOFF01 (sample SAMN12384725, study PRJNA508395) | human gut metagenome | isolation source: healthy gut E | host: Homo sapiens
CAGTTCAATAAGAAATGGGACAACGGAAGTCAGATCACCGCCGGGGCAACCTACGAACACATGAAAAGCGTTTCGAAAAACCACCGGGACGCACGACAGCGACAATGCCGCCCTGTTCGCCCAGTACGACCAGCGTTTCTTCGACCGCCTGAGCGTATCGGCCGGCATGCGTGCCGAATACTACCGGGTGGATGGTTACCTGCGGGAAGCGGATACCAAACTGTTCGGAACCAAGATTCCGGTCAAACCGATCTTCCGCGCCGGACTGAACTACCAACTTGCCGACTACAGCTTTATCCGCGCCAGCTTCGGGCAAGGCTACCGCTATCCCTCTCTGACCGAGAAATATGCCCGTAAGGACATCGGCGGTGTCGGCGTGTACCCGAACAAAGAGGTGAATGCCGAAAAAGGTGTAAATGCCGAACTGGGCTTCAAACAGGGATATAAGTTCGGAAACCTGACGGGATTCTTCGACTTGGCGGGATTTTTATACCCAATATACCGACATGATCGAATTCCGCTTCGGAATCTTCAACAATACGACTTTTCAGTATATCAACGGTGTGCGCGACCTCTTGAGCATGATTACCCAAGGCCAGATGCCGGGATTCGGCGCCCAGTTCTATAACGTGTCGAAAGCACGTATCTACGGGGCGGAAGTCAGTACGAACGGTGTCTACACGTTCAATCCCAATACCACACTAAGCTACAACTTAGGATATGTATTCATCGAACCTGAAGACGCCGATTATAAGAAAAAGAACGAAGAAGAGGCGACCTACGATGATCCGATGCAGATGAAAGAGAAGTCCAATACATCCAAATACCTGAAGTACCGCCAAAAACACACAGTGAAAGCCATCCTTGACTTCCAATGGAAACGGCTGACACTAGGAACCAATATCGTGTGGAAAAAAGACGTTGGCCGTAGACTACCTGATGGTGGACGAGCGAACAAAAAGAACAACCAGAGATCATGGACTACGTGCGCGACATCCTCTTCGGCAACGTAAACGGACAAACACTTCATTCCTATTGGGCGAAAAACAACACGCCCTACTGTGTGGTCGACCTGCGTGCAGGCGTGAAGATCATAAAAGGACTGTCTTTCCAGTTCATGGTGAATAACTTGTTCAACAAAGAATACAGTACACGTCCGATGCTCGTTTCCGCACCCCGTACCTATGTCATGCAACTGAGCGCGAACTTGATACAATCCCTCAAATACGGGCTGCAAGCAAATCTTCTATAACCTTGGGATAATGAGCGTATTCGAGTGCGTGCACCTTCGCGGCAACCTCTTCCGGCGTATCGGACGGCAGGACGGGGCATTTTGCCTGAAAAAGATAACCGTTCCTTCGTCGTAATGTTCGTCTATGTAATGGATCGTAATACCGGTCTCCCTGCTCGCCGGCGGCAACGACCGCCTTGTGCACGTGTATCCCGTACATGCCTTTGCCTCCGTATTTAGGCAGAAGTGCAGGATGAATATTGATAATCTTACCCGGATAGGCATTCAACAAGGGATCGGAGATCTTATTCATGAAGCCGGCAAGGACAATCAGATCCGTATCATATTCCGCAAGCTTTGCCAAGACAGGCGCCCCATCTGCAAATTCCTCCCTCGAAAAGACAAAAGAAGGAACACCCAACTTATTCACCCGGGCATGCACACCAACGTTCCGGTTGTTAGACAAAAACAACTGCCACCTTAATAGTTTCACTTTTTAGAGAAATATCGGACGATATTCTCCGCGTTCGTACCCGATCCGGAAGCAAAAATTGCTACGTTTTTTCATGTTTTCTCCTTTTTTTGTGCACAAGAAAAAGAAAAAATGTGCAGTTTTCCGCATTTTTAGCTCATTAAATTTGTTTTGTAACATAAAAATTCTTTTCTTTGCACTGCAAATTTAAAAAGTATATTCGTATTTATTAATCTAAATTGAAAAAGTTATGTCTGAAGTTGCTGAAAGAGTAAAAGCTATCATCGTTGATAAATTAAGTGTTGAAGAAACAGAAGTTACAAACGAAGCAAGCTTTTACTAACGATTTAGGAGCAGACTCTCTTGACACTGTAGAACTGATTATGGAATTCGAAAAGGAATTCGGTATTTCTATTCCTGATGATCAAGCAGAAAAAAGATTACAACTGTAGGCGACGCCATTGCTTACATCGAAGCTAACGCGAAGTAATCAATCCCTTTTAATTAAAGGTATGGAATTAAAAGAGTTGTGGTAACAGGTCTTGGAGCTATTACTCCTCTTGGTAATACTCTCCCGGAAACATGGGAAGGTATTATCAATGGGAAGAGTGGAGCCGGGCCTATTACTCAGTTTGATGCATCCAAATTCAAAGACACAATTTGCATGCGAAGTAAAAGGCTTCGATCCGTTGACAGTAATGGATCGTAAGGAAGCCCGCAAATGTGACCGTTATAGTTTATTCGCAATAAATGCCGCAAAACAAGCGATTGACGACGCTGCTATGGACTTGGACAAGGAAGACAAGAACCGTATCGGCGTTATCTTTGCCTCTGGTATCGGTGGTATCAAGACATTCGACGAAGAAGTATTAGGATATGCAAAGATCAAAGACACGATCGGTCCTAAGTTCAATCCGTTCTTCATACCGAAGATGATTTCCGATATTGCAGCCGGACATATCTCCATGCTTTACGGATTCCATGGTCCCAACTTTGCGACAGTATCAGCTTGTGCATCTTCAACCAACGCGATCAGTGACGCGTTTAACTATATCCGTTTAGGAAAAGCTAACGTAATTATAACCGGTGGTGCCGAAGCTGCCGTTTCGGAATCTGGTGTCGGTGGGTTCAACTCGATGAACGCGCTGTCTACCCGCAACGATTCGCCCGAAACCGCTTCCCGTCCGTTCAGCGCAAGCCGTGACGGGTTTGTTATGGGAGAAGGTGCTGCCTGTCTGGTCCTGGAAGAGATGGAACACGCGTTGGCTCGTGGTGCTAAAAATATATTGCGAGATTGCGCCGGAACCGGCATGTCTGCCGATGCTTACCACCTGACAGCTTCCCATCCGGACGGATTAGGAGCCAAGTTGGTTATGCGTAACGCACTGGAAGACGCAGAGATGACTCCCGGAAGACATCGATTACATCAATGTTCACGGAACCTCTACGCCGGTAGGGAGATATCTCAGAAGTAAAAGCGATCAAGGAAGTTTTTCGGAGATCACGCTTACAACCTGAATATCAGTTCGACGAAATCAATGACCGGACACCTCTTGGGAGCGGCCGGAGCGATCGAGGCAATGTTCTGCATTAAGGCGATAAACGATGGTATCATTCCTCCGACAATCAACCATGCGGATGGTGATGATGATCCTGAAATAGATTATAAACTGAATTTCACATTCAATAAAAAGCTCAAAAAAGAGAAGTGCGGGCAGCACTCTCCAATACTTTCGGGTTTGGAGGTCACAACGCTTGTGCTATTGTTAAAAAATTTGTGAAGTAACGTGTTTACAAAGCTATACAAAAGAATAAGGCTCCTCAAGAACATGAACAAGGAGCCTTATTCTTCTTTATACAAGATACTCGGTTTTTATCCCGATAACATCCACCTTTATGAACAAGCCTTCCTCCATAAATCTTCTTCCGTAGAAAGCGGTGACGGCAGATGGCTGAACAATGAACGGTTGGAGTTTTTGGGTGATGCCGTATTGGATGCGGTCGTAGCCGATATCGTTTACAAACACTTTCAGAACAAGCGGGAAGGATTCTGACCAACACTCGTTCCAAAATCGTACAGCGCGAGACGATGAACCGTGTTGCTGTCGAACTGGGACTCGACAAGATGGTCGTGTACTCCGCCAAACTAAGTTCCCATAACAACCACATGTATGGAAATGCCCTTGAAGCACTGATCGGTGCGATCTATCTGGACCAGGGCTACGAAGTCTGCTATAATTTCATCCAGAACGTGCTCATCAAAAATATGTCAATCTGGAAACCATCGCCCGTAAAGAAGTCAATTTCAAATCGAGTCTGATCGAATGGAGCCAAAAGAACAAGCTTGAAATATCGTTCGACCTAATCGAATCGTTTACCGACAACGATGGAAAATCCGGTGTTCCAGACAGGTGTGACGCTTTCTGACACACAGATAGGCGTAGGCATCGGCTATTCGAAAAAGGAATCCCAGCAGAGCGCAGCCAAGATGGCGATCAAGAAATTACGGACTGACAAAACATTCCAACAATTCATCTCGGAACTCAAGAAGAAAAAACCGGTGAGAGCACAGCCGAAAACGAATTCGAAAATCTACCTGAAGAAGCCGTAGAAAATAGCGGACAGGAGATAGCAGATACAGAGAAGAAAAGCGGAAACAAGCATAGAAGCTGTTCCCGCTGAAAATTAATTTCCGAACGATATTCCCATCCGTTTCCCCTGAATGATCAGATCATGTTCGGGAGTTACCAGTTTTAACTTACCGGCCACTTCAGACAGAGGAATTGATTCGACTTCACTGCCTTTCATGCAAACCATACGTCCGAATTGCCTGTTTGCGATCAGTTCCGTAGCATGTCCGCCCAAACGGGTAGCCAAGTTACGGTCGAAGGGGAAGGATTGCCTCCACGCTGAATATACCCCAAGACGGTATCGCGGCTTTCGATACCTGTCGCCTCCTCTATGACACGCGTCACATAGACGGAAGGACGCTCTTTGTCAGGTGTTTCGATCCCTTCGGCCACAACCACGATGGAATAAGGCTTACCACGGCGGGCACGGTCCAAGATCACTTCGTTTATCTGGTCCATGTCAAAGCCCAGTTCAGGTAGCAGGATCACATCAGCACCTCCGGCCATCCCGGCATATAGCGCAATCCAGCCGGCGTGGTGTCCCATCACCTCCACCACCATTACCCGTTTGTGCGAACTGGCGGTCGAATGCAGGCGATCGATCGCTTCAGTCGCGATATTGACAGCCGTATCGAAACCGAACGTTATATCTGTCCCCAGATGTCGTTATCGATAGTCTTCGGCACACCGATCACGTTCAAACCCATCGCCGAGAGCATACCTGCGATTTTCTGTGTCCCGTTGCCGCCGATACAGACGAGGCAATCCAAGCCGAGTTCTTCATAATTCTGCCTAATGAGCTGCGGTTTCTCGCTTTCGCCTGAAGCCAGGAGTTTACGGAAAGGTTTCTCGCGGGAAGTCCCCAGGATCGTACCGCCAAAATTCAGGATACCTGAAAGGCTGCGTTCGTCAAAAGTCTGGACATCTTTATTCAGCAGGCCGACAAAGCCACTGTGTATGCCGATGACTTCCATGCCATAGTGCATAATGGCCGTTTTACCGACACCACGTATCGTGGCGTTTATTCCGGGACAGTCGCCACCAGAGGAAAGAATACCTATTTTCATCGTTTTTGGGATTAAGTACTTGTTGTACAAAGATAATAAAATTTATCGTATCTTTGCATGCAATTCAAACAACAGGAGCATGGATATTCTGACAAATACAATATCACTACTCTTCCGCCCCAGGCAAAGAGATCGGGTTTTGCCCAGGATGCAGATGCCATCCAGCACAAACAGCTGAAGTCCCTTTTATCTACCGCCCGAAATACCGAATGGGGTTTAAAACACGACTACAAAAGTATTCAGGGATATGCAGACTTTTGTGAGCGGATTCCTTTACAGACCTATGATGACATAAAACCATACGTCACCCGTATGATAAACGGAGAAAGAAATATCCTTTGGCCTTCGGTCGTGCGATGGTACGCAAAAGCAGCGGCACCACAAACGACAAAAGCAAGTTCCTTCCCGTCACACCCGAAATTCTGAAAGGGTGTCATTACAAAGGCGGTTTCGACACCGTTTCCATCTATCTACAGAATAATCCCGACAGCCATTTTTTCGCCAGCAAAGGGTTGATACTGGGCGGAAGCCACAGTCCTTCCCCTTTGAACCGGAATGCACATTGCGGGGACCTTTCTGCCGTCCTGTTGCAGAACCTGAATCCTCTTGTCAACCTGATTCGCGTCCCCGACAAAAAGATCATCCTTATGGATGAATGGGAAAAGCAAGATCAAGGCGATTGTCGAAAGCACTTGGAAAACCGACGTGAACAGCCTATCCGGTGTTCCCTCATGGATGCTGGTACTAATCAAGGCCGTATTACAAAAGACAGGAAGCGAATACCTGACGGATGTCTGGCCCAACATGGAGGTATTCTTCCACGGCGGGATCAGTTTCGAGCCGTACCGGGGACCAATACAAAGCGTTGATTCCTTCGACCGGATGCATTACATGGAGACCACAATGCATCGGAAGGTTTTTCGGCCTCCAAGACAATCCGAGGAACACAGCTTTTGCTGATGATCGACTATAGTGTCTCTTTATGAATTTATCCCGATTAACGAAGTGGGGGAAGAACATCCGACCGTCCTTCCGTTAGAAGCTGTAGAGGTAGGGAAAAACTACGCGATGGTGATCACGACCTCCGGCGGATTAGCGTTACCAGATCGGCGACACAGTCCGTTTCACCTCCCTTTATCCGCACAAGTTCGTAATATCGGGACGCACCAAGAACTTTATCAATGCCTTCGGAGAAGAACTGATGGTAGACAATGCCGACAAAGCGATCAGCAGGGTTTGCCGCCAGACAGGAGCCAAAGTGAAAGAGTATACCGCCGCTCCCCTTTTCATGCTGGACAAGGCAAAGGGCCGCCATCAATGGATGATCGAATTCGAGAAAATGCCGCCTTCACTCGATGATTTCGCCTCCTTGCTGGACAAGACCTTGCAACAGCTTAATTCCGACTACGAGGCAAAACGTTATAAAGAAATTTCCCTCCAACCGCTGGAAATCCGAGTTGCCGTGAAGGGACCTTCCTTCTACGAATGGCTCCGCAGGAAAGGAAAAATTAGGCGGTCAACACAAAATACCTCGCCTCAGCAACGACCGGACATTTATCGAGGAGTTGGGGAAAATTTGTGATTCATGATTTATATGTCGATAATAATTCATAAATCATAAATCTTCAAAATTTCCATGACAGATAAAGGCCGCCCCATCAGGACTAAACGTTGGAGCAACGACCAAGCGATCATTTCCTTTCATATTGATTTTACGAGCGATCGCATTACGGATGGGGAAATAGGTCAAATAGGCAAGCTCGACAGAGAGAATACCGAAACCGGCTCCTGCAATCACATCAGCCACCCAATGACGGTTGTTGTACAGGCGCGAACAAGCGACGAAGGTCGCTAACGCATAGCCAGAGTAGGCTAATACCGGGCAGCTGTCCTTAAACTCCTTCCAAGCGACATGTGCCCCTAAGAAAGCATTGGCGGTATGCCCGGAAGGAAACGAGTGAGGACCACCGTCAGGGACGTATTTCGCCTACAGTATATTTGACCGTACGTGTCATGGCAGCGTTGAAGCCTTCGGCAATGGCAACCAGGCAAAAGCTGATCCACCCAATTATGCTTCTCCTTCCCCATCAGGTATCCTTGCGGGAAAAAAAGAGGTGAAAATCGTTCATCCCTTGTCTATGACATGCCAATCGCCCCGACTGTTATCAGGAAGCGGGAAGGATCAGACTTTTTCGGTTTGAATTTATATTCGACGACAGACATCCGGGATGTGCTATCCGTACCCCTGCATCGGACACGGAAAGGTTTAGGGGCAATTCATGTAAAAGGGCGGTTCACCAACCGCCCCTATCGCTGTAAATATTGTAAACTGGAATAATGCCAGCAGAATACAAATAAAAAGATTTCACTAAGTACCTTATTGATTTTCGCCCCCAAAGGAACAAAAATCTTCTTACATTACAACTATCGATTTGCTATTTCTTAACGGCAAAATAGTTCCCGTATGTGGGAACTATTTACAAGGTTATTGAAATTTTTAGTAGCTTATTGATCGTATTGCCTGCAAAAAGTGCTTCCATATCATCAGGGGAAGATATCGCCGATGTTTCCGATACGGAATGTATCAGCGTCGGAGATTTTACCGGGATAGATGACGAAACCTTTTGCCTTCAACTGATCGTAGAAAGAATGGAAATCGAAATCGGCAGTAGGATACAGGAAAGAGGTGATGATCGGGCCTTGCGAAGCATCCGGCAGCAGAGTTTTGAAACCTAACGCACGCATACCGTCGACCAGCGTACGGTGGTTTTGCTTATAGCGTTCCGAACGGGCAACGATACCGCCTTCTTCATTCAGTTCTTTCATGGCCTGATAAAAAGCATGCACCACATGTGTAGGCGATGTGAAACGCCATTTGCCACCGCCTTTTTTCCATCGTTTCCCCTGCGCATAGATGTCGAGCGAGAGAGAACGGGCATTTCCTTTCGTTGCGATCAGCTTATCTTTCTTCGCAATGATAAAACCGAAACCGGGAACTCCCTGGATACATTTATTGGCACTACTCACCAGGAAGTCGATATCCAGCTTCTTCATGTCGATAGGTACACCGCCAAAGTTACTCATAGCATCAACGATAAAGGTGATGTTACGACCTTTCAAGACTTCGGCCACTTCTTCGATCGGGTTCAGCAGGCCGGTCGTCGTTTCGCTGTGTACCATCGACAGGTGCGTAATATCCGGATTGGCTTCGAGGGCTTTACGAGCCACTTCACCAGTCACCAATTCCGTCTCGTGCAAAGACCAAGTACATGGTCAATATGATAGTATTCCGCAATCTGTGCCATACGTTTGCCGTAAGCACCGTTCGCCAGGATCAGAAGTTTGTCGGTCGGCTTCACGGCTGCACCGATGGTGGCCTCCACACAGTATGTTCCGCTGCCTTGCAACAAGACATCCGTATATTCGTCTTCATCCAGTCCGGCAATAGCCAACAAGCCCTTACGGATGGGGGTTACAATTCCTTCGTTATAATCTTTATCCCTAAGTACACCAGTCCTGAAGCATCGCTTCGCGAACTGTTTCAGATGTGCTCAGGGGACCTGGGGTAAGCAACAGGTAATTTCTTTTTGTATTCATGATATCCTTATTATAAATCAATATTTACCATTAATCTTCTCAATGCAGGAGGGGAGCTCCATAATGTTGTCCAAGACAAAATGGGCACCGGCATTCAGCATCCGTTCACGCACTTCGCGCTTGAGTTCGATCAGTTCGTCAGACGAACGGTGGTTGTATTCCTCTTCTGTCAATCCCATCTCGTTGCTACCGGTCACGATGCCGACGCTCCATACTTTGGCATTCACCCTCCTTCCTTGATGTCGGCGATCGTGCTCCTACCTTCACCACATTATCAACGGAAGGAATAGCCAGGTCGATCATATTCTTATAGATCATATACGGGGCAGGACGCCCGGCGAATCATCATCCGAGTAACCAGGTTATCCACCACATAGCCTTTAGCTGCCGCATCGGGACGCTTCCCATCATCGCCTGTGTATAGCCTGTTGTAGAACCGATTCTAATTCCTTCTTCGCGCAACAGCTTCATCGTATCCAGCACACCGGGGATCGGATCCGTAAAGTTGCGGAGAGACGAGAACAAATGCTTTTCAAGCTCCGATACATTTCGTTTACATCGTCCATGTTCCAGTCGCGGTTATAGCGAACCTGAAATTTGGCTTTTACTTCCGGCATATTCAGGATCGCCTTGATAGTGATCTATTTTCAACAATCCCATCGGCTCACGCGCCTGCCGGTAGGTTTGTATCAATTCCTTTTTCTTCAGAGAAAACTTTCAGGAAAGCATTCAAAGGGGCAAAACAGCCGAAATCAACAGCCGTTCCGGCCCAGTCCATAATCACACACGAAATCTTTTTCATAACTGATTTATTTCTTTTATTATACTGATTCGTTTATCAAGCCATCGTGATCGCATTCCGCGAAGCCGTATCCAATTCGAGCACTTCGTTGCTCTTGACAACCAACCCGTTTTTCCTTACGGAAACGCTGATGCAAATATACAAAAGAACAAATGAAGGTGATACAGCAGAAGATACCGACATACCCGGCAAACTGGTTATAAAATACCGCCCAATCGATATGCGGGTTTCAAAATTCCTTCAGCACAAGCACAAGCACCGTCCCGGTATATCCCAAAAAATCCGTCGTTACGATAAAGAACCCTACATTCCGTGAATCTTAAAGCAAGCAATGAAGCGGTCGAAGAAAATCGTCTGGAAAGTAAGATACGCGATGTATAAGCAAAGACTTTGGACGAACAGCCAGAGACAACAGGAGGAAGCTGGAACCGTTCCTGCCCGAAAGAGACAACAGACATCACGATCATCCCCATAATAATCAACCCGAAAAGAATAGAAAGAGCTTTCAGATTATCCTTCACAAAAAACCATCAATCCGAAAACCACAAGGATAATAAGTGTCACCACACTGTCGATCTTTCGCAAAAAAGCCAAGGCGAATATTCGGAAACATCGATGATATTCACTAAAAAGTCTTCTTTTATATCGCGTAACACCACGATGGCTATATTGGCAACGAACAACATCATGAGGAAAGGCATAAAATTCTTGAACAACTCCCAACGTTGTTTCCCATTCAATGTCGCACGCTCCGATTTCATCGCAATATCTTCTTCGGTCGGTTGAGGCAGACGGTTCAGGGCATATCCGAGCAATGCTAACAGAGGTAATGCGACAGCACCAATCAATGCAGGCATCCAAAACTCATTCACATGCAGGTTATTCATAACATACAACCCAGCCGACTTGGCCGTCCGGAACTGATCACCATACTGACACCTAACAAGCTGGCAAGGATATCCGTCATCCGACGTCCTTCGATAAAACTGAAGATCACCCCCACATGCAACCCAACGACAGGCCGTTCAGGAACATAGCTGCAATATTGTAAGGAGCGGAAAGCAGACCGAAGAAAACCAACGAAAGCTCTGCCATCACAACAGACATCAGGATAAACCTCAAACGCTCTTCCCGTCTCAGTTCGGAGATCAACTTGATCCCCCATAAACTTAGAAATCACATATCCTACTATCTGGGAGATCGTAACAACCACCTTATAATCCATATCGAAGAACTCGACATCCTCGAAAGCCGCTGCCGTATAAGGCTTGCGCAGTGCATATACCAATGAATAAGATAAAAGAGCCGCACCGCCGGCCCAGAGGATAAAAAAGAAAATCGGATAACCGTTTTTGAGATGGATTTTTAGTTTGTTGTTCGTTGTTCATAACATGCTGTCATTTTGTTTACGGCTGCAAAAGTAGACGTGGCATGTTACAGGAATATTACTGAAAACATGAATGTTCATTATTTATATATATTATAAATCAACCGATTATAAAGCAATATTTATGTAACATTCATGTAACGGAAATGCAACACGCTTGTATTTATTTTGTAATATAAAACAGTAAATAAGAACAACATGGATGACTTCCGTGAACTCTACCGCCGGATAGAATATCTGCGCAATAACGGGATCAAGATGAAGGAGATTGCCGACTGTGCCGGAATGGCTCCCAGCATCCTGTCTTCTCTGTACACAACAGTGCTCCCGACTTATTTCGAGGAACTGAAAAACTGCTCGCACGAGGAAGCATTGGACCATGCGATCGTATTGGTCAACAACATATCCAAACGACGCCTGCTGTCCATCCTGCCGGAATTGTTGGAACGTTTGGGCAAAATGGAACCGAACATGCAATCCGACCGGAAAGCCAATCCTTTCCTCGACCATTTGCAAGAAGAAATACTGCTTTCCACCACACGGGTGGACAACATATGCGGACTTTACACGAGTTACAGCCTTTCTTCTTCCTCGGACTGCCTGAAGATGGAACCTTTTATCATCAGTCTATCCGAAAACAAGGAGTACATCCGCATCGGACGGTTAAATGCTTACGGAGAGGCGCAATGGGGCATGGGAGTCACAGGTGATCCACAGAACTTTTTATTGCATGTTCAGCGAAAACCCCTCGCCTCAATTCACGCTGGTAACAATCTATCTGCAAATCCCATTCTTCCGGAATCCCCGGCAACTGCGCGGTTTATATATCGGACTTGACTACAACCGGAACCCGGTTGCACGCCGCATCCTACTCATCAAGAAGTCTGACTGCACGGATACGGAAGAATTTTTTATCCATGGAAAGCGGCTTGATCCAAAAGGGAGGATTTCACCTCGAACAACAGGCTTATTACGATTATACCTGTCAGACCGGCGACTACATCAAGATGTGCACGGTTCCTTCGCTTCAGATGGATGATAGAGTGATCTTGTCAAAGAAAAGAAAAATGCTATCGTTATAATTACTTTTGGCTTGTCCCAAAAGTAACCAAAAAGTCAAGGCCGAACCTGCTTCGCTACTCCGGGCAGGCGACAGCGTAGTCTTTACCCGGAGTAGCCCAGACGGTTAAGCCTTGAACTTTTGGTTACTTTTTTCTTTCATAGAGAAAAGTAACACACCGATTATTCTTTTTGGAACTTCCGGCTCACTTTCAGCAAATTAGCCGTAAAAGATACCACATTCTGCGCTTCCTGTACCATATTTAGGTAGACCATGCTGACCTTCGTACTACCGCTCTGTCCTTGGATACGTTTCAGTTCCTCCTTCTTCAGAAGCGTCAGTTTAGCCGTCAGATCGACCGATTCGGCAATCAGGTCATCCATACGATGGTAATCATTTCTTTCGATCATAACCGAACTGCGGTTCAGGAAAGAAACGATCTCATCGGTCATCTTTCCGAAATCCTCCTTCTGTACTTCACAAAGCGGGCTAAAATGATTGTCGACATGCTCTTTGCCTGGCTCCGTCAGACGACGTATACTGAACACGATCTCGCTGGCAAAAATCATTCCCCTGATAATAGTACAAACCTTTATCGATCGCAATATCATGCTCCAACTGGGTAACGCCCAACGTGCCGACACGTTTGACCTGTTTCAAGTAACTCTTCTTTTCCTCAATCGCGCTCATAACCTTGCGAAGTTCGCGCAGGTTTTCATCCATAAAGCCATGAACGGAGCGGTTGAAAGTGTCGGAAGCGAAGTTCAGCACGTCGCAAAGCTCGTCGCGACTATGTTCACGGAACAGCGAAAGAGCTTCACGTTTGTCCTATGTCTCACGTAGTTTGGAAATCGTGGAATCAACTTCTTCCTGCATGGCTTCCTTCTTCATCTTCTTTTTATACAGAATCTGGTTACGGATCAGCATATAGATCGCCAGCCCCACCATCGCCGCCATTGCCGCAATACCACCGACATGGATCAACAGAGCAACCAGAAAACAGATCGTAAAGGCTGCACCTGCCGTAATAAACCAACCACCGATCACGGAGAGCACACCGGTGATACGGTAAACTGCGCTTTCACGCCCCCAGGCACGGTCGGCCAGAGAACTACCCATCGCCACCATAAAAGCGACATAAGTCGTAGACAACGGCAACTTCAACGAAGTACCCAACGCAATCAACAGACCGGAAAGCACGACATTCACCGAAGCACGCACCAAGTCGAAACTGGCCTTATCTTCAAGTATTATCTCGTTATTATTGAAACGGCTGTCAATCCAGTCCTTCACTCGCAAAGGCACCACGCTCAATATCGTATTGGAGGCATTGTTGCACGTACGCACCAGAACACGTGCAACGGGCGATGTTCCGAAATTTTCATTTCCATCCGACTGCCGGGCCAAGTCTACAGACGTTTTGATCACCGCCTGCGCCTTTTTCGAAGTAGCCAAGGCAATCACCATGACCAAGCCGGAACCAACAAGGAAGTACCACGGGGTTTTGGCCGGTTCAAGCAACGACTCCATCAGGAAAGTGTCGGTTGTAGTCGTGCCTCCCTGCGCCATCAAATCCATATAAGAAGAATAGCCTGCCAACGGAACACCGATAAAGTTTACCAAGTCATTACCGGCAAACGCCAAAGCCAAGGCAAACGTTCCCAGCAAGATCACCACTTTAAAAACGTTCACCTTCAACCAGTGAAGAACCTGCATCAATAAAGTGAAAAAAGATAAGTGCTCCCCCACACGATCGTGTCCGTATTGCTATAAATCATCGTTTTAAGATCACCTTCCATAAAGGAACTTTCTTTCAAACCTTTTATCAACATGAAATACAAGATGGAAGTGGCAGCCAAACCACCGAACAAGCCGATAAAATAGTTCATGTGTTTCTTGTAGTTGAAAGTAAAAATCAAGCGAGAAATGTATTGAACAATGGCCCCGAAAAAGAAAGCGATCGCCACTGAAAGAAAAATGGCAAGTATCACCGTAAAAGCCTTATCCGTGTTCAGCAGGTCACCCAACTGGAGTGCACCATTAGAATTGGCAATCTTGATTAATGAAATTGCAACCGTACCGCCCAACAATTCGAATACCAGCGAAACGGTAGTCGAAGTAGGCATCCCCAGAGAGTTAAAAATATCCAGCAACACCACATCGGTGAGCATGACAGCCAGCAAAATACACATAATTTCTGAAAAATAGAAATGTTGCGGCTGGTAAATTCCGTGCCTGGCAATATCCATCATTCCGTTGGATAGCGAAGCACCGACAAAGATGCCGATCGCGGCAATCACCATTATTACTTTTAAAAGATGCAGCTTTCGACCCTATTGCCGAATTCATGAAATTGACCGCATCGTTACTAACTCCGACTGACAGGTCAAACACCGCCAGCACAAAGAGGAAAAATGATCAGAAAGAGATAGAATGTCTCCATAATTGCTTGTTATGTATTTGGTTGCAACGGTCTGAAACAAATATTACGCAAAAATGACATAGATATTACAAACATGTTACAAGGCAAACCATACATCCACAGAAACAGTTGAATAAAAAAAATAATGTTACCGGACTAGGGGATTTTCGCTATATTCGCGACTTTATTATAAGAACATTGTTAATCTTACTCACACTTGGGAGAGAATCGAGACGATATCATACAGTGGGCTTGTGAAATGGCCTTATCGGATTCACAAACCGCTCTTAAATCGCTTTACATGACCTATTTCGGGCCACTAATGCGATTTACGGGTATGTATGTCTCATCGCCGGCAGAAGCCGAAGAGATCGTATCCGATACCTTCTTAGCTATCTGGAACAACCGCAAACAACTACCCGGCATCTCTAATTTCGATTCTTACATATATACGGTAAAGCCCGCCACAAGGCGATCAGCTATTATCGCAAACAGCACATGGAGCAGGTATCGCTGGACGAAATCTCCATCGACCTTTTCACATCGACCGAAACGACTCCCGAAGAAGAGCTTATCAGCCAAGAAGGAATTCACCGCCTGAACTTGGCGATCGACTCGCTACCCGCCAAATGCAAGATGGCTTTCAAACTCGTCCGCGAGGACAAGCTCAAATATAAAGAAGTGGCTGCCATCCTCGACATCTCCGTCAAAACATTGGAAGCACACTTGGCGAATGCCGTCCGCAAACTGCGGAAACACTTGCCGACGATTGCATCTGAAAAGCAACACTCTGGCATGAAGCAAAAAATTTCATGCATAGGATACTATAGGGGGCAAAACCAAAAGTACAACTTCTTATTTAATGGGAGAAACCGCATAAAACACTGAAAGACAAATAAGAATAAGAATAAACGCTTAACTGAAGCGTCCTTGTTTAAAAGTTGAATCGATTTGAATTTGATTTTAAATGAGAACGCTTTTTTGTGGGCAAATTGCATTTCGGTTTAATTTGGAGGGGGACAAAGAGTTTGTAAATGGACGAATCTGATACTTCTGGCTGTATGGGTAAAGATGGGTGATAAAAGGTGCTTAAATGGACGTTTGGAGAAGTGATTGTATGGAGGCTGGTGAGCGGTTGAAATGGTCTCTTTCCTTTCCTGTTCTGTTGGGTATATTTTGAAGAAAAATTTATTCAAATTATTCCATATAGTTATTATTTGGTATATTTGCGACACAAAGAATATACGAAATACACTATGACAAAAGTAATCCATGTACATCTGATCTTTGAGAAAAAGAATTACTATTTCGGCTCGATTTCCGCCATTTTCG
>VOFF01000481.1_pt1 | contig 16000 bp, 27 predicted proteins | sample 5384061 | NCBI WGS metagenome assembly VOFF01 (sample SAMN12384725, study PRJNA508395) | human gut metagenome | isolation source: healthy gut E | host: Homo sapiens
CTTGAATGTGTGAAGTATTTGGTTGAGCGTGTTGGAATGTCTCCCTGCGACGCTGACAAAAACCTTTGTGACCCCGTATCAGCTTGCTCACGAAAACGGACTTGCTGAGATAGAGGCCTATTTTGAAGAGGTCACCGGAGCCAAATATGAGGATATGTATCACAATCCGATAAGACGCGGATTTTTTCGCTGACCCGTCTATCGTTCGTGTGGGAAGTGATTATTATATGGTTAACTCCTCGTTTATCTTCTTCCCCTGCATACCTATCTCTCATTCCACAGACCTTGTGCACTGGGAAGTTATAGGCCATGCAATCACAAATCCCGACTGGGCGCACATAGATGATTTGGAAGGCGGCAGGGGCTACTGGGCACCGGATATTTCGTACTTTAACGGAAAGTTTTTATATCACAGCCACCCTCAGATATAATGACGACGTAGATGTAAAGCGCCGCCAAATCGTGGTTTCATCCGAAAACCTGAGGGACCGTACTCCCAGGAACCGGCATTTATTGAAGAGGACGGAATCGACCCGTCTATATTTACCGACAAGGACAACAAACGGTATATGCTCCTGAACAGGGTGCCAGAATACTGGAACTGGGGAGACGACTGCACAAAAAAAGATTTCAGACGCGGAGCTCTTATACTACGGAACCAATAAACGCGCTCCCGAAGGACCGCATCTATTATATAAAAGACGGATATTTACTACCTCTTTGAAGCGGAGGGCGGCACCGGGCTTATGCACCAGGTGACAGTTTCAAGGAGCAAAACCTTAAAAGGCGTTTATGAACCCTGCCCATACAATCCGATTATGACCCAGAGGGATTATGACGCTCAATCATGCTGCGGACACGGCAAGCCAGTTGAGACTCAAAACGGCGAATGGTATATGGTATATCTGTGCAACAGACTGACTTTCGACGGCGAGTATGGAATTTTGGGCAGACATGTCTCGACCTGGTGACCTGGACCGCCGACGGCTGGCCTATCGTTAACAGCTTGAACGGCCCCAGCTATCTGCAGAAAAACCAAATCTCCCGGCTATGGATACAGAAGAAAAAATCAGATTTGACGATTTTGACGGGAGACAGATTAAAACCTGACTGGATATTTCCAAGAACGCCGGAAGCAGACGGAATCACCGTAAAGGACGGTAAGCTGATAATAAAGGCTCCACGCTGTCCGCCGGGTTCAACGTCCGCCAAAAACATTACGGTCAGAAGACGCCGGACTTTAATTTGACGCTGTATGCAAGCTGGATTTGGGAATCAAAAGCTGGACAGCGAACAAATTATGGAATGACGCGGATATTATGATGAAGAATACTCTTCACATATGGAATATATAAGAACGGTGACGGATACGCGTTAAAACTGTTTGAAAAAAATAGACGAGGACGAGAAATATACCTGCACCGTTGATATAACAGAGGTAACCGACAGCCTGTACCTGAAAATTTCAACCGAAGGATTAAAACGCACATTCAGCTACAGCCATGACGGCAAAACTTTTACAGAGGTCTATGCTGCCGAGAACCTGTATTACCTTTGCAGTCAGGCAATCAGCAAGGGCAAACGCTTTACTGGCGCTATGATTGGTCTATATGCCTACAGCGGAACTGAAAGCACTATTTATCCCTCGTTTGACAGTTTCGAATATTCAGCTAAATAAAATGGAGAAAAATATGAGAATAGGATTTATAGGAGCAAGGACGGGTCGGCTCTTCACTCGGCAAATATTCTGTCCGAAAACGGGCTTTCCGTCTCCGGCTTTTATTCAAGAACACAAAGCTCGGCTGAGGAATCCGCAGAATTTATCGGCGGCTCTGCCTCTGCTTATACCGGACTGAAAGAGATAATCACAGATTCGGATTTAATATTTATAACGGTGAACGACGGCGCTATTGCTGATGTAAGCCATAATATATTAGTGAATGCAGAAAAATGGCGATATTGATATAAGCAATAAAATTTTCTGTCACACCTCCGGCGCGCTTTCCAGTACAGTTTTGTCCGAACTCAAAATATTAAAGCTGAAACCGCAAGTATACATATGCTGCTTGCGGTGAATGATAAATTTAAGCTTTATAAAGATTTTAGAGAAGCATTTTTTCACCGTTGAGGGAAGCGGCGTTCCGGCGGAAGTTTTTAAAGTGCGGCAGCCGCTTTCAAATTCCTCAGCGCCGAAAACAAAAAAGCAAACACCATGCCGCCGCTGTTTTTGCAAGCAACTTTGTTGTGGCTCTCGCTGAACTTTCCTGCGAACTTTTAGAGGAATGCGGTTTTTTCATATGACGACGCCTTCGCCGCCATAAGACCTCTGCTGAAAAATAATATGAACAATATTCTCTAAAAAACGGACCTATAAACGCTTTGACAGGTCCTATAGAGCGGGGCGATTTTGAGACAGTAAAGAGACACATTGAATGCTTCAAAAACTCCGAACCGGACATCACAGCCAAAAAGTATACGCCGCAGTTTCGGAAGCACTGATACGTCAGACCGGCAGACAGCCTGACAGCAAGACTGCCGAACTGCTGAAAACTAACTAAACAAAAGGAGAGCAATATGATAAACAGTAAACAGCGCGCTTATCTCAGAGGCCTTGCCAACAGAGAACCGGCGCTATACCAAGTTGGAAAAGACGGTATAAACGATAACATGGTCGCACTTATTCTGGACGCATTGGAAGCCAGAGAGCTAATAAAAGTTCACGTTCTTGAAAACTCAATGCTAACCGCCCGGGAAGCGGCGGGGGGAGCTGGCGGAAGCCGCCTCCGCAGACGTGGTTCAAGTTATAGGAAACAAATTTGTGCTCTATAAAGAATCTGAAGAAAACAAAAAAATAGAGCTTCCAGTCAAAAGCTAAAAAACAATATATAATTTAATCATATTATTAAAATAAAATAAAACATAAAACTCATATAAAAAAAAGAATAAATTTCTTTATAAATATGAGTTTTGTATTTTATAAATAGTTTTGCATAAATTAAAATTATGTTTCAGCAAGCATCGGAAGGGCGCTGATAGGCGCCGCGTAAGGCGCGCAGTCACGGAATAGATTTTATAAAAAGGGATTATAACAAATGTTATATATATGTTCACGCTTCGCGTGAGATGACAGTCACCTAACGCGGCAGACAACGTCTGCATTGAGTATACATACTAATGACATTGCATGTAATGGCAAAACAAGTTAGTATGTATTGAAACACACACTTTAAAAAGTGTGGTCACACCTACCGATGTTCGCCAAAAAACACCAGCTTATTTTTTATTTTATTATATAATCACACTTTCAGGCAGCATCGGTAGGGCGCTGGTAAGCGCCGCGTTAGGGCGCAGTCGCGGAATAAATTTTATAAAATGGATTATAACAAATGTTATACGTGTATGTTCACGCTTCGCGTGATTTAGTTGCTCACCTAATGCGGCAAACACAGTTTGCCCTACCGATGTTCGCCAAAACACCAGCTTATTTTTTATTTTATTATATAATCACATTTTCAGGCAAGCATCGGTAGGGCGCTGATAGGCGCCGCGTAAGGCGCACAGCCGCGGTATAGATTTTATAAAAAGGATTATAACAATGTTATACGTATGTATGTTCACTTTGCGTGATTTGTTGTTCTCACCTTACGCGGCAGACGCCGTCGTCCCCAATGATGTTCGCCAAAACACCAGCTTATTTATATTTTTAATTTTATTTTATAATCACACTTTCAGGCAAGCATCGACAGGGCTGTGACCACACTTTAAAAAAGTGTGTGTAATACATATGATTTTATTTTTTTGCCATAACCTACAATGTCTGTGACCCCACCTGTATGGTGAGTGTGAGGCATTGTGACTTGTTTTATCAAACCTTCAATGTCAATAATATGAATACGCAAATATTATTATGAATACTCAATGACTCTGGTAAGCGCCGCGTAAGGCGCAGTCGCGGAATAAATTTTATAAAATGGATTATAACAAATGTTATATGTATGTTCTCGCTTCGCGTGATTTGGTTGCTCACCTAACGCGGCAAACACAGTTTGCATTGAGTATACATACCAATGACATTGCAGGTAATGGCAAAACAAGTTAGTATGTATTACACACTTTTTTAAAGTGTGGTCACACCTACCGATGTTCGCCAAAACACCAGCTTATTTTTTATTTTATTATATAATCACACTTTCAGGCAAGCATCGGTAGGGCGCTGGTAAGCGCCGCGTTAGGCGCGCAGGCACGGGTATATGTAATAAAGAATTAAAAATGAGCCGCGCTTGAAAGCTCGGTTCATATACATATCATTAGATATAAATTAATAATATGTATATTCACTTAGATATAAATTAATAATATGTATATTCACTTAGATACAAATTAATAATATGTATACTCACTTAGATATAAATTTTATTGCTGTATACACAGCAGCAATAATTATATAAAATAATATTGTTTTAAATCCCTATAGATCTCACATTATTTAAATATTTTAAAGTTTTAAAATCGTATTCCAGCTGATTCCTTACACAGGCTTCTCCCACTCCTGCCAAATATCTCAAACTCTTCTCCCTAAACTAAACGAAAAACACCCTTTTAATCTCAGAGCTTACTATATAATCTATCGTGTTATACATCGCGCTGGTAATCTCGACAGTGTTCTGCCTGGGTTTTGCGGAACAGTTTCCGCATAAAAAAAATACCGTTCTGAATATCAAAAATTTTATATTTTCATTTTTGCCGCAGGAAGCGCAGCCGTCGCAGTTTGGCGCAAACCCCGCTATTGAAAGCGCACGGAAAAGAAAAACGCACTCGGTTTTGAGCGACTCCGCCGTATTTTCTTCCTTTACAGACAGTCTCTTTTAATACTCTGAGCAATAGGCCCAACAGTTCGTTCTCCTCTGTGCCGTCGGTGCATATATGATTGGCTATGTCACAAAAGTATGACGCGTATGCCATATTGTCAAGAGAATTTCTTATCTCAGAAAATGACTCTATAACTTCTCCCTCATTCATCTTCATAAGGCTGTTCTCACGCCCTTTAAACAGTGTGAAATTAGAATAAGCAAAAAGCTGTGTTGCAGTCAGCAAACCTGAACGGTTGGTTCTCGCACGGCTGGCAAGAACCGAAACCTTGCCTATATCCTTAGCCAAAACAGTTAGTATCCTGCTGTTTTCACCATATTTGACCTCCCCTGGTTACCAAACCGCAAACATCAATATTAGGCATCAAAGCCCTCCTTATTCATTCGCTGTAATCATAACGCTCGTATTTCATAGCTATAAATCAGAGTTCTGTTTTCACTTTCTGTAATCATCTCTTATAAACGGCTCGTCTATCTTCTCAGAAATCAGTTCTTTATATTTAAGCGGACGTCTGTAGGTGTTTCCATGAACTTCATTCTTTCTATATTCACGTATCTTATCCATAGGAAACTGCGCCAAATATATCCACTCAGCCTCTCCGGCCTCAACTATAAGCGTGTCTCTGGCTTCAACTGTGCCGGGGCGTATCTCTCCGTAAGCCATGCCGTCGAAAGCTGAAGAATGACCGTTGCAGTCGGGGCTGGCCATAAGCATAATTTGCTGTGGCGATTCCCACCATATTTTCAAACGCCCTTTGCCCTGAGCTGTGACAAACGGTTTATCTCCATCGGGCAGTCGTTGGGAACAAGAATGATTTCCGCACCTTTCAGCATCAGAATCCTGGCGCTTTCCGGGAACTCTGTCGTAGCAAATCATAGCCCCAATATTTACTTTCCCGTTTTCAGTATCTAGTTCTGTCACATAAAACTCATCGCCGGGAGTTAAATTTTTCTCTATATCAAAATCGCAGGTATGCACTTTCGCATATGTTAAGCACATTTCTGCCGTGCCTGTCAAAAAACCGTCACGGTATTTCTTGGCAGAGGCTTGTATTTTTCCAAATATGTCACAGCTATTGCCATTTCCAGCTCGGCAGCCAGCTCTTTAAAAGTATTGACAAACAAGCCGTCCTGATCCTCTGAATTCCTTTCCATAACCTCCATGTCATAGGAAAGACTGTAGCCGTTGTTCCACATCTCAGGAAACAAAGCCAAATCCGCACCCATAGCCTTCGCATTTCTGCAAAACTCCACGCCCTTGCGCAGATTTTCTTCCTTTGTCCCTGCAGACGTCATCTGCAGAAGCGCAACTTTAAATAACGACATATTTATATCCTCACAAAATCACATAAAAAAGTCTTTACTGTTATTTTTTATCGAATCCCATTTCGGTGATGAAATTATCAAGATTTCTCCAGTTCTCTTTCACCTTTACCCAAAGCTCGAGATAAACCTTTTCACCTAAAAATCTCTCAATATCCTGGCGTGACTGTCTTCCAATATCTTTCAGCTTCTCTCCGCCTTTTCCGATTATTATCCCCTTATGGCTCTGCTTTTCACAATATATTGCCGCCATAATATCATAAGTCCCGTTCTCTCTTTGGCTCATTTTTTCTATTTCAACAGCAATACCGTGCGGCACCTCTTTATTAAGCAGCCTTAAAGCCTTTTTCACGGATAAACTCAGCAACTATCTGCCGCTCCGGCTGATCAGTTATAATATCATCCGGAAAAAATTTTGGGCCCTCGCTCAAATATCCCTCAAGGATTTTTAACAGCCTGTCCACATTTTCACCCTTTTGCGCTGATATGGGAATAATCTCATCAAAATTGTATATCGACTTCAGCTTGTCCATCAGCGGCAGCAAACTCAGCTTTTGAACAGAGTCAATCTTGTTGACAGCCAAAACAACAGGTACATTTGATTTTTTCAGCCCGTCAAGCGACTCCTTTTCAAGCTCAAGTTCCTGTCGGAAATGTTGCAGTCCACAACATAGACCAGCACGTCAATATCCTGGGTCGCTGAGTATATATACTTCTCCATGCGCTGACCCAGCTTGTTGTGGGGTTTGTGTATACCAGGGGTATCAATCAGGACAATCTGACAGTCCTCCCTCAGTGTGCACCCTAAAATTTTTGTTCTCGTTGTCTGCGGCTTTTTAGAAACTATAGCCACCTTTTCTCCTATTATCCGATTAAGCAGAGTAGACTTCCCTGCGTTCGGCCTTCCGGTTATAGCGACAAATCCTGATTTCATAATTATTTCCTTTCAATATTAGTCTTAGGTACTATACAAAATATAAATACGATACTCAAAATTATATAAGCCACAGTAAAAAAATTAAATTAGGCATAGTAAACAGCTGCAGAAAAGTCCAGCTCAGCCTGTCAAGATCGTTAAATGACATCACCGCAACAGCCACCGCCGCTATTGCCGAAAGCAGAACAGCTCCCGCCGCCGCGTCTTTGGCGATTTTGGCAGTTTTCCGATCTTTCAGGTGACAAAAATCCACCGCCTTCTCAATCGAGGTGTTGACCGCCTCGGTTATAAACACGAGAGCAAACCGTCAGCACCAAAACCGCAAGATGAACATTGTCAACGCCATACAGCCACGCAAAAACAAACACCGCCAAAGCGGCAGAGATATGTATAGTACGGAAATTCCTCTCGTATATTATACACGCCCATAGTCCCGAAAAAGCGTAACCGAAACTCTTTATCAGTTTTTCATCTCGTCAGCTCCATCTGCTCAAGTATCTCTCTCTGATAGTCAAACATTTTCTTTCTCTTCTTCCTCTGTCATATGGTCAAACCCCAGCAAATGAAGCATAGAGTGAACAGTCAGGAACCCGACCTCTCTCAAACGAATGACCATACTCCTCAGCCTGTTCTTCTGCGCGCTCCAGAGAAATAACAATATCGCCCAAACATATTTCTCCCATTTCATTCAGCTCAGCATAATCCTCGTTTATCTCCCCGGCTTCATTATACTCAAACATTGGGAAAGACAGGACGTCGGTCGCCCTGTCAATATTCCTGTGAAGTTTATTAAGGTCGCGTATACCATCGTTGTCTGTCAGCATAACGCTTATCTCAACATCGGTTCTCAAATCAAAAAATTTAAGCGACGCTTCCGCCGACCTTTTTATCAAATCTTTCAGCGGTTTTCCAACCTTTATCTTATCCTGTTGATTTAAAATTGCAACTTTCATAAGCAATGCCTCTTTTGTATATCAAATATTAATTCTGCGCGCGTCTCTCCCTGCTGTTTCTGTCACGTTTCTGCCTTAAAACCCTCTCGCGCTCCATAGTCTTTTCTCATAAGCCTTAACTATCTTCTGCACCAGCGGATGACGAACGACATCCTTTTTCAGACAAATACATAAACTCTATGCCCTCAATATTTTTGAGGGGACTATTTCCGCGTCTCTCAGCCCCGACTTTTTATCCCTCGGCAGGTCAACCTGAGTAACGTCGCCCGTAACCACTATTTTAGAAGCAAATCCCCATACGGGTCAGAAACATCTTCATCTGCTCCTGAGTGGTATTCTGCGCCTCGTCCAGGATTATAAAAGCGTCGTCAAGAGTTCTTCCTCTCATATACGCCAGCGGGCGACCTCTATCTGCCCTCTCTCCAATATCTTATGAAACGCTTCCAAAGCCGAACATTTCCCCCAAAGCGTCATACAGCGGTCTCAGATAAGGGTCAACCTTTTCCTGCATATCCCCGGGCAAAATCCCAGGCTCTCCCCGGCTTCAATTGCCGGTCTCGTTAAAACTATTCTGTTGACTTCCTTATTTTTAAAAAGCCGACACCGCCATTGCTACCGCCAAATAGGTTTTTCCGTTCCTGCCGGCCCCGATTCCAAACACAATAGGGTTTTTCTTTATCATCTCAACATACTGCTTCTGACCTAATGTTTTAGCCTTTAAGGGGGTACCGTTAGAGGTGATGCAAATTACGTCTTTCCCCAAATCAGCCAGTTCCTCTTCTTTTCCGTCGTCAATCTGACCCATGACACTAACGGACCTCCTGCTCCCCCATCGTTTCTCCCCGGGAAGCCACGGCAAAAAGCTGGTTTACAGCAGCCACTGCCTTTTCAACCTTATCCGGTTCTCCGCCTATTTTTAATTTCAGAACCACGGTTGATTATAGCAACGTCAAGCTCCTTCTCTATTATCTTAACATTCTCGTCAAAACTGCCGAACAGATTTATAACGAGATCCATTTTTTCAACTTCTATATGTCTCTCCATTAAAAAAACCTCTGTTTTTCTTTTGTATTTCAAAATCTATGATTTTATCTGCCGCCGGAATTATCTTCCTCGGCTTTTATATCATAATCAAATTGTCGTTTTTGTCAATCAGACTTTTATCAATTTCGCTCTCTTTTTTGCAATATTTTCTCTGCACTCATAGGTTACGGTCACAGACACCGCATCCCGGAAATAATATTATGGTCTGTTTTTCTTGCAATTATCTCAGCGTCTTTGGGCACAGAGTTTTCAACTTCCTCTGTCATTTCCTTTCTGCCTGTCTCAACCGCCTCCTGTATAGTTCTTTGCTTTTTTCCACCTCTTTATATTCAAGAAATTTTTCAACAACACCTCCGAACTCAACATTATTCCCAAGCCAGCTTCCGCGATACACATATTCTTCCGCCTGTTCATCATAATTATCGTCCGGTCTCATCGATGGCGGATACAGCTCTATCTTATTTCCAAAAGATTCAGACCAAATCTGACCTTTTCCTCACCGCTGTATTCCTTTTCAATATAGTTGAGTTGGTATTCCCTGGTGGCGGTATACTCAGTTCTTGCATATACTTCGCCGTGAATGAATGAACCAACCTGAAGCCGCCGTATGCGCTGTCCATTATGCCGCTGACAAGAACGTCGCCCTCGCGCACTCCGTCGCCCTTTTTAACCATAGTCTGTCCCTGGCCTACCTCAAGTTTTTCTATAACCCCATCCTTTGAAGCGACCAGGGTTGCATTTTTCCTCCGTCAGGTGCGGCACGCTCTCAGTGTCTATCCTCTCGGTTATCTCAACATACACCCTGGAGCCTCGGACATTTACGCCCAGCCACGCTATTTCGTCATTGTTAATTATCATTTGGTTTCTTATAGTATCAGCGTTCAGTCCGCTTACGCGTTTTCCAAAGCTTACCCCAACATCCCTAAGCTCGCTCAGAACCTGCTCTGTCGGTATCCTCTGATTTCCCTCCACATCAACGCTCATTATATGGGTGGAGGTGAAATGCACAATAGCTATAAAAAAATTAAAGCAAAAAAATATTGGCCACCTGTTTTCTGTATCTAATCAATAAAAAGGCAGTCCCTGTCTCCTTTTTAATCCGAACTTTTGAGTTTGTTATCCGCGCAATATCACGAACCTTATAAAAATCCTTTGTTGCCATTTTGCCATAAACCCGCCGTTTTTTCGGCTAACATCCCAAATCAGAATATTTCTGTGGACGCATATGTTTATGAATCTCTCGGCAAAAACTCCGTTAATTGTAATAATAAGATAACCTTTTATGTAATTTAGTATTCGTATGAAAAGCATTTGAACCTCCGGTAATATATAAAAATTCATCAGTCATAGTTTTTAGTTCTAAATTTTTTCCGGTTATGCTTACATTAACCGCCTTACATTTTATTCTGATAATATCCTCTCCATATTCTATTATGCCAACATAGTTTTCAATGGTAAGCTCTCTGTCTCCAACCATAGTCACGAGAGGAACGCCGAGCATGACGTTTTTGGAAATATCAATCGCGTCTGCAAGCTTTTCTTTAAGCGATGGTTGGTTATTCTGATTGTCTCTTTTCCTGCTAGGTTTGTTTTTGACATTCTATCAGCCCTTTATTTGTTTTTAATACATCATATGCAAATTTTGCGTGATAATGATATTTAAATTAAAATACCCCGCCAAAATAGGCGGGGCAAACTGATAAAAAATATTAAACTCTGCTGTTGTTTTCATTAAATAATCTCAGCCGTACGTATGCTGACAAGATTTTCAAATAAATCAAACAAATATTGACCGCATTAAGTCATATCGTCGCGCAGGGCATCTATAATATTTTTCCTTTTTATCCTGACTGCATACAGCATAGTAATAAAAATAACAAGGAACACACCAAGCACGCTTATAACAAGACTGACCCACGGGAATACAAAACTCACCTCCGCTCCGCCGACAAATAAAAAATTTATAAATCAGCCAGGAGATAAGCACCGCTGTCGGCACTCGAATATCAGCGTTCTCATTCCATAAAACATACACTCAAAATTCATCATTTTATTGATTTCACGGTCCGACATACCCACACAGAGCGAAGCGCATGGCAAGCTCCCTTCTCCGCAGCCTGATATTGGTGGAAATTGTGTTAAACACATTAGCTACCGCTATCAGTGAAATCATCAGTATAAAATACATAGGTAAACAGATTGACAATAAAGATAATATTGCGGGTTTTGTTCAAACATTTCTTACACGATTATAAAGAGTATAATCAGATGAAATACCATAATTATTTATTATATTTTCCATCTCTGCAGCCGATTGAGACGGGCTGCTGGATAAGAATGTCAGTCCCATTTCTGTATGGGTGTCCTTGGTAACAAATCTCTTTCAGCTGATAAAGGTGCAACCCCCATAAAAACGTATGGTTTAACCTCAGACGGCTTCTTTGGAAGAGTGTCAGTCGGAATTGTGTCCACAAACGTTATGTTTATGTTCTGTCCCTGCTGCCTGCGGCGTTAGTTGGTTTTCGAGAATAATCTGAAAATTCATATCCCGGCTTTCAAACATATCAATCAGCTCGGTTTTGCCTTGCTCGCTCTCTCTTTTTTTAGCTTTGGCAGCAGCAATCATTTTTGCGTTCTGACCCGTGTATTCCTCAGCCGGCAAAGCCCAACTCATCAATAAAGCTCAAATATACGCTGTCTTCAAGAAACTGAATATCCATAGCATAGCTTCTCCGTCTCGGTCATAATCCGTTGATTCCAGATAAGCATCCGAAAAATCACTTGGTTTTATTGAGCATGAATATGATGAAATTGCCTGATATGAGCTGTCGTAAACTCGGGAACAACCTTGAATTCGTCATAAAGCCTGAACATTTCTTCCTCGTCAATATCCTGTGAATAGAAACATAAATCATAGTCAGTTCCTACAACGGTGCTCTCCGCCGCATTTTTCAGATACATTCCAAAAGAGCTTGCCGCCACAAACAGCACCACGCTCAAAGTGAGCGACAACACAATACTTTTATAACGCTTCTTGTTTCTCTTAAAATTCTTTTAATGCCAAAACGCCTTCCAAAACCAAATAAACGCTCTGAGATTTTTGACGTTTTTTACAGCTTTAGGTTCAACCTTGACATCATTTGTTTGGCGGATACACTCCATAACAGGAATACCTGCCGCTTTCCGCGCAGGAATATATATGCTGAAATCAGGATAGTGACCAAACTTATCACCGCCGCGGCTATAAGCGCCGGAACCGAGATTGACAAATTCAAAGGCACTCCGCTGTACAAAACATTGCCAAAATATTTTGCCGCAATAGAAAGCACCAGCTTTTTATACTGGGTATTCGATAATAATACCAATCGGTATTCCCCAGCTCCAATGCAAAGCCCCCCTCAAACAGCACCGACTTCCTCAGCTGTTTTTCTGTGGCTCCCACAGACATAAGTATTCGAACTGGCGCGTGCGGTCATTCAGTGAAATTGTGAATGAGTTATAAATCAGGAAAACCGAGCCCAGCATGATTAGGATTATCAAAAATAATTCCGATTGAGTACAAGAGCGTTAAACAAATTATCATCCGAAAGGCCCATAAAAAACGCAGTACATCATCGTTAAAAATATAAGCCACATTCCCGGCCGTGCCTCTTGCGTAACTATGAACCTGCCACGGATTTTTTAAGAGTCACAAACACACTGAGACTGTCTGCCGTTGCTTCGAGTCCGACGCTGTTATTAAGGTGTATCCCGGCGCGGAATATTCCTCAAATGCAGGCCTTGAGCAGATTCCCACAACAGTGTAACTTCTCTCAGTTTCCGGCAACAAATGTTTCCCCTGCTTTTTCCCGTCTCTTCTTCCGGAATAAAGGGTCATGCTGACCGAGTCTCTCCTCCCGGTCTATGAATCTTTTATCGGCAAGCGAATGCTCCGCCTTGACCGAAAAGCTTAACTTTGCCGTCTGTTTCGGCATTTTTACCAAGTTCCCCCGTTATTCGGCTAACACGGCTTCCAACATTAAGCGTAACAGTATCTCCTACCGAGAACTTCACACCGCCGTTTTCGTCAAGATGCTGCGGAATAAGAATCTCGCCGCTGGTTTCAGGAAGTCTGCCTGAAAGCAGTTTTATAGGCAAATTATCAAAAGAGCTTTCATTAAATCCTGCTACAAAAAAGATATGGTTTGTTTGGATTTTTTCCGCCGTCGAGTTTGGCGAAACCTATATTTTCAATTGATACAGAATTTAAAACCTTATCATCACTTGTCCGCTCCTCAGCGAACGAAGGCGGAACATCCAAAAACCGACATGCCAGCTTCCGTATTTCTGAATTGCCCCGTTGACCATATAATTTTTGGAGTGAAACGGCAAAGGTGGCAACTGCCGTTATCATTGCGGCTGACAGTATGACACCGATAATTGTTACTATGGTACGGGTACGGCTTTTTTTTTCATGCTTTGCAGAGTGACCTTGTTGAAAATATTCATGACCGCACCACCCTCTCGTCTCTCTCACTACCCGGCCGTCTGATATGCCGATAATGCGGTCCGCCTGCAGGGCGATATTTTCATCATGAGTTACGATTATAAGAGTCTGCTTGTATCTTTTTTTGGCTCAGCTTCAGCAGTTTGATAATCTCATGGCCGTTATGGCTGTCCAAGCTTTCTTCCTGTCGGCTCGTCGGCAAGCATAACCGCCGGCGCGTTCATTAAAGCCCTGCCGATAGAAACACGCTGCTGCTGACCGCCTGAAAGCTGATTAGGCAAATGCGTTTCTGCGCTCCTGAAGACCAAGCAGGCCGAGCAAATCATTCAAACGCTCCTCGTTAACCTTCCGCTTGTCCATAAGTATAGGCAGTGTGATATTCTCCACCACGTTCAAAGTTGGAATCAGATTATGAAACTGATAAATCAGCCCTACCTGCCGTCTGGTCGGAAAATGGCGAGCTTTCATTGCTTCCGGCATATACATCCTGTCCGTTCAGATATACCTTTTCCCGCTGGTCGGCACGTCCACGCCGCCGATAATATGAAGCAAAGGTGGACTTTCCGGAGCCTGAAGAACCAATAATCGCAGTGAACTCACCCTTTCGATTGTAAGTGAAACATGGTCGAGCGCGGTGACCTTATTTTCACCCTCTTGCCATAAACTTTGCATAAATCTTTCAACTTTTAAGAACTCCATTATGTGAGCCTCCTTTTTCTTAGTCTACCCATATAATAGAACCTTCAGCTTACATCTCTGTGACTTTTTTAGAGAGATTTGTCACTTTGGGAAACGAATAGTAAACACCGCCCCCTGCCCTGAGGATGATTTTTTTGCACTGACTGTTCCGCCCCTGCCGCACTATAATCATTTTGCACAGACAGTCCTATACCATAACCGGAGGCGTTTTTCACTGTTTCCCGATAAAACCTGTCAAACAAATGCGGCAAATCTTCTTTTTTTAAAACCTGCTCCGCTGTCATGAATGGAAATCTCAGTAAATAACGGATTGTCAGTGCAGCTAATTTCTATCTTCCCATTATTGCCCACACTTTCAATACAGTTTTTTTAAGTATATTTTGTACCGCCTCAGAAAGCCAGCTTAAATCCCCTATAATTTTTATGCCGTCCGGTACGTCTGACTTTAAATCAATATTGTGAAGCTCCATAGAAATCAGAAACGGATGGACCGCAGATTTTATCAGACTGCTCACGTTTACCTGTATGCTTTGAAAACCACAATTCCTGCGTCAAGGCGTGATAATTTCAGCAGAGTTGTCAAAAGCCAGTCCATCTGCACAAATAATTCTTCTGTTTCTCTCATCAAATTTTTTTCGCTCATTTTCATCGGGAGCATTCTCCAGCAATGACAGAATTAAGTTAGCAGACGTGAGAGGGTGCGGAGCTGGTGGGCTATATCTGCCAATGAATCCGCCAAATGTTCCTTTTCCTTTTCAAAGCGCTGTTCTGTTCACGAATGCGCATAGTCATCTTTGTTATCTCACTCTGCAGTATTGAAAGTTCTCCTCCTCAGATTCGCTGATATAGATTTGGTCGGCATTGTGAAGCACAAGGTCGATTTGGTCTGAAATCTGCGCAATACTCTCATATCTCGATTTGGTAAAGATAAAAAATGCGTGCCAAAAGCGGCTGCAGAAATGATAGAAATAATTCCTGCCGCCGTATTAAATACAAAAACTAAACGTTACGGAAACCGCAGCTATAATCAGAAAGAGAACTGAAAACCTCTTAAACTCCCTATTGCGAAACATATCCGTCCCCCAATCTGTAGCCGGTTCCACGTACAGTAAGAATAATCTGCGGATTTGCAGGGTCGTTTTCTATCTTCTCACGCAGGCGTTTAATATAAACAGTCAGCGTGTTGTCATTGACAAACTCACCTGCCGCGTCCCAGAGTTCGTCAAGCACCTGCCCCTTTGTGATAATACTTTTTGGGATTATTTATAAACACCAACAGTAAACGGTATTCCAAAGCTGAAAGAAAAATCTCGCTGCCGTCTTTTTTAACAACGCATTTTGCAGTATCAACATTAAGTCCGCAGATTTCAAACGCAGACGCAGAACGGCTGCTTTTTCGCAGCGCGGTTTTGATTCTGGCTATAAGCTCACGGGGTCTGAAAGGTTTGGTGATATAGTCGTCCGCTCCCCATATTAAGCCCTGTAACAACGCTGGCCTCATCCCCCGAAGCCGTCAGAAAGATAACAGGAATATCCTGAGTTTTTTAATTTCCGTGCAAAACCGTAAACCCATTTCCGTCAGGCAGTGAAATATCGACCAGCGCCAAATCAAACCTATTCACGCTGACCAAATCAATAGCCTCGCTTTGTGTTGGGGCATGAGTAACCGTGTAGCCCTCTGAGCGGAGCA
>VOFF01000530.1_pt1 | contig 16000 bp, 16 predicted proteins | sample 5384061 | NCBI WGS metagenome assembly VOFF01 (sample SAMN12384725, study PRJNA508395) | human gut metagenome | isolation source: healthy gut E | host: Homo sapiens
AGGAAAACTACAACCGCATCCGTGCCGATGTGCGGCAGATTATCGCCGACGAGTTGCAGCGCATCCAGTCCGACCCGGAACTGCAATACCTCTTGCAGAACAAGTAACACGCCACAGGCGAAAAAAGGAAAATCCGTAACACGGTTGAACATTCAGCCGAATTACGGATTTCCCTTTTTATTTATCGTGCGCCATTTTAATTAAATGGTTTGAAAAGCCTTCCATTTTTCAGGTATGTGCAAGTCAAAATCTGCCTTTTCAAGATGCACCACATCAGGCAAGGATACATTGTTTGAAACGGCTTTCGTATTGTTTCATTTGGATAGGTTTCCCCATACCCATTGTTGCAAGATTGCTTGAATACTGGTAGGGAGGAAAATAGATGAAAACCTTTTGACGGGCTTCTGTGGCAAGTTCGATAGCGGGTATCATGTCGCTGTCGGCAGATACGACAATGGATATGTCACAGTTCTTCTGATAAGCATCGGCTACAATCTGTGTGGCAATCCGCACGTCTGTTTCTTTTTCCTCATGGGTGTGGATGATATTACCGCATTTGAAACAGGTAATGGATTTTTTCAGGTACTTGCCCAATATCAACTTGAATTTCGGATTTTCCCTGTTGGCTTGAAAAAAAGCGTTCTGGCGAAGGCTTTTGGTCAATATCGTCAGGCTTTGCCGAAAAATACTTGACGGCAACAAGCTCCTGATTCGGACGCATGAACATCTCGAACAACTTGACTATATCAAGCCAGTAATATTTCTTCCATTTAGCATTGCTTTTCAACCCGAAATAGAAATTGAATCCGTCAATATAGACGATGACCCGTTGTTTCTGTCCCATATTTCAATTATATAGATAAAAAATAAGCCACCTTTTTAGGGGTGGCGAGCCTTAGTATTTTTTCCACCTAAGGGCGATATTGTATTGCAAAGATACAATTTCCATTTGACAAGTCAAACATCGCAGGAATTTTTTTTTCGTTTTTTAGTCAGATTTTGTCCATATTGGCTTTTTTCAGGATGGCACGCATCTTTTCCACCTGCTTCGTGAAGTCTATGGAGCCGCGTCATCTTTCTCTGGCGTTCCTGTCCGCTTCTTCCACGAAACGCTCCGCCGCCTTGCCGCGAAGCACCGGAATGGGTTTGATTTCTATTGCCATAATCTCTTGTCTTTTTAATTATTTCTGCAAAGGTAAGCATTTTTTTGCAGACTACGGTGTCCGTACCTCATTTTCTTGTTATCTTTTTCCGCATCCGTTCCCGTTCCTCGTCCTCCAGCATCCGCCGGTTCAGCTTCTCCGCCGCCCTGCCAAAGAAATACGTCCGGCTCTCGTTTTTCCGCCGCTTGATGTCCGCATAGGTGTTATAGCACTGGCTCTCCTTTATTTCCATGCCGAACACCCGGCAGAAGCCCTCCAGCAGTTCCTTGATGCCCGGTTCGCCCTCGTTTTACCAGCGTTTCATGGCATCCAGCCCGTAGATCAACTCCACCAGTTCCGCCGTGCTGCCGTCCAGCGCATGGACGGGGCATCCGTATCATTTTTCTTTTCACATTTGGAGGGGATGGTGGCGGAGGGCGGCGGCACTGGCGGGCGGTTGGCGCAGATATGCCTTTGCATCTTGCGCACAAACGACAGAGCCTTGCGGACAAACAGGGCGGCATGGCATCCCACACCCTCAATATGCTGCATGTGGTGGAATTGCAACTCGTTCTCGGCATACGCCAGCGCAATCTTCGTCCCGTCTGTATCGCCGTCATGCATCAGTTCCACGACCGCCTTGACAAAGCGGTTGTATGCGGCATTCAGATTGGTTGCTTCATTGTTTCCGTCTATAAGACCGAAAAATTCGGTTTCTGTCAGTATGAGATATTCCATGTTTCTTTCAGTTTTATGTTATTACACCTGGGTTAAAAGTGTGCGCACATAAGACTATTGGACAAATACCGCTCCTGTAGAAGCAATTTTCCCATCAGACAATAATATCTATCTGATATTCAACGAAATAAAGTATAAAAAATATTTTCCGGCACAAATTGCCATGCCTCGTTTTTTGTTCAAAATCTGAACGTGTGTTCACATTTTGAACGTTTCAGGCTTTTGAAAACGTTCATTTTTTGAACATGACCACCGGCTGGCGGGGCGTTTTCCGCCCGTAGGTTACCCGCACCATGCCGTCTTTCCACCCTTTGCTCTCCGTGCATGTCCATTCGCTTTCCGGCAGTGAAGACTGGAACAGCCTTCTGCCGTTTCCCGCTATGACGGAAGCAGGTAGAGAATGATTTCATCCACAAGCCGCATCCGTATCATGCCGTTGATGATGCCCGATGTCCTTTCGGTGGCTTCTATCAGATAGGTCAGGGAACTGTCGGTGTCCTCGCTCCGGTCGGAGAGGAGGGTCAGGGACGTGTTTTCATTCAGGATACAGATGGCGGATTCTTTCAGCGCACTTATCCCATAGCGGTCGGAACCGAGCCATTGCCCGGACAGTCCGGTCGTGTCTGCCGGACAGCCGTCCATTGTCAGGACGGCGAGTAATCGGACTTTTGCCATAGCGGTCGTATTGTTGCGACCGGAAGCCGTATAATAAAAAAGTAGCGTGCAAATTACGCTACTTCTGGTGACGGCTCTGGAAAGCCTGACAGGAATCACGCAAATGCACGCTATGCCAAGGCATAGCATAAGCATCGCGCAATCGTATCCTGTCTTCAAATTTTCCAGATTTTCACCAGAAACGCCTTGCGGTCTTATTCTATACTATATCTTATCGGTACAGGAAACCATGTTTTTCTGTACCGGATTTTCCTATGTTTATGCAAATATAGGATTTTTGTTCGGGATATTTCTCATTTTCCCTTCTTTTTCTGTATGATACCGTATTCTTTCATTCTGTTATACAGTGTCGTGCGGCTGACACCCAGCAGTCCGGCAGCCGTTTCACGGTTGCCGCCGGTCTGTACCAGCGCACGGATTATGCGTTCTTTTTCCTCATTCCCGTCTTTTCAGCAGGAAGGACGGAGTTGTCTGCAAAGACGGGTATTCCTCCAGTTTGTCTGCACCGACTGTTTCCCCCCTCCGTGAGCAGCACGGCAGAATTACCGCCTGTTTCAGTTCCCTCACGTTTCCTGCCCATGCCCGTGTCAGGAGTATCTTTTCCGCCTTCTTGTCGAAACCTTCCGTATGCCGTCCCAGTTCCTTGTTGGCAAGCTCGCGGAAAAAACTCTGCCAGAGCCAGAATGTCCTCCCCGACACTCGCGCAGTGGAGGAATTTGTATGACAAACTCCTTCAGGCGGTGGTACAGGTCGCGGCGGAAGCGTCCTTCCTCCACCGCCTTCTCCAGATTCTCGTTGGTAGCCGCCACAATGCGCACGTCCGCCCTGCGCTCGCGGGTGCTGCCCATCGGACGGTAACATTTGGTCTGAAGCGCACGCAACAGTTTCTGTTGTACCTCTGGCGGCAGGTTGCCAACCTCGTCCAGAAACAGCGTGCCGCCGTCCGCCTCCTCCATGCAGCCCGCCTTGTCCGTCACGGCTCCCGTAAACGAGCCTTTCCTGTGTCCGAACAGTTCCGAGGCGGCAAGCTCTCCTGTCAGCATACCGCAGTCCACGGCTACGAACGGTCTATCCGCACGCCGGCTCCTTTTCGTGTACCTTCTCCGCTATGTGATCCTTGCCCGTACCGTTCTCACCCAGTATCAGCACACCCATGTCTGTCGGAGCTACCAGCGCGATACGTCGGCTTATTTCCTGAAAGGTCGCACTTCTGCGCTCGAATATGGGGACGGTGCGTCTGATTTTTGACTTTTTGAGCCAGTTCCCTTATCATCGGCATCAGTTTTTCCTGCAACAGTTTTTGGGGATATAGTCCGCTGCACCTTTGCTTCATGGAACTGACCGCCGAAACCACCTGTGCGTAGTCGGTCATGATGACAAAGGGATTCCTCATGCCGGAAGCACGCATATATTCCAGCAATGCCGTACATTCCCCGTCGGGCAGACGCAGGTCGGAGAGCACTATATCGTCCGTTTCCAATGCCTCCAGCAACTTGCGGGCCCCGGCGCAGTCGTATGCGGTGCGGGTCGTATAGCCCGCCTTCTCCAGCATACCGCACACATGGTCACGAAATACCAGATTATCCTCTATTACTATTATTCTTCCCATTTCGTTTTCTCTATCTCCTTTTTGGCAAGCCGGATGATTTTCTCTCCCTGTACGAGCACATTCCCGACTTTTGCCTGTATTTCTTCCATTGTCCGATTTTCATGTATTGCCTCATACAGTTCCTGCAATGGCTGTTCTGCCCTTATCAGCATCCATGAACTGCGGATATGATGTATCCAGTCGTCAATTTTATCCTTGTCAACATTATCAATGGCTTCCCTGATGCCGTCCATTTCCTTCTCCGTTTCCCTTATCAGGCATTCCAGCCTGTGCCGTTTGTTTCCATAGGCGAACAGCGGTGTCAGGTCGATGTGTTGTGCCCGGTTCTCTCCGATGCACTGTTGCCGCTGTCAGCAGCTCGTCTATGGAGAACGGTTTGAACAGAACACCGGAAAACCCTGCCTGTTTCAGTTCTTTTTCAGTGATGCTTCCCGAAGCGGTTATCGCCAGTACCGGAATGGTACGCGAGTTTCCGATGTCGGACGAACGGAGCAGTTCCAGCACCTCGTAGCCACTGATGTCCGGCATTTTCAGGTCGGTGGTCAGCAGGTCATAGCGGTTATCACGTAGTTTTTCCGTCAGTCCGCCCATGTCCGTGCAGGTTTCACTATATACCCCGCTTTGTTCGAACATATCATGCAGCATACCGAGTATCATCCGATCATTGTCTATGGAAAGCACGGAACAGCCGGAAAGATGGTGTGTTGAGGTATAGGAAGATGGTTGTCTTTCTGTTTCGGTCGCCTTTTCCAGCGGCAGTATGACGGTGAACCGGCTGCCTTTTTCCGGAACGCTTTCCACCGTGATGCTGCCGTCCATCAGTTCCGCAAGGCTTCTTACAATGGCGAGTCCCAACCCAAAGCCGTCCTGCGTGGCGGCATTGCCGAGCCGCTCGAATGGCTTGAATATCCGGTCTTGCTTCTCCTTGTCTATTCCTGTGCCGGTATCGTCCACTGTCAATATGAAATTGCCATCCGAATATCCGGTAATCAGTTTGACAGCACCTTTCTGTGTGAACTTCAACGCATTGGACAGCAGGTTGCTGCCGATGCGGAGTATCAGGCTGCGGTCGCCTATGACAACCTCATCCGCCTCATTAACCGTTTCAAATGCCAGCCGCTTCTTTTCCATTTGTGGCATGAACTCCGTTTCCAATGTGTCCGCTATGCTTTTTAATCGGAACGGCAGGGAGCGGACGGTTTCTTTGCCGCTGTCCAGACGGAAATAGTTCAGCAGCGTGTCTATCATTTCCGCCATCCGTCTGGAAGCATCGCCAATGGTTTTCGCATGGCGGATACGGGAAGAACGTTCTTCATCCGTCACTATCATTTCCGCATATCCGCGTATGGCGGACAGTGGAGAGCGCAGTTCATGGGTGATGGTCTGCATGATGTTCTGTTTCTCCCTCGTCAGTTCCTCGTTCTGCCTGATGCTTTCCTGCAGCTTCTTAATTAATTCTTCCCGTTTCCTTTTCACTCGGATATTACATCGGATTTCTCGGTGTATGGCGAGGTAGGACAATGTCAGCAGTATGATGGCTACAGACAGCGTGGCAGTGAATAGTCGGTAGGAATACTTTTGCGTTTCCGCAATCTTCCGCTCGCGGTAGCTAAAGGAAGTCTGCGCCTGTGTGTCAAGATCGTTTATCAGCCGATTCAGTTGCCTGTTCAGTATTCTGTTGCGTATGCGCAGACTATCAGTATGTACGTCCATTTCGTTTGTCTGTTTCTGCTGCATAGCTATCAGACTGTCGCTGAACTGGTACAGCTCCTCTGCGGATGGCATTATCCGTACCTTCTCTTTTCTGCCGAAGAATCCGGCAATTCCCTTTTTCTTCCGTTCCACTGTGCGAATGCCTGTTACCCGTCGCGCTACTTCAGGCAGTCCCTTTGCCAGCACGCTATCCCGTTCGTTCAGACGCTCGAAGATTTGCATAATGTGCAGTAGATGAACTTCTTTATCCGCCAACAGATAGCGCAGGGTATCTATCTGCTCCGGGCGAACATACCTCGTGCAATGTGGCTTCAGCGTTTGCAACAAGCTATCCGTCCCCATGCGGTACATACGGTATTCCTTGTAGTCGGCAACCTCCCACGCCATGACGCTCTCACCCTGCATGGCAAGCTCCGTAATGCGGCGGTGAGCAGCATTGATGCCAAGACGTATCGAGCGGATTTCTTCCGTTCCTGCCTCAATCTCCCGTATCCGTTGTCGCTCATGCACAAGGATGGCGGCTATACCGATGACGACCGCCACCAGTATGGCATATCCTGCCAGTATCTTCCCTTGTAGGGATAAGTCCATCCGTATGTTCATTCTTGTATTAGTTTTTTTAATAGAAATATTCTCTATAAAAACAATAATTAGAAATCAATGCTCCTATAGCCCGCAAGTACTGTGTTTCATAAATTTTATACTGCGTTTGTGCCTCTATCAGATTACTTCGTGCTTGTTGCCATTGGCTTTGGGCATCAAGCAAATCAGTCAGAGGAGCCATTTGTTCGGTGTAACGGTTTCGCATCACTCTCAGGTTCTCTTCTGCCTGTTCCAGACCTTTTCTTGCTGTAGAGATAAGATGGAATCCATCCTGTAGGTTACGGATAGCCTGTTGTACCTCAATAGACATCAGGCGTGAGTTCCGTTGCAGTTCCAATTCATAGTTACGGAGTTCCAGACGCGCTTTGCGTATCTTCTTCATATTCGCTCCCCAATGAAAGAGCGGTACCTTGACTGTAAGCATTGCCATCCACATACCATCTCTGTATTCCTGTTTGAATGGTACCATCGTTCCGCTTCCATCGTCTGCCATACCTTTCAGGTTGAGATTGCCGTAATACATATAATTGCCGGTCAATGCTACTGTAGGAAGCATTTCGGAGCGAGCCATCTTAATCTGTTCCTTACCTGCTGAAACCTGTTTTTCAAGCAGGTTCAGTTCGGGACGTTCATAAATGTCTGAAACAAGTTTGTCAGGTTCTGAAGCTGTCAATACTGTATCCACCGCTTCTATCTGCGTGGAGAAATCTACTCCAATGACTTGACAGAGCGACAAGCGGCACAAGTCTGCACCATTTTCCACTTTCTGCATCTGGTAATGGATTTCCGTGCGCTTCGCTTCGATACGGAGCAGGTCGTTTTCTGTTGCCATACCGGTTTCTACCGCTGCACGGGTCTGGTTGTACAGAGTGTCCATTTGCCGGTGGTAGCTTGACATCATTTTTACTTTCTGCCGTACAGCAATGTATGTCCAATAGGCATTGTCCGCTTCCACAAGAACATCCATACGAGTCATTCGATTTTGCTCGGTTGCAGTTTCCTTGGCTATTTCTGCCAGACGTTTTCCTGCAAGCAGTTTACCGCCAGTATAAAGTGGCTGTACGAGGTTAATACCTGCCATATATGTACCACGCATTTGTAGTTTCATAGTTTCGCCAATTTCCGTATCAGGTACACCATATATACCGGTAGCGCTTCCATCGAAAGAGGGAAGAAATGATGTTTTGGCGATTTGACGGTCCAGCTCAGCCTGATGTAAGGCATTGTCAGACTGTTTCAGTTTCTCGTTGTTGGCAAGAGCCATTTCCCGGCATTCGGTCTGTGTCAGCCGAAGTGTCTGTTGTGCGGAAAGTCCCGATGTGCAAAACATTACAGCGCAACACACAATATATTTCCAATGAATCTTTTTCTCATATTATACATTTATATTATCAGGTTTGCGAATCTGGAACAAGGCGGAATAGAAAAGCGGCAACAGCACCAGCGTAATGATGGTTCCCATGGTCAGCCCGCCCATGATGGTAATAGCCATCGAACTGTACATAGGGTCAGTGACGAGAGGAAGCATGCCGACAATTGTGGTGAGCGATGCCATCAGTACGGGACGTACACGCGAAACGGTTGCCTCTACCACAGCGGTATAGGGATTCGCTTTCTCTTCAGTCTGGAGCCGGTTTATCTCATCCACCAGCACGATGGCGTTCTTCACCATCATGCCTATCAGTCCCATCATGCCGATGATAGCCATGAACGTCATGGGCTGTCCGCTCAGATATAACGAAGGGGTTATACCACAGCACACAAACGGAAAACACAGCAAGATGAGGATGACCTTCCGCCAGCTGTTGAACAGCAGAAGCAAGATGACAAGAATGAGGAAAATGGTGACCGGCACATACTTCATCAGATTGCCGATCGCATCACCCTGCACTTCTCCTTCACCTACCCAGCGCATCGAGTAACCGTCCGGCAGGTATATCGCCTCTATTTCTTTCTGGATGGAACTGATGGCTTTTGTCGGAGTCGCGTCCGGATTGTCGGGATTGGGGTCGCATTCCGCTTCAATGACCCGCTTTCCGTTTAGCCTTATGACAAGGTCCTCATCCCAGCCAAGCTTCAAGTCGCTGGTCACAGTCCCGAGAGGAGTGGCACGGACCACCTTGTCCTGCAATTCACTCATCGCCTTGCCTCCTGAAATTGCATTTTGCAGTTCCTCGTTGGAAAGGTGGGCATTCATCATGCTCCATACCGGTATTTCTTCCAGATTCCTGATGCGTTTGCCGTCTGCGTCCCGCACCTGCATATTGACCGTTACCATGCGTTCCTGGTCGTTCAATACTCCCACAGGCATTCCGTCTGTAGCTGCAAGCAGCGCATTGGCTACATCTCCCCCGTTCTATTCCAGACCGGAGTGCGTCTTGCTGCACGTATTCTGCTGTAAGTGCCTTTCCCGAAGGCTTCCAGTTGTTTTGCACAGAATAGGCATCAATATAAGGAGAACGTCGCATGATATTCTCAGCCTGTGCACTTAATTGTCGGAGAACCGTAGGGTCAGGACCACCAAACTCCACTTCAACCGTATGGCTGGTTGTGGTAGAGAAATTATACTTGCGGATACGGATATAGGCATCCGGATATTCCTCCCTCAACTGTTTGCGCACTGTGGGAATTTGCTCAAGCACGGTATCGTAGTCCTTGCAGTCTATTATCAGTTCTCCATAACAGTCGCCACCGGAGGTCATGGGACGAACCAGACAATAAAGTGCGGGCGCACTGCCTTGGCTGATAACCACACGGTCAATAGCCGGGTGCTTTTTTTCCAGTTCATCGCTCATACTGAGCAACTGGTCGCGAACCTTTCCGGCATCCGAAGCCGAAGGGAAAAAACACTCCACTACAAACTGTTTATAGTCAAAATCAGGGAAGAAGAGGTTCTTTACCTTCGTCATACCGAACACACACAAGACCAGCAAAGCGAATGCCACGGATATTGTGGTTTTCTTGTAGCCGATAAAAAAACCGATGATGTTCCGTATAAAACGGTGTACAGGAGAATTCATAACCACACCGTTACCGCTTGCCGTCTGTTTCTCACGCAAAGGCAACCATGATTTGGCGCAAAAAAGGTACCTGAACAAGAGCCAACACCCAACTTGCCAACAGACTGATACACAATACAAGGAAAAGGTCGCGGGCGTACTCGCCAGCCGTATCCGGCGAAAGATAGACACACAAAAAAGTCGATGCGGCAATGACGGTAGCACCCAACAACGGCATCGCCGTGTTACGACCGATTCGGTATAAATATGTTTTAGGTCCGAGTCCTCGCTTCTTGTCAATCAGAATACCATCCATAATGACTACGGCATTATCTACCAGCATACCCATCGCCACGATGAATGCCCCCAACGAAATACGCTGCAAGGTTGTACCGCACAGCAACAGAATGGGAAACGAGACGGCAACCGTCAACACCAGTCCGAAACCTATAATTACCCCGCTTCGGAAGCCCATCGTAAAGATAAGTACCAGAATGACGATAGCAACCGATTCTACCAGATTCCACATGAAGGAGGAGATTGCTTCATCCACCTTGTCGGGCTGGAAGAATATCTTCTCCGTGTGAAAGCCTGCCGGAATCCGTTTCATCACTTCCGCCAGCTTTTCATCAACAGCCTTTCCCACATCGGGAACTATGGCGGACTTTTCCATTGCCATACAGATGGCAAGCGCAGGTTTGCCATTCACGAAGAAGCCGTTCCGTTGCGGTTCGGCATATCCACGCTCCACCCGTGCAATGTCACCGATACGAAGCCGTTTCCCGTCCAATGTTTGAATCATCAGGTCGGCAATTTCCTTTTCATCTTTCACTGCGGAATCCACATAAAGTGCAATCCGTTCGTTTCCGCTGGCATATCGTCCCGCATTTACAGTCTTTCCTGCACCCTGCAAGGCGGACATTATCTGTGTGGGAACAATACCAGGCGGGCTATTTGTTCTTTAGAGAGAATGATATTGATGACCTCATCACGGTTGCCGATAATGTTGATTCGTTTCACACCTTTCACCCCGAGTAACTCCCGACGGATATATTTGGCATACTTGTACATCTCCGATAATCATAGCCGTCGGCAGTCAGGGAATAGAAAATGCCGTACACATCCATCATATCGTCAATGACTACAGGCGAGTAGCAACCTTGTGGCAAACGTGGAGCGAGGTCGTTTACTTTTCGCCGCAAAAGGTCGAAATGCTGCTCTGAGATCCTTTTCCAGTACGGTCATCTGAAACTCCACGGTGAACATCGCCTGACTATTACTGCACTCAGTCTTTACTTTTTTAATATCGGGCAACGATTGAAGCTCGTCCTCCACGAGCTGTGCCACCTTCAGTTCCATTTCATGAGCACTGGCTCCCGGCCAGGCTACAGCCACCATAGCCTGTTTTGCACTTACGGCAGGGTCTTCCAGTTTCGGCATCTGTACAAAAGGCAAGTATTCCGGCAATCAAAATTGCCGCCATCAACGACCAGAACAATGTGGGTCGTCTCATGAAAAATTGAGCCAGTTTCGTTATCATAACAGTCCTCCTATGTTGGTTTTACTTGCTTTCTTCACTACACCTACACGTTGCCCGTCTTTCAATACGTTCACTCCAGCGCATACCACTTGTTCGCCCGCGGATAATCCTTCCGTGATGACTGCACAACCTTCAGCATCCATTCCGCTCACTGTTACCGGTCGCCTGGAAACTGTGGAATCCTGATTGAACACCCATACACAAGAGCTATTGCCATCACGGAATATGGCCCGCAACGGCACAGCCAGTTTTTCTTTGTAAACAGAATCGGTCATACTGATACAGACTTCCACATTCATCCCGGCAGTTATCTGTCCATCTGGTCGGTTACCAAAAGCCAGACGAAGCCGGTACAGTTGGTTGCCGTCTGCCTTGGGTGTCAAACTGAGAAACTTCATCGGCAATGTTTCTTTAGAACCGATTACCCTACATCCATATTCCAAGAATTGTTTCCGCTGTCGGTAATCGTTTACGGGAATATCAACTTCCACTTCCATGTGGGATACATCCAATAGCGTGAACAGCGAGGTTCCTGCATCCACCATCTCCGCCGGAGAAAAATTTACATTCTGTATATAGCCATCGGTAGGTGCACAAAGTCGGGTATAGTCCAAACGGTTCTTTTCCACTTGAAGTTGTACACCCAATTGCCGCAGACCGGCGGATGCCTTTTCAAAGTCGTTGGCTGATATGCTTTTCTGCTCAAAAAGCCGCTTGGTACGTGCTACCTCATCCTGCAGTTGGTCATATTGGATTTGCAACGCTTCCACTCCCAAACGATAGTCTTCATCATCCAACCGTGCCAATAGTTGTCCTCTTTTAACGTAATCTCCCTCCTTTACAAGGATGTGACTGATTTGTCCGGCAATTTTAAAACCGAGATTGATAGTATGTGTTTCCTTTACAATGCCCGGATAGTTCTTCCGACCAATTTGTTCCAATAGAACGGGAGTGGTCAGAGATACATTCCGTACTGCTGTATCCTTTGGCGTTGGTTCACTGCAAGCATATAGCATCCCTGCAAGGATTACCATAATCATTACTCTTTTCATTGTTTATTGTTTTTAATATTTATTCTTTATGGCAAAATTCGAATTTATTTGTTATACCATATCATCTATTGGGATAATAAGTTGGTCAAAAAGGATAATATATATATTATTTTTAAGCTAAAATGCCTATCTTTGTTGTGCAAAAAAGATAAATAAAGAAGCTTAAATGAAACATTATTATTTGGATTTGGACCTGATTCGATTGGCTACTGAAGATGGAGCCGTACATTTGGACAAGCAGTTCATTTTGATAGATACTTTTGATGAAATGACGGAAGGGGTGCAAGCAGGAAGTTTCTTTGTAAATCATCCGGTCAAGCTTTCATTTACTGTTGTTATATTCTGTATTTCTGGATGGATGAAATTTCAGATTAGTTTACAAAACTATGTACTCAATCCGAATGATATTTTAATTGTACAGGAAGGAACAATTGGTGAATACCGGGGAATGAGTGAGGATGCCAAGATTGTAGTTATTGCGTTAGGGAACGAATATTTCCAGATGACCAATCAATTTGGAGCAAACACACCGTTCAAACAATGGTTGTACACTTCTCCGATTTGTCATTTAAAGCCGGAAGATATACAAGAAGCTATGACTGTTTACGGTTTAATGAAACAAAAATAACAGAAAAAGATAATCCTTTCCGCAAAGAGGCATTAATGGGATACATGCAAGTCTTAACTTACAATACCTATAAATACCTGATTCATCATGAAGAGAACAGTAAAATAGAAAAGGAAAGGAAAAGCAGGCAACAAGAAATTTACGATAGTTTCATAAAAGAAATACAAAAGAACTATACGAAAGAACGCAGTATTTCCTATTATGCCGATTTATTGTGTATAACTCCTAAATATCTGTCACAAGTTGTCCGGAAGGTAAGTGGGCGTTTTGCAGGGGACTGGATTAACGATTTTGTTATACTTGAAGCAAAGGCATTGCTGAAAAGTAGGAAATACACCATACAGCAGGTGGCTGATATGCTTAATTTCGCCAACCAGTCTTTTTTCGGCAAATATTTTTCGGAAAAAATCCTCCCGAATTCAAAAAAAAGCCGTTCCTTTGTAGTACACTATAACTGAGATTATGAAAAAAAGAATCCTGAAATGGGTAATCGGCATTTTACTCACCCCTATCATACTATTCTTCATATCGGCTACACTGCTTTATCTTCCCCCATACAAGATTTTGCCGTACGCAAGGCCACGGCCTATCTGTCTGAGACCACCGGTATGAAAGTGCATATAGGCCGACTGCGGTTGACCTTCCTTTTCGATATCGACTTGCAGGACGTGCAAATAATAGACGGGCAGGACGACAGTCTGCTGGATGTGGAACGTCTGAGCGTGGATTTGAGTTTCGCATCCCTGCTCCACGGGGAAATTGACGTGGAAGGCATCGAACTGACCCGTGCCGCAGTCAATACCAAATCCATGATTGCCGGGGTGGAAATCAAAGGGAAGCATAGGACGTTTCTTCGTAAACTCCCACGGTATAGAAATCCCGCAGGAAATGGTGACGGTGAATACGGCCCTTCTTTCGGATGCCGACGTGGCTATCGCTCTGACCGATTCCACGACGGAAGACACGACCGCCAGTTCGCCGGTGAACTGGAAAATCGCCCTTGGGCAAGTGGATCTGGCACGCACCCGGGTACGGTTCAGCATGCCGGGCGACAGTATGACCGTTTCGGGTGGAATCCTTACGGCAGCCCTGCGGAACGGTCTCATAGACTTAGGACAAGCCTTGTACACGGTGGAAACTTTTCGACTTGCACGCCGATTCGCTATTCTACGACCTGCCATACGAGAAAACCGCAGAAGGACTGGATGTCAACCATATCGCACTTCGGGACATCGGCCTGGGCATCGACAGTATCACATTCGACGGAAACGCCTTGGGGCTTTCACTGGCTTTGCGCGAAACGCACATGAAAGAAAAAAGCGGTCTGGAAATCCGTTCGCTGACAGGGCACTTCAATATGGATTCCACTTCTCTGCATGTACCCGAACTGGTACTTCGCACCCCGGATTCTTACATCAGGACACAAGCTGACATGGACCTTTCCGCCGTAGCCGAACAGCCCCAAGGAAAAATGTCCGCCCGGCTTATGGGAGAACTGGGCAAACAGGACGTATTATTGTTTGCCGGAGGATTGCCCACGGCCTTTGTCAAGGCTTATCCCAACTCCCCCGTCATCTTACGGTTGTCGGCCGACGGGAATCTGGATACGCTGAACCTCACGACTGCAGAAGCACGGTTGGCCGGCGCTTTCGAACTGAAAGCCGACGGAAAGATGTTCCGGTTGGCGGACTCCGTACGAAGGTCGGGACACGTGAATTTGGACCTGCGTACACGCAATCTCGATTTTGCGAGGGCATTGGCCGGAGAAGAGGCGCTGAAAGACATAGCCCTGCCCCCGATGCGACTGGACGGGAATGTGGGGCTGAACGGACAAAAATACACTGCCGACCTCCGTTTAAGGGAAGGAAAAGGAAACGTGCAAGTAAAAGGAGGATTCGACGCGGCACGCATGGCCTACCAGGCGAAACTGGCCATAAAGGACCTGCAACTCCATCACTTCTTACCCAAAGATTCCCTGTACGGCCTGTCCCTCACGGCATCTGCCAAGGGCGTCGGGACGGATTTCTTCAGCCGACATACCCGGATGCAGGCCGACATGACATTAGAAAGCCTGCAATACGGACAACTGCATCTCAGTGACATCAAACTGGATGCCGGATTGCAAAAAGGCAACGGCCACGTCGCTCTCGACAGCCATAACCCGCTATTGGATATGCGTTCCAGAATCGACGCGCTGCTGAGCCGACATAATACCGACCTGACTTTCAGTATAGATATGCGCAGCATCGACCTGTATGCCCTGCGACTGACTGACAAACCGTTCAAGGCCGGCATGTGCTTGCACATGGACGGCAGTACGAACCTGAAAAACGCTCATACGGTACACGGAACGGTATCGGATATCTCTCTCATAATGCAGGATTCGGTATTCCTTCCCAAAGATTTATCCCTGAACGTACTGGCTCTTCCGGACACTACGTATGCCGACATTTCGGCCGGTGACTTCAAACTGCATCTTGACGGCCGCGACGGATATGAGACGCTGATGAAAAAAAGCGAAGAATTCATGGCTGTAGCCGACCAGCAACTGCAACGCCGGCATCTGAATCAGGACTCACTCAAGATTTTTCCTGCCACGCATGACGCTCAATATGGTGTCGGGAAAAAACAACCCCGTGGCCAACTATCTGACGGCTATGGGCTACTCTCTCAACGAATTGAAGCTGAACCTGAATGCCGACCCCAAAATCGGCCTGAACGGAGGCGGCCATATTTACACGATGAATGCAGGAGGCATCTTACTGGATACGATACAGATGCACATCTTTCAGGATACGACCGGCGTAAAAATGGACGGACGGGTGCGAAACGGCCCCAAGAACAAACAATTCGTATTCGAGTCCCGGCTGAATGCTTATCTGCACTCCACCGGAGCGGGAATCAATCTGATTTATCTGGACGACAAGCGTAAAAAAGGAGTGGATCTGGGGCTGAGAGCCGACGTGCAAGACAATGGCATCAAAATTGTGTTCTCACAAATTCATCCGATTATCGCCTATCGAAAATTCGATATCAACGAGGATAACTACATATTCCTGGGGAACGACAGGCGGGTGGAAGCGGATGTGAATATGCTCGCCGACGACGGAACGGGAGCCAGGATTTACTCGACGCCCAATCCGGAAGCCTTGCAAGACCTGTCTGTCAACCTGAACCATGTAAACCTAAAAGAACTGACCGCTGTCATTCCGTACGCTCCCCGCATCTCCGGATTAATGCAAACCGACGCCCACTTGATACAAACGGAGGAAAACCTGTCCGTCGTAGCCGACGTCTCGGT
>VOFF01000567.1_pt1 | contig 16000 bp, 24 predicted proteins | sample 5384061 | NCBI WGS metagenome assembly VOFF01 (sample SAMN12384725, study PRJNA508395) | human gut metagenome | isolation source: healthy gut E | host: Homo sapiens
CTTATAAGGTCTGAACAGCAGATATAAAAATCCGATGATCAGTAAGAATGCTACAACGGTACCAACACCGAATGTACCAACTGTGATCAGTGTACCGATCTGGTAGATACACAGGGAAACAATGTAAGCTAAGATACACTGATATCCGATTGCAAACCAGAACCACTTTGTATTGTTCATCTCTCTCTTGATTGCTCCCATAGCTGCGAAGCACGGTGCGCATAAGAGGTTGAACACCAGGAAACCATAAGCGGCAACCGGAGTCATAACCAAAGACAGTGGCTTCCAGATTTCGGAACCATCTTCTGCAACTTTTGCGAAACCGAATAACTGTCCGAACGTAGCTACAACGTTCTCTTTTGCGATCAGACCGCTGACTGCTGCAACTGCCATCTTCCAGCCGTTGCCGCCCTGTGTCCATCCAAGTGGTGTGAAGATCCATGCGATTGCGGAACCAACTTTTGCAAGAACACATTCTGCCTGGGCAGCCTCAAGAGCAGCACCCTCTAATCCGTCGAAATCAAGCATTCCAAAGGTTCCGTTGCTCCATCCGAAGTTCATTAAGAACCATAAAACAATTGTTGATAACAGGATAATTGTACCTGCTTTCTTGATGAAGGACCATCCACGCTCCCACATGCTGCGGAGAACGTTGCCGACGGTCGGCCAGTGGTATGCCGGAAGCTCCATAACGAACGGTGCCGGCTCTCCTGCAAACATCTTTGTTTTCTTTAAGATGATACCGGAGCAGATAATTGCTGCAACACCTACAAAATAAGCGCTCCATGCAACCCATCCGGAATTATGGAAGAATGCACCTGCGATCAAGGCAATGATCGGAAGCTTTGCTCCACAGGGTACGAATGTAGTTGTCATGATTGTCATCTTGCGGTCACGGTCGTTCTCGATCGTACGGGAAGCCATAACACCAGGAACACCGCATCCACTACCAATCAGCATTGGGATGAATGATTTTCCGGATAATCCGAATTTACGGAAAATACGGTCCATGATAAATGCGATACGTGACATATATCCACAGGACTCAAGGAATGCCAGGAAAATGAACAGTACCAGCATCTGTGGTACGAATCCAAGTACAGCACCCACACCGGAGATGATACCGTCTACGACAAGTCCTGTCAGCCAGCCGGCACAGTGAATGTTCTCAAGTAAGGTTCTTGCTCCCGGAACAATCCACTCGCCAAACAATGTATCATTTGTCCAATCGGTAAGGAATCCACCAACTGTTGTGATAGATACATAATATACGATAAACATAACCAATGCAAAAAATCGGAAGTGCAAAAAAACGGTTCGTAACAAAACGGTCAATCTTATCCGAAGTGGAAAGTTTCTCACCCTTCTTTGCTTTTGTAAGACACTCTCCAATGATGGAAGAAATGTATACATAACGCTCATTGGTAATGATTGACTCGGTATCATCATCAAAATGATCCTCAAGTTCCTTGATCTCTGCAGATACATCTGGCATCAGACTTAAGAGTTCAGAAATCTTATCGTCTTTTTTCCAGAAGTTTGATTGCGAAAAACCGCTTCTGTTCCTGTGGAATATCCGAGCTGATCTTATCCTCTACCTTTGCAATGATATCCTCAACCTCTGATGCGAACGCATGTGCAGGTGTGACTTTCTTCTTCTGCTGTGCGAGAGCAACGGCCTTTTCTGCTGCCTTTGTAATTCCTGTTCCTTTCAGGGCGGAAATCTCAACAACTTCACAGCCCAGCTTCTGGCTCAGCTTATCAATATGTATCACATCACCATTCTTTGCAACGATATCCATCATGTTTACTGCCATGATTACCGGGATACCAAGTTCCATGATCTGTGTAGAAAGATATAAGTTACGCTCAATATTTGTACCGTCCACAATATTGATGATTGCATCCGGTCTGTCTGCAACAAGATAATTTCTTGCTACCACTTCCTCCAGAGTGTACTGGGGAAAGAGAATAAATACCCGGAAGATCCATGATGGTAACATCTTTATGCCCCTTCAGACGTCCTTCCTTTTTTTCTACTGTAACACCCGGCCAGTTACCAACAAACTGGTTAGAACCTGTCAGGGCATTAAATAATGTCGTTTTACCGCAGTTTGGATTTCCTGCCAATGCAATTTTCACTGCCATAATTCTCCTCTTTTCTGTGCTGGCGCACTTTTGTTTTATCAGCCTTGCTAAAATTTGAAATTGCTAGTTTCTGTAAGCACTTGCTAGTTTTTTTGTAAGTCGCTACTAACCTTATGGTAAAAAAATTACTCTACCTGGATCATTTCAGCATCTGCTTTACGCAGGGACAGTTCATAACCTCTGACCGTAACTTCCACCGGATCTCCGAGCGGGGCTACTTTACGGACATAAATCTCTACGCCCTTGGTAATTCCCATGTCCATGATACGACGTTTTACAGAGTCCTTCGCCTGTCAGTTTTTGTAGCTTTGACAGTCTCGCCAACTTTTGCATCTTTTAATGTCTTCATCGCTGCTCCCTTTCTAAATCATTATTTTATTTGCCATATCCTTACCGATAGCAACACGCGCTTCTTTCACATTCACGATCATGTTTCCATCCGTTTCAGATATCACAGCCACTTTTCCCCCGACAACAAAACCAAGATTCTCAAGATGGCGTCTTGTTTCTTCTTTTTCCACCGATCTTTTTGATCTCATTCTCTTCTCCTGCTTTGCACATTGTTAAAGGCATCATAAAAACATCCTCCTGCTTTCCGCCGCGTGCAAGCGACTTTATTGAGAATCATTTCCATCTCTTACGTCAGTTAGTATATGCTAACGGCCATAAGTTGTCAATAACAAAATAATATTTTTTCAGCTTATCCGACATTTTTCTCCCTAAAATAATCAGGTGCCAGCACACAAAATTTTTTTGTTATTAAGCGTTTGCAAGCGCTTTTCCAAGTGCCTTGCACTGTTCCATTGCATCTGCATCCGGAGCTTCCTGACAGATGACACCTTCTCCTCCTACGATCGTTGCGCCGGCTCCACTCATACGTGCTTCCCAGTCACGCATCCACTGGCCGTCACCCCATCCGTAAGAACCAAACAGTCCAATCTTCTTTCCGGAAGCAAATCCTTCCACGTCTGCAACAAACGGCTCCATCTCACTCTCTTCGAGTACTTCTGCTCCCATGGCAGGACATCCTAATGCAAATACACCCTCTCCCTTTAACTCATCAATGTTCATATCACTGACAAATACAGCTTCCGCCTCTTTGCCTGCCTCTTTGATTCCTTCCACGACGGCATTTGCCATGCTTTCTGTGTTTCCACCCTGTGTCCAAAATACAACTGAAATCTTACTCATTTTAAATTCTCCTTTTCTTTTTTATAATGTTATGATGCATATTGACAGTCACAATCAACCAGCTGCCAAATTTCCGTATTGCTGCAAATCGCAATAATCTCTTCAATGCGCATTCCATATGACAAAAAGCTGGATCAGTTTTTTCTCTGGAATGTTCATATTTTTTAAACAGCCGGATTTTTTCATGTGGTCTGTCGTATACTTTCCAGTACCCCGAATACAAATAGTTTTTCCCCTGATTGCGGATGAATCCTTTTACATCCTCCGGCGGATATCCAAGCAACAGTCCCATCTCATGCGGAAAAACTTTCTTTTCCCTCAGATACTGCTGGTAATGTGCACGAAACACCGGTAATACCTGTTTTAAGTTTGTGTCAGTATAGCCAATCTCATGCAACAATGCCTGCACGCTTTCTTTGGAAAAAAATGCTTCCAGACGATCCGGATGATACAAAAACACTGTAATCTTTCCCCGCATGAATTCCCAGCGGATAAATCGTCAGTTCACTTTCTTTAAAAAATATCTTTCATCCGCTGGTAATTCGATATTCAACAGATTCGATTCTTTTCAGTCCGGTGATCAGCGGTGCACACTGAAATGCTATCTGAAGTTCGATTTCATCGCCACGCAGTTTCCGTATGATCTCCCATGTTTCGCTGCTCAAGTCCGTCACCCTCCCTAAAGTTAGTTATATCTAACCCAAGAAAAGAATACACGAAAAAAAACAGGCTCTCGTCAAGAGCCTGTTGTGATATTTTTTTATCAATTATATTTTCTGATGCGTATACCGTACCAATGCCTCCCGATAAATCGCCCCCAGACGGCTTGGCAGAACTTTTTATGGGTCACCATGCCAATATGCATATCTCCCTGCACCTGCAGCGGAACCGAGACAATATTCTCTCCGTTTAATTCCTCGTCAATCACCCCGCTGCAGACTGTATAACCATTCAGACCAATCAGCAGATTAAACAGGGTTGCCCGGTCTCTGACACGGATGTTTTTCGGTCGGTCCACGGTACTGAATATCTCCTCGGAGAAGAGAATTGTGTTCTCCTGTTCAAAAGAAAGATAAGGGTATGGCTCTAATTCCTCAATCGTCACAGACTTTTTGCCCGCAAGCGGATTTTTCGTGCTCACAAAAATATGCGGTTTTGCCACAAAAAGCTCGGTAAACACAAGGTCATGTTCCTTGATCAGTTTCTCAAGTACGGTACGGTTAAAATCGTTCAGATAAAGAATTCCGATCTCGCTTTTCATCTGCGCGACATCCTCTATGATTTCATACGTCTGGGTTTCCCGCAGACAGAAATCATACTTTTCGCTTCCATACCGCTCGATCAGTTCCACAAATGCATTGACTGCAAACGAATAATGCTGGGTGGAAACACTAAATTCCTGTTTCCGCCCAGCTTTTTTTCTTGTATGTTTCCTCCAGCAGTGCCGCCTGTTCCAGAACCTGTCTGGCATACCCTAAAAAAGTCTCCCCCTCTTTGGATATGACAATTCCGCGGTTTGTCCGTTCAAAAATGGTAATCCCCATCTCTTTTTTTTCCAGTTCCCTGACTGCCTTTGTCAGACTCGGCTGGGAAATAAATAATTTCTTTGCCGCATCACTGATCGTCCCGGTCTGTGCAACGGTCGTAACATATTTCAACTGCTGTAAGGTCATAAAGCATCCTCCTATAAGATGTCAATATACTCTCCGTTTAATGCTTTATTCATGCTGCGGACAGCGCAGAATTTACCGCACATGGAACAGGTATCCTCCTGTTCCGGTGCCCGGTCCGCACGGATGGCTTTTGCAGTCTCCGGGTCCAGTGCACAGTCCCACTGTGCTTCCCAGTCCAGTACTCTTCTTGCATCTGCCATTTTATTGTCCATCTCCATGGCTCCCGGTACATGCTTTGCGATATCTGCTGCGTGCGCTGCAATCTTTGATGCCATAATTCCCTGCTTTACATCATCCACATTCGGAAGTGCCAGATGCTCAGCTGGTGTCACATAGCAGAGGAATGCCGCACCGTTGGCAGCAGCGATCGCACCACCGATGGCAGAAGTGATATGATCATATCCCGGCGCAATATCGGTCACCAGAGGCCCCAGTACATAAAACGGTGCACCCATGCAGATGGTCTGCTGAATCTTCATATTTGCTGCAATCTGATCCATCGGCATGTGGCCCGGCCCCTCTACCATAACCTGGACATCTCTTGCCCAGGCACGCTTTGTAAGTTCTCCCAGACGGACAAGTTCCTCAATCTGACAGACATCCGAAGCATCTGCAAGACATCCCGGTCGACAGGCATCGCCCAGAGAGATCGTCACATCATGCTCCCGGCAGATGTCAAGAATTTCATCATAATATTCATAAAACGGATTTTCTTCCCCGGTCATTGTCATCCACGCAAATACTAAAAGAACCGCCACGGGATACAATGTTCATCTTCCGCTTGTGGTTTTTGATCTGATCGATGGTTTTTCTGGTAATGCCGCAGTGAAGCGTCACAAAATCCACGCCATCCTCGGCATGCAGACGTACAACATCAATAAAATCTTTTTGCCGTGAGTGTTGCCAGGTCTCTCTGATAGTGTATCACAGAATCGTATACCGGTACAGTTCCAATCATCGCCGGACATTCCGAAGTCAGTTTTCTCCGGAATCCGGTAGTATCTCCATGGGAAGACAGATCCATGATTGCGTCCGCTCCCATATCCACCGCTGCCATAACTTTCTGCATTTCAATATCATAATCTTTCCAGTCCCTGGATACTCCGAGATTGACATTGATTTTGGTCCGGAGCATGGAGCCCACACCCTGCGGGTCCAGACATTTATGGTTTTTATTTGCGCAGATGGCAACCTTTCCGGCTGCCACCAGAGGCATCAGTTCCTCTACACGCATATGTTCCTTCTGTGCAACTTTCTTTAATTCTTCTGTTACGATTCCTTTTTCTTGCAGCTTCCATCTGCGTTTTGTATTCTCTCATTGGTTTCTCCCTTCCTTGCATAAAATAAAAAAACACACGTATAATGCTTATACGTGTGTGGTAACTTTCATTTTCCCTACGTTGGCATTATCCAAATCAGGTTACAGGTCAAAGCAATACAGCTTACTCTCAGCCTTCTTTTTGAAAGCTCCCTTTTTCTTATTTTAAATATAGTTCATTATTATACAATCCATGGATACTGTCAAGATTTTCCCTGTAAGTTCCGATAAAAATACATAAATTTGCCAGGAAGTAGATTGTCATTTTCTGTGTTTTACGCTATGATGAAATTATTAGGCAAATTTACAGGAACCTCTTATTACGGAGAATACATGTCATGAAAAAACCTGATTTAACCAAATACAAAACTACAAGCACGCTTTATCTGCTTATTCTTATCATTGCAGCTGTTGCACTGGTTTTCGGCTGGCAGTGTACCTCATACAGTCTCAGCAACCACAGCGCGGATCTGCACATCCAGATGCTCCCGTCCCGGCGTGTTAAGGTATCCAAAGCAACTACTGTTTACCGGATTTCCGATGTCCGATGGACCAAAAAGGCTTCTACCCTGATGTTTTACAGCCAGCATCAGACCGTGGTTGTGGAAGTAGACGGAAAGCTGCTTTATACGCGCAGCCTCAAAACGGACAGTATTCTGCATACAACCGGACGTAATTGTGAAATGGTCTCTGTCCCGGAAAATACACGCAGCATCCTCGTCACACTCACCAACTGCAACCTGGACAAACAGGTGTCTGATCCGGTTTTCTATCAGGGCGATGGTGTCCATATGTTTCGCCATGAACTTTTAAAAGCAGGGATCCCCATGCTCCTCGGCATTATGAACGTTGTACTTGGCATTCTGATGCTCATCTACTGGCTGTTTGTGCATCATTGGGCATATGTGAGCAAATCCATGCTGTATCTGGGAATTCTTACAACGGATCTTGGTGCATGGTTCTGCCTGGAAACAAGCTCTTCCATTCTTCTGTCACAGAACCCGGTGTTCCATTCCTATGTGACCCGCATGCTTCTTCTGCTGCTGCCTTCCTTTTATGATGTTCGTCCGGCATTATTTAAAAAGCAAAGGGATCGGTATCTTTGCCGGATTTTTTTGTCTGGCTGGATGTGGCAGAGATTGCAGTTGTTTTATTCCTGCAGCTTATGGATATCCGTGACCTGACGCAGACACTCTGGATGACCCATGTCATGATCGGCCTTGCAGTTTTATATTTTATCTATACCATCTGCAACAAATTTTATCACCACACGACGACACATGCCCTGTGGATCTGTACCATAGGGATCATTATTCTGATCGGTGCTCTTTTTTCCGACATGTACAATTATTATCAGGGGTCGCAGGACATCGAAATTGTCGGTCGCATCGCCATGCTGCTTTTTATCGTAACCCTTGCCTGCGACACCGCATTCGTATCCCTAAAGGAAATCGATACCGGCCGTCGCGCGGCTCTCTACCGTGAACTTGCGGAAAAGGATCTCCTGACCGGCTGCTACAACCGGAATGCTTACCACGAAGATACCAGCCGGTGCAAAAAACTGACAAATCTTCTGTTGTTTGTATTTGACCTGAACAACCTGAAATACTACAATGATAAATTCGGACATGACTGTGGGGATCAGTATATTACGGATGCCGCACATATTCTCCGGAAAATTTTCTCCCGTCACGGAAAACTGTACCGCATCGGCGGGGATGAATTCTGTGTTTTGATTGACGACCATAACACCTGCGATATCAGCCATCTGATCTCCTGTCTGCGAAAAGAGGAGGCCGTTTACAACGCCTCCTCCCGAAACATCCATCTGCAGATTGCCTGTGGATATGCTGTCTTTGATTCACGGACAGATGCGGATCTGGATGCCCTTCAAAAGCGGGCAGATCAGAATATGTACGAAAACAAAAAACAGTTAAAAACATTTTCTTACCGCTGAGGCTTAAGCCTGCAGCGGTATTTTTGCGACATCCTTTTTCGGAGCTTCTTTACCTCATACAACTGCTCGTCCGCAAGCGAAAGTGCATCCGCAAGACTGTGCTCATCGTCCGGCTCTAACGCACAGGCACCGATGGAAACAGTTACGTTATACGGTTTGTCACTCTGTTCATTCCGAACGGTGAATGCATCGTATAACTCCTGTAATAACAGTTCTTTTTTCTTTTCCGTCATCAGTGCACATGCATACTCATCCCCGCCGATTCTCGCAACAACCCCATCCCCTGTCTGCTCCTTTTGGACAATCTCTGCAAGAATTTCCGCGATGGTGTGCAGGGAATAATCCCCTTCCTCATGTCCGTACCGGTCATTGATGATTTTAAGATTGTTCATATCCGCATAAAGCACCAGAAATGTTTTTTCCGCTGCTCTTGCTTTTTTTTTTTTTCAGCATAGGCTCCGCATATTCGAAAAATCCCCTCCGGTTACAGATCCCGGTCAGTGGATCTTTCTTTGAAAGTGTTTCCAGTTCCAGATTGTTTTCCTTTAAGACATACAGAGATTCCTCTAACTGTTTCTGAATATTCTCATTGTTTTTCAGAAGATTCAGCATCTTGACTGCTGCCGAAATCTGATTACTTAAAAATTCTCCATATTCCAGCACTTCATCGGTCAGATCACACACTAAAATTCCATACAGCATTTCATTGGCATACAGAGGAAGCGTTACCATCCATGCCCGGTCAGACATTCCCAGCCTGGAAAACCGGAAAATATTTTTTGCCTTTTTTTTTCTGATGAATGGCGGGTATATTTTCTACATTTCCATGAAGTTCGCTGGCTTTCAGCAGCAGCTGCTCCGGCATCTGAAATAATTCATGATTCAGATGAATGACCGGCTCCTCATAGATGTACAAAAATGCATTATGTATCTTTAACCATTCCATTGTTGCAAGAATTTCCCCAAAACTCTGATCGGTTCCTTTTTTTCAAAACAAAGCAGTTTCAAAATAAAGTTTTTCATTTCGAAATTTACCCGTTTCTGCTTTCCGAACAGTTCATCGGCCAGTGATTCATGGACTCGTATTTTTCCAGCACATCATTGCGCGCATCCACTTCTTCCTGATTTCCCCGGCAAAACGAATTCCGGATCACCAGATCGGTCGGAAGGCGCACAGAAGAGACTTTTTTCTCCCTTGCATCATCCGGCATAACAGTTCACATGCTTTGCTGCCAAGTTTTGACACATCCGCACGTACCGAAGAAAGTGTCGGATAAATCTGGGAACACCACTCCGTATCATCATACCCGAAAACCGAGATATCCCTTCCCGGCATAAGCCCCCGCGCCTTCAGTTCTTCATAAAATCCGGCTGCAGTTTCATCATTGACACAAAAAACGGCTTCCAGATCGGATTGTCATCCAGAAGTCTGGCATAGGCGCTATGCGAATTTCCTGTCAGATCCCCTTCCACATACCGTTTTTCCTGCGGTAAGATACCGTTCTTCCAGAGTGCACTCTCAAACGTAGCTTTGCGCTCCATTGCATCGGAATTTTCCTTCGGTCCGCCTACCATTCCGATTTTTGTGTAATGCAGATCCTGCACGAGATAATCGATTCCCTGCCGGATTCCACGGTCATTGTCATAACTGACATTTACATATCCTTCCAGATCAGAGGAAACCAGAACGCATGGAATTCCATCATAGTGATGCATAAATTCAACCATACGTTCTTTCGTCGTGTAACAGCCAATACAGTTTGCCGCTACGATAATCCCGTCCAGACGGCCTTTTTGTACACTCGAAAACAGGGTATCATACTGATATTCATACATAATATCCGTGTTCTGCGCGTAATCACGGTCTAAAAATTTTCCCGGAAGCACTACCATGTTGACATCCTGCTCTTTTGCTGCCGCCCTCAGACCTTTACACAAAAAACGTGTAAAATCGTCTGTGATGCCTCCGACCATCACGCCTATGGTTTTCCTTGTTTTTGTCATATCTATCCGCCCCTTAGCTCATTTCAATTAAAGTTAGCTCATTTTCTATTCTTAATAAGATTATTTTAATATAATTTTATGTTTATAATTATATTTTTAGCTAATTTTAGTCGGATAAATTTGTGGAATGTGATCTAAATCTCTTCACATTCTCCGGAATCCTCGATAATCCGAAGTCCGGCTGTGCTGGTAACCGGAAGAGAAAACGCAATGGTTCCCGCTTTTGTCCCGATTCCGGCTTTTTCCATGATGGATTTCATAATCGCATTTTTTCTGTTCCGTTTTCGTAACAATTAATATAATTTCTTTTTCGGAAACCAGCGATACGCCGAGAAACTGTTCTGCCCGTTTCATTCCAACACCTTTCCCGTGAAAAACCGTTCCCCGGTGGCTCCGCCTTCTTCTGCCGCACGCATCACCTGCGTATTGTATCCGTAATTGGCAATTGCAATGATCAGCTCATGTTTTGTCTCCTTCAACGTTGTCTCCTCCCCTTTCTCGAATTCCTGTTCTCCCAGCATAAATTTCAGCTGATGTTTTCCGCCAATACTGCTAAGCGGTATCAGAAAGACAATTCCGTCCCGGCACATCAATTTTCAATTCCGTCTGCAATCCCTTTTTCACGGTTTTCCAGGTGGGACGTGTGACCAGACAAAAATGAATGCCTTTCTCATCCTCCTCGAGTCCAAAGTAATCCAGTACATCGCTGGCCGCTGTTCCCATTGCAAGAGAAATATTTCCAGTATCCACGTGATTTTGCTTATAAAACTTCGCAAATTTCTGCATCTGTTTTCGATTGCAGATCGTAACCATCATATAGATCTCACTCATTTGTCCGCTCCTCTTTCCTGTTTTTCTATAATTCTATAATTGCATCATCCGCATACCCGGCAAACACATCCTCTGCCTGCAGTAATGGCTGTTCTGCCATTTCTTCCTTTTTATTACTCTTAATCTTATAGATCAGCCCGAGGACCTGCAGCGTAATCAGCGGAGTCATGGCAACCATCGCTACCACGCCGAAGGCATCCTTTACCACATCGCCGCCTACTGCCGTACAAGCGCCCTGTGCCAGTGGCAACAGAAAAGTTGCCGTCATCGGACCGGATGCCACGCCTCCGGAGTCAAACGCAATCGCGGTAAAGATTTTCGGAACAAATAACGTCAGAAACAGTGCAATGGCATAGCCCGGAATTAAAAAATACGTAATCGGAATTCCGGTAAGCACCCGCAGCATGGAAAGTCCGACCGAAGCAGCCACACCGACCGAAAGACTGATCTGCATCGCTTTTCCGGAAATCTCCCCATCGGTCAGTTCTTCTACCTGTTTCATCAGGACATAGACGGCCGGCTCTGCCTTGACAATGAAATATCCGATCACCATTCCGACCGGGACTAAAATCCACGGACACGGCAGTGATGCCATAACGGTTCCAAGATAGTTTCCTGCGGGAATAAATCCGACATTGGCACCGGTCAGGAAAAGTACCAGTCCGACATACGTGTAAAGCAGTCCCACACAGATTTTAATCAATGTCTTTTTATGTAGTTGAATGGAAACAAGCTGGAAAATTCCAAAAAAGAAAACGATTGGAAGCAGGGAACCTGCAATTTCTTTGAGATAATAGGGAATTTCGGATAAAAACAGCCGGCCAAGTTCCACAGAATTGAAAGCTTCCGGCACGTCCGCTGCCACATAACTTCCCTGGGCAGGATATACCAGTCCCAGGAGCAATACCGCAAGAACAGGACCGATCGAACACAGTGCAACCAGTCCGAAACTGTCGTTTTCCGCATGCTTATCATTTCGGATTGCAGAAATACCAACACCAAGTGCCATAATAAACGGAACCGTCATCGGTCCGGTCGTCACACCTCCGGAATCAAACGCCACCGCCAGAAAATTATCCGGAACAAACCTTGCGATCACAAATATCACACCATAGAACACAACTAATAACGGGGCTAACGCTATTCCAAATAAAATACGAAGCAGTGCTACAACAAAAATGCGCCAACCCCGGCTGCCACCGAAAGAATCAGCACCATATTCGGCACCGACGGCACCTGAGCGGCAAGCACCTGCAGATCCGGTTCTGAAATGGTAATGATGACCCCGAGAAAAAAGCCCAGAAGGAGGATCACCCATAGTTTTTTGGTTTTAAGCATGCTGCCTCCTACACGTTCCCCCATAGGAGACATTGACATTTCGGCACCCATGGAAAAAAACAGCATGCCTATAATTACAAACACCGCACCGATCATAAATTCCAGCAGAATACTGGCGGACACCGGTGCCACTGTAAAACTCAGTAACAATACAATGAACAGAATCGGCAATACTGCCTGTATGGATTCTTTTGTTTTTTCTTTTCTCTTTTTCCAAACAATCCCTCCTTCTTCCTGCATATTTTCATACAATTTATATATGTATGCCATATTATCATGCACTAGAAGGAAAAACCAGCAAATTCTTCCTAAGATTTGGTTAAAATATTATTTTTTAAAACCGGCATGCGGAAAATCTGTATCAGCAGAGGAATGACCATAATAAACCATACGAGTGGTTCCGCCACGATTAGTAGCCAAACCACGGAACGAGTGTTGCTGCAATCACGATTTTGCCGATCATTTCCAGTGAACTTGATACCAGCGGTGTAATATGGTCTCCCAGCCCCTGCATGGCATTACGGACGACACATATCACTGCCGTGACAAAATAAAACAGCGTATCAAACTTCAGATAATTGGTTGCATTCTTCAGTACTTCGGCATTTTTGCTTCCAGTTACCATGTAAACCAGCCAGTCTCCGATTGTATAACTTGCAACAATGGTAAAGCTGCACCAGATACAGGTATATAAAATTGCAAGCCCGATTCCCTTTTTTATCCGGTCAATCCGTCCTGCTCCAAGATTCTGTCCGCAGTATGTTGCCATCGTCTGTCCGAATACCGTAAACATAATCATAAACATTTCCGATATTTTGCGGGCTGCGGTATGTGCAACGATAATGTTCTGTCCCAGTTTATTGATTGCCGTCTGCAGCGTCAGGGAACCGATATTGATCAGGGAACTCATAAACCCCATGGACAGACCCGCGCTTAGCATGCTTTGGATCATCTGTGGCTGTGGCTCTTTGAAATCGTCCCCGGACAACCGGAGCAGTTCATACCGTTTTATCATATAGATCCAGCAGATCACAAACGCCAACGCCTGTGCCGAAACCGTGGCAACCGCGGCTCCCCTTACCCCCGTTTTTAAAACGACCACAAAAAAGAGATCCCCCGCAATGTTCAATATGACAGAGATTGCAAGAATCACCAAAGGCGTAATGGTATCTCCGAGTGCACGCAGTGCAGCAGCGCAGGCATCATAAAGAAATGTTGCAATCAATCCCGCAATAATGATTACAATATAAGAACCCGCCACTGTCCTTAAATTTTCCGGTACATTTAAAAAGCGTAAAATCGGCTGCAGAAAAAACAGACCGAGAACCGTCAGTCCCGCAGCAACGGCAATTCCGAGTGTCAGTGACATGGCAAACGATTTTTTCACCCCGCGCAGATCCTTTGCTCCGAACCGCTGCGCCGTGATGATGGCAAACCCGTTGGAAAGCCCCATCAGAAAGCCGATGATCAGATTGCTCAGTGAACTTGTAGCACCGACAGCTGCAAGTGCATCTTCCCCAGAAACGATCCGACAATCCGGGTATCCACCAGGCTGTATGTAAGCTGCAGCAGATTGGCCAGAAAAATCGGAAGCGCAAAAGCGAGTATTAATCGGGAAGGTTTTCCTTTTGTAAGATCTTTCATTTTATTACCTCGTAAAAAAATTTCTCTTTTTTCATAAAATAAACATATTTTTGTCGAAAATAATAATATCACAATTTGTAAAGGATAGATACTATGAAAACAACAGGAATCGTTTCTGGAAAAAGCCCAGAAAATCCGGTCAGGGATTTAACCCCTGTTCGCGCTGCTTCCGGAAATAGGTCATCATCTCCCTAGTAAGACTTAATCCTTCCGGATCATCCGGCACATCCCGGTAATCTACCCATTCGGCAAGTGACAGTTCCTCTTCTTCGAGCCGGATCTCACCTTCTTCTGCCAGATCGCAGAAAAATCCCATCAGAAGGTTACTGTCAAAGCCCCATGGCTGGCTTTTTATAATAACGGATATTTTTCACTTTCAGCCCGACTTCTTCCATCACCTCCCGGTGGACAGTTTCTTCCGCGGTTTCCCCCGATTTCCGTAAACCCGGCAATGAGCGCATACCGTTTGTATTCCCCTACCTGCATACTTTGTCATCATGATCTGATCGTTATTTGTCAGTCCGATGATGACTGCCGGCGCAATCTTCGGAAAAACCATATTGTTACAGACCGGACACTGCAACATGCGCTCCGTGCAGCTGTGTACAAGCGGATGTGCGCATCTGCCGCAGAATTGATTATCCCGGTACCACACATACAGATGCCATGCCGTTGTTGCGGCAAATACACGCTCCTTCGGTTTCATGGACCGGACCGCAAACAGTTTATGATACATAAATCCCGGAATTTCCACATCTTCATAAAGCTCTGAGATAAAAAAGATATGTCATCCACGGAAAAACAGATATACCAGTCCGGGCACTTTTTTGTGATGTGTCTTCCACCCACACGTGATACTTAAGAAATGTGATCTCCCCCCCTCGTTTTTCAGATAAACCGTCCGATCACGAAATGCCAGTATCCTGCTGTCTGCATCCGGTTCTTTCATTTGAAATGCATTGTCTAATTTCATTGGATAAATGTCCTGTATCATGATTGCTTCTCTCTTTTTCCTGTTTATCATTGTTTTGTCCGCATCTGACTCCGGTAAGGTCAGATCAACCGCATCAATTATCGCATAAAGCCTCTTAAATATCAAATTTTCTTGACGAAAATCCGGGATACGGCTATACTATATGTTTATCTATCTACACACAACAGGGGGGATTTTATATGCAGATACAATTATCTGAACATTTCACTTACAAAAAATTATTGCGGTTCGTCCTTCCTTCCATCGTCATGATGATCTTTACTTCCATCTACGGTGTAGTGGACGGGCTCTTTGTTTCCAATTATGTCGGAAAGACTGCTTTTGCCGCTGTCAATCTGATCATGCCGTTTCTCATGGCAATCTCCGCTCTAGGCTTCATGATCGGTACCGGAGGCAGTGCGATCGTTGCAAAGACATTAGGCGAAGGCAAAAAGAAACAGGCAAACGAATATTTTTCCATGCTGGTATACCTCACGCTGATCGGAGGCATTGTCCTCTCCGCGCTCGGCATCCTCTTTTCCCCGCTGATTGCACGCGGGCTTGGTGCCGACGGTGCGCTGTTGACAAACTGTGTGCTTTATGCCCGCATTACGCTGCTCTCCATGCCGGCCTTTATGCTCCAGAACGTATTCCAGAGTTTCTTTGTCACCGCAGAAAAACCAAAACTTGGTCTTGGTGTCATCGTCATCGCGGGTGTCACCAATATGGTTCTGGACTTTTTACTGGTAGGCGTTTTCCAGATCGGTCTGGCCGGTGCGGCATTTGCAACGGTCACCAGTGAATGCATCGGTGGTCTGTTTCCGATCCTTTATTTTGCACGCAAAAATTCCAGCCTTCTTAAGCTCGGACGCACACACTTTAACGGAAAAATTTTTCTGTGCGCCTGCGGAAACGGTTCGTCC
>VOFF01000653.1_pt1 | contig 16000 bp, 26 predicted proteins | sample 5384061 | NCBI WGS metagenome assembly VOFF01 (sample SAMN12384725, study PRJNA508395) | human gut metagenome | isolation source: healthy gut E | host: Homo sapiens
ACTTAGCCTTTGCCATTTTAAAATGTCCTCCTTAAAACTTGGCTCTATCAAAATTAGAAGCATTTTTTCAGATTTAAACTTGCTAACCTTGATTATATTGCAAACCAAGGTTATTTGCAAGCATTTTATTATTTTATATCAGATCAGTCCTTCTTAGCAAGGATCTTCTCCTGTACAGACTTCGGAACCTGCTCATATTTCTCGAAGAACATAGAGTAGTTACCACGTCCCTGTGTTCTGGAACGAAGATCTGTAGCATATCCGAACATCTCGGAAAGCGGAACATATCCGCGAATCATCTTACCACCGCCGATATCTTCCATACCTTCGATACGTCCACGACGGGAGTTGATATCACCGATTACGTCACCCATGTAATCCTCAGGAGTTGTAACCTCTACTTTCATGATAGGCTCAAGAAGAACCGGAGCTCGCTTTCTGCATAGCTTCCTTTGAACGCAAGAGAACCTGCAATGTGGAATGCCATCTCAGAGGAATCGACTTCATGATAGGAACCGTCATATACGTTAGCATAAACGCCGACTACCGGGAATCCACCCAGGATACCAGCTTTCATAGCTTCCTCGATACCTTCGCCAACAGCAGGGATGTATTCCTTCGGAATAGCACCACCAACAACAGTGGACTCGAACTTGTACAGTTCTTCACCGTTGGCATCCATAGGCTCGAATTTAACTTTACAGTGACCATACTGTCCACGACCACCAGACTGTTTAGCATACTTGCTGTCTACATCAACAGGCTTGGTGAATGTCTCTTTGTAAGCAACCTGAGGAGCACCAACGTTAGCCTCAACCTTGAACTCACGAAGCAGACGGTCAACGATGATCTCCAGGTGAAGCTCACCCATACCAGCGATAATGGTCTGTCCAGTTTCCTGATCTGTATGAGCACGGAATGTCGGGTCCTCCTCAGCAAGCTTTGCAAGAGCTTCACCAAGTTTACCCTGTCCAGCTTTAGTCTTAGGCTCGATCGCCAGCTCGATAACTGGCTCCGGGAACTCCATAGACTCCAGGATTACCGGATGCTGCTCGTCACAGATGGTATCACCTGTTGTAGTGAACTTGAATCCGATTGCTGCTGCGATATCTCCGGAGTAAACTTTGTCCAGCTCCTGACGTTTGTTAGCGTGCATCTGCAGGATACGTCCTACACGTTCTTTTTTATCTTTTGTTGCATTCAGTACATAAGAACCGGAGTTCATGGTTCCTGAGTACACACGGAAGTATGCCAGCTTACCTACGAACGGGTCGGTCATGATCTTGAATACAAGAGCGGAGAACGGCTCTTCATCTGAAGAATGTCTCTCAACTTCGTTGCCGTCAAGGTCAACACCCTTGATAGCCGGGATATCTGTAGGAGCCGGCATGTACTCAAGGATAGCATCCAGAAGTTTCTGAACACCCTTGTTTCTGTAAGCAGAACCGCAGCAAACCGGAACAGCTGTACACTCACATGTAGCTTTTCTTAATGCAGCTTTCAGTTTCGTCTACAGAAGGCTCGTCTCCCTCAAGATACTCCATCATTAAGTCATCATCAAGCTCGCAGATCTTCTCAATGAGCTCTGTATGATAAAGCTCAGCATCTTCCTTCATGTCTTCTGGAATATCAACGATGGAGATGTCATCACCTTTCTCATCGTTGTAGATGTAAGCTTTCATCTCGATGAGTCAATGATTCCTTTGAAATCATCCTCCTTTCCGATTGGAAGCTGCAGGCAGATAGCGATTTTTACCAAGTCTAGTCCTTGATCTGATCTACAGCGTTGTAGAAGTTTGCACCAAGGATATCCATCTTGTTGATGAATGCCATACGTGGTACATTGTAAGTATCGGCCTGACGCCATACGTTTTCAGACTGCGGTTCTACACCACCCTTTGCACAGAAGACGCCGACAGCGCCGTCAAGTACACGGAGAGAACGCTCAACTTCTACTGTGAAGTCTACGTGACCTGGGGTATCAATGATGTTGATACGATGCTCCAGAGCACCTGGCTTCGGTTTGCAGTTCTCTTCCAGAGTCCAGTGACATGTTGTAGCCGCAGAAGTAATTGTGATACCTCTCTCCTGCTCCTGCTCCATCCAGTCCATTGTCGCGGTACCTTCATGAGTATCACCGATTTTGTAGTTGACACCTGTATAATAAAGGATACGTTCTGTAAGAGTTGTTTTACCCGCATCGATATGAGCCATGATACCAATATTTCTGGTACGCTCTAATGGATATTCTCTTCCCTCTTTAGCCAATGGATTTTCCTCCTCGAATTAGAAGCGATAGTGAGCAAATGCTTTATTTGCCTCAGCCATCTTGTGCATGTCTTCTTTTCTCTTAACGGATGCACCTGTGTTGTTCATTGCATCTAAAAGCTCATTAGCAAGTCTTTCTTCCATTGTTTTCTCGCCTCTTTTACGAGAGAACATTGTTAGCCAACGAAGAGCAGTGCCTGACGTCTGTCTGCTCTTACCTCGATCGGAACCTGGTAAGTAGCACCACCGATACGTCTTGCTTTTACTTCAAGAAGTGGCATGATGTTGTTCATAGCCTCTTCAAAAACTTCGATAGCTGGTTTGCCAGCTTTTTCTCCTCAATTCTAGCGAAAGCGCCGTATACAATCTTCTGTGCTACACCTTTCTTACCGTCTAACATGATGTTATTGATAAGTTTGGTAACCACTTTATTGTTGTACATTGGATCTGCCAGAACGTCTCTTTTCTGAGTATGTCCTTTACGTGGCACGTTACTTCCCTCCTTAATCAAAATGATTAAATCATCGGTACTCACTATTAAAACTAAGGTGTTCGCACTGGTAAAGTCCTATATTTAACCCGCAACCGGCAGGGTATATGGAATACCGTACAAATCTTTATAGTCTTCCGCTGTAATACATTAGATGAATAATATCTTTGTAATCCTCCTGATTATCTGCAATCAGGAAGCGGCGTAGATTTCTGATCTACAAAAATTATTTTTTAACTTTAGGTCTCTTAGCTCCGTATTTGGAACGAGCCTGTTTTCTGTTAGCTACACCTGCAGTATCAAGAGTACCTCTGATGATGTGGTATCTTGTACCAGGTAAGTCCTTAACTCTTCCTCCACGGATAAGAACAACGCTATGCTCCTGAAGGTTGTGACCCTCTCCTGGAATGTAGCTTGTTACCTCGATACCGTTGGAAAGACGAACTCTGGCGATCTTTCTAAGAGCTGAGTTAGGCTTTTTAGGAGTAGCTGTTTTAACAGCAGTACAAACACCACGTTTCTGTGGAGCAGCCTGATCAACTGCTTTCTTTCTTAAAGAGTTGTATGTTTTCTGCAGAGCCGGTGCTGTAGATTTCTTAACAGCTGTCTGACGGCCCTTTCTTACTAACTGGTTGAATGTTGGCATTCCATTTCACCTCCCGATTTATTTCTCCATGGGCTTTCCCATGGGGCCTTGCGGTTGCTATTTACAAATTACGGCATGCGAAAAAATATAACGTTTCATTCGCACGCTTGCTCATTATAGACCGTAAATACAGAGCTTGTCAAGGTGTTTTATAAAGAATTTTTGCTGATTTTACAGGGGTTTAACGCAGTTTTCTTCATAGATGTCACAATCCTGCGAAAATGGAAGTTTTACTTCCACGGTCTGGCCTTTTTCTGTCCAGCCATGTTCCTTCCAGTAAGCCACATCCACTTCATTCCAGCCGCTCTTTACAAGCTTACGCATAACCTCGAAGTAAGCTTTTTTTGTTTTCAGCGCTGGTTTCACATGGCCATAATTCCTGCGGATCTTTTTTCTGCCAGCTTATCTGTAGCTTTCTCGATCTCTTCCATCTTTTTCGGAGAGATCGATTTATAATTTAACGCATGAGCGGCAGTACCGTACCTGTATATCTTTCCCCTTCCCCAGAAAAACATACTATCTGCCATATCTTTATTGGTCCATTTCATTCCGGCGCCTCTTCGCCGTAGAAATACAAACTCCCTGTTTGGAAAACATATCCGGATTTGGCCTGTGCAAAGATCCACCGGTAGCCATAGTGATCCAGCCACGCTTTCATGGAGCCAGTGCAGTGGTAGACATACACCGGACTTGTAAGAATGATCACGTCTGCGCTGTCAATAGCTTCCGTCAATGGCTTCAGCTCTTTATAATATAGGCAAAGTTTCTCATCTTTCACAATACACTGATTGCACCCAACACAAAAATGTCCGAAATCTCTTGGCAGAGAGAATTCCGTCACTTCTCCGCCCAGCTTATCTGCCAGCATTTTTCCTATATGATAGGTAGAACCTTTGTGATTCTGTCCGTTTATCATGGCAATTTTCATATTTTACACTCCCCCATTTCTCTTTTTATATCGTTGTCTGTTATTTACCTGTTTCTGAATTTTCGGGCAAAGCAGATCGCTCCCCAGTATTCCCACCATTAATATAGAAAGAACTGCTCCTGTTTTCAATCCCGGAGTTTGATATTTCATGGTAATTATATGCGTTCCCTGTGAAAGTTTCACGCCGGTAAGTCCCTGAATACTTTTTACATCGGCTTTTCTCCGTCCACATAAACCTTCATATCCGGGTCATAGAATACGCTGAGCATAAGAATTCCGTCTTTTTTTACAGATATACTGCCTTTTCCATCCTTCAGATCCATTTGCTGAGAAGAAAGTTCTTCATAAATGGTATCCAGTTCAGATTCCTGGTATGTTCCCAGAACAGCCTCGTGCATACCGGTACCCGTAGTTACCTGCACAATGGTATCCACATTATAAGTTCCCAGATCCAGAAAATTATTATTCCAATAATCAGACTTCTGCTCCTGTCCATTAATCGTCACTGTATCCGGTTCTGTTCCCGGAATATAAAGATATCCATGTTCTCCTTTTTTCAGATGGATATTAAAAGTTGTGTTTCCAATCAGGGCAGTATCAGAATTGACTGTCTGCATTTTGTACAGTCTTTTTCCTACAATACCACTGAGCAGACGGTTCTGAACTTCAAGCGGGTCTGTTCCTTCCATTGCATAATCCAGCACAGAATCGCTGACCATATATCCGGATCGCAGAGCCCGTGGATTTTCATACAGGTCAAATGACTGGCTTTCTGCAATCTTTTTATAAGCAGTATGAAGGGTTCTTGTATTCCTGCAAAACAGATATCGTATCCCCAGAAGCATATCCATCACTTCCGTAGATCCTGCATACTGAAAACGATTTTCCAGATGTTCAAACCCCATATTCTTCACAAAATTCCACATTTCCTCTGTATTGTTGGAAGAATACATGGACATCCCGTTCAGCTGATACAGCATCTCTTCATTTCTCACAAGAGGATTTACGATGGCGACACGGTAATCCACCTGATCCACACCGGCAGACTCCAGTAATCCACAAACCTCCTGCTCACTTTCCACATAAATATCACGGTTTGCAGTTCCATTATCTGTAATACTGACGATTCCGTGAATTCCTGTCTCTGCAAGGATCAAAACAGCCAGTACCCCTCCACAGATTTTTTCGGATTTCCACACAGCCAAACGGATGTCTTGAAAGTTTTCCACAAAAAATAATTTCCGTCCACACTGTAAGAAACATTCCCGCAAGAATCCCTTCTGTAAGCAGAACCTCTCCTGCTTTTCCACTTTTTAATCCCCACAACCATGCAGAATATTTCCACCGCAAGCAAATCCCGCGAACAGCCGCTTTTCACTCACCTTCTCTGTTTTCCCCCACGCATCGCAGGACATCCTCAGAAGCAGAAAGATCAGGATAAAAGCAAAACGGTTGGGGATTCCCACCGGTTTATGCATTCCATGAAGCAGAAGATTTAACGCTGTGATATGAAAACCCGCAAAGTAAAAATGACCAACGCTCCCGTCATGATCTTTTTCCACGGTACGGATTTCTTTGTTCAGAAAATAAATTCCGGCAAAAAAGCAAGCACTGCACAGCCACAGTAAAGATTCACATCTCCCTGTTCGCTGGATTTCACAAAAGACAGGGAATCCTCCATCAGCGCTCCCAGCTGCTTCCAGATATCTCCGTAAACACCGGCAAGCCCTGTTCCAGCTTCCTCTGCTGCGCAGTCCTGGATACAGCCACAATGCCAGGAATCAGAGTAATTCCCGCAAGACATGCACTGGCAATGGAAGACCCGGCAAATTTCAGCAGAGAATGCAATATTTTCTCCGGCCGCTGGTCAGATTTTATGATAGCCAGATTTGCCAGATAATAGAGAGCCGAAAAGGTACATAACATAAATCCCATATAATAGCTGGTTAAAATACAGTACCCCAGCACCAGACAATACCCTCGCCATTTTCCGGTATATACCAGTCGCTCGATAAAGTATGCCAATACCGGAAGAAGCATGATACAGTCCAGCCACATTACGTTACTGTAGTATCCCATAAGAAAATTTGACAACGCATACATGCATCCAAGAGAAACCGCCATACTCCCTCTGCCTGGATATTTTTTCCCGGAATACCAGGCCATGGACACGCTGCAAAGCCCAACCTTGATCAGGATCACAGCTGTTACTGCATCATTTACATACATGAATTTCATAAATAGCAAAGACAAGAAGGCTGAACGGACTGCTGAGATAATAACAGAACAGGCCGTAAAAATCATAACCCATGGAATGTGTGGAATACGTCCACCCTGCGCCTTTTCCAGCTGGCTTAAAAGTTCCTTATAAAAAGGCTGTATACTGATGGACTCCATCTACCACCAGCGCCGAATTTTCCCCAAAAGGATAAACTCCTTTCATTGCAAAACCTGCCGCAAATATCATCACAGGAAACAGAAAGGCCAGGATATAGACCCAACTGCTGTTCTTTCGCCTGATGTTTTTTCCACACTTTGTTTTTTTATCAATCTCATCATTTTTTCCTCTTCTGTCTGATTCTTTTTCCGTCGGATTTTGAGTTCTGCCAGAAATAAACAGTTTCGGCTTTTTCGCTGAAGCAGATATTCGTATTTCGATTTGCCATATTTTTATGATTCTGTCATTTCTCACAGACCTGATTATAACACGCTTCATAATGTATCATGTTTTTGTGAAATTACTGCGAATTTTTTCAGGATCAAAGAAAAAAGCTCGCCACATCATTGGAGACACAGAAAACTCCGCTGATGTAACAGCTTTCTTCGAAAGAATCTGTGTACGCTGATCCACAGATCCCTTCATGGGTGTAATTATTAACTTTATGTGATGAGTTTTTTTAGTTCAGGGCCTGTATGATATAGGATATTCACATATCCTGAGGTGGCTGTTTACAGGTTAAGAACTATTATGGCTATATGATAGCATGGCCATATACATTTGTAAAATTAATATTTAATGTTTATAATATAGAACTTTTTAATATTGATCCGATGGGCACAACATTGCTGTCCGGATAAATTTCTGCTTTTATAAAACGGTATAGCCTCTGGATTTCAGGCAGGATCTCACTTCCATGATATCCTCGGTATGGAATACCATGATCGGCTTGCCGGAATCACGGTTAAAGGAGAGGTACAGATAATCCACGCTCACGTTGCTGTCCTTCAGTGTAAGAAGCAGATCATTCAGATTTCCAGTCTTATCCTCAACCTCCACTCCGATCACCTCGATCACGTGGCAGAGATATCCTGCAGCGATCAGAGCCTCCATTGCCTTATCCGGCTCCGAAACTACCATTCGTACGATTCCGTACTCTGCACTGTCATTGGTAACTGATCCCAGAATGTTGATGTCCTCATTCTTCAGGATCCCGGTAATGTTCTGCATAACACCTTTTTTATTTTCTGCATAGATAGATAACTGTTTCAGCATAATAAAATCCTCTCTTTCCTCTGAAATGTGTTTTGCTGTTTTATCATATGGTAAATCTTCGCACATCTCACCTTGTATGTCAACCGAAGTAATTCAGGGAAGAGCCCGGACATTTTCATTTCATTTTACTTCACGTTCATAAACACAGGTACTTTATGACCAACATTCCCCGGCAAAAAACTTCACCGCATATGTGCATGCAGATATTTTTTTCCCGTGTAGCAAGCCCACCCCGGATATGTCGTTCCCGCTTGTTCACATCAAGAACTTTCCTCACCTCAACGGCCAGTGCCGGGTTGATCACTTTCAGCCGTTCCACGCAATCCTTATGTACCGTACTCTTACTGATCCCGAACTTCTTCGCCGCCTGCCTCACCGTCGCCTTTGTTTCCACAATATATCCTGCGATCTCAACTGCACGTTCCTCAATATAATCTTTCACTGCAAAGCCCCCCGAAGACGCTTTTTTACAGTGTATGCAAAAGATCTGAAAGGTATGTACCCTGTCACTCTGCTGTCTGAAACTCCTTCCGGAAAACCACCGCTTGACCCCGACAATAAACGCACAGCAGATCACCCACGTCACAGGTTCGCAGATGCATACGGCGATATAGCCCCAGACCGGGACGAGCCAGATGGCAAAGATAACTTTACCAATCAGTTCCAACGTACTGCATATCAAAGGTGCTTTCAGGTGCTGCATTCCCTGCAGTGCGTTTCGTAAGATTACCAGCACTGCCATTGGCGGGATCATGGGGATGCTGACCCGAAGATAAAGCAGTCCGTTAGAGATCACCTCCGGGTTGCTGCTTCCTGTAAGAAGCCGGATCTGCTGCCGGTGCCAGGGTAAAAGTAAACATAAGTGCAATGATCCACCAGATCCCATACAGAAGAATTGCTGTCCGACAGCCTCTGCGGATTCTTTTTTCCCAGGCCCGCCCCATAGTTCTGGCTGGCATAGATCGCCGTGCTGGTTCCAAGCGCCAGTCCTGGAATATAAAACAGTTCCGCAAGCCTCCTGCCTCCAACCTGCGCCGCAATATAAACACTTCCAAGTGCATTGATACTGCTCTGAAGGATCACACTGCCAATACAATAAATAGCATTCATCATCCCCATACTTAAACCGGAGAAAAACATCTCTATTACAAAATTCTTCTTCACTTTGAATTCATTTTTCGAAAATCTCAGTTCCGGATAATAGCGCACAATATACCCCAAACCGATCCCGGCGCTGATTCCCTGAGCCAGAACTGTCGCAGACGCAGCCCCCTGCACTCCCAGTCCCAACGGTCCCATAAACCAGAAATCCAGTCCCACATTCAAAACACTGCTGAAAAGCAGAAAAACAAGGGGCATCACACTGTTTCCCACAGCCTGCAGAAGACTCGCCTCCAGATTGTACAGCATCGTCAGCGGAATTCCCGCCAGAATGATTGTCGATAACGCAAAGCTCCATCCATCACATCATCCGGGATCTGCATCACCTGAAGCAGTCCTTTTCGAAATATCAAAAAAGCGACAGTCAGCACAACTGAGCAAAAGCAGGACAAACACGTCATCCAACACACCGACTTCTTCACTCCCTGCTGGTCTCCTGCTCCGAAGTTCCGGCTCACTCCAAGAGCCAGTCCATTATTCATTCCAAACGCAAAATTCGTGATCAGACTATATAACGCCGCAGTAGCACCAATCTGTGCAAGCGCTCCATCCCCCAGCAGATTTCCAGCAATCGAGGTATCTACAAGATTATAAAACTGCTGAAGCAGATTTCAAGAAAAAGCGGCATGGCAAAACGCAGCAAAAGCGAGGTCGGACTTCCCTTCGTCATGTCCATCGTTTGACTTTTTCTTTTTCAGATCCATAATAACTTTCCTCCCTGATCCATATGGCAACTGACATCCTTCTTAATCACCGTCTGTAAAACAGACATCAGTATTTTCTTTTATTATACAATCCGACACACAGTTGCTGCTGTAAAAAAATAGCGGTGTATACTATAACAAAAACGACAGGGAGATTTTTTATGATACGTAATGCAAACTGGGTGGAAACCGATATCCACCAGCAGGAATTCCCGGAACAGGAAAGATATCTCTTCGATCTGGTTGCAAACAGAGGCGATATCCATAAATTCATTACCGGAAATATTCCCGCACACTGGCATAATGAACTGGAGATTTTTTATGCTGATGGAAGGGCAGCGTCAGAATCGGGATCGGTGATACTTTTTACGATGTTCATGCCGGAGAAGGCTGTTTCATCAATGCCGGCATTCTTCATTCCTTTACCGGTCTTATCCCCTCCCCTTGCCTGTACCGTTCTTTTGTGTTTGATCCATCGGTCATAAGCGGCGCACCGGGCAGTGTTTTTGATATCCGTTATATCCGGCCCCTTGTGGAAAAAGGCGCCGCTTTCATAAATATCCCGGGAGATATTGTCCCGGGATCTTCTGATGAACATTTTTTCAGGCATTTGACAACGCCTTTTCTGCCTGTGCCGACGAATTGCCAGGCTATGAATTTCAGGTACGAAACGCCCTCTCCGAAATGCTTCTGATCATTCTGAAAAGAACCGCAGCCTTTCTTCCCCGCAGCTTCCTGAAATCCAGGAACTGCGCCTGAAGCAAATGCTGGCATGGATCGATCAGAATCTAGAAAAAAAATATCTCCGTAAAAGATATTGCGGCAGTTGCCAGCATCTGTGCCAGAGAATGCCAGCGTATTTTTCAAAGATATCTGAGTTCCACACCTATGGCATATGTACGCCAGAGACGTCTTCTTATGGCCGCCAGACAGCTTACTCTCACAGACACACCAGTGACGGACATTGCGTTAAACTGCGGTTTCGCAAGCCCCTCCTACTTCACCCGGCATTTCCGGCTCCTCACCGGAACCACACCTACACAGTACCGGGGAAAACATCCGTAAATAGATTTTATTTTATGCTTTAGATTTTTTTTGACTGCTTATAAAGCACAAGACAGACGATCACAAATGCTACTGTAACCACAACTGTCAGCGGAAGAATCATAGCAGATTCTGCTCCAAGCAGAAGCCCGAATCCCTGTCTCAGTGTCAGAATTCCAAAAATGGAAAAAATGAAAAATGCAACCGTATTGAGAATTCCCTCCGGCGCCTTGCTTTTCAGAAGATATCCGACCAGAAGACCGATCACATCCGCTGCAAAAGTCCAAGTGAACAGGCCAGCCATACAACAACTGCCACTTAAGCCCTCGTTTGCTCCAAATGTAATGGCAGTAAGCTGTGTCTTATCTCCAAGCTCCGCCACAAAAAATGTACAGAATACAGACAACGGTGCAAACTTAATTTTCCGGTCCTTTACATTCTCTTCCTCATCATCGTCTCCCTTAAGCGTTGTTGCCGCAAAAAACAGGAACGCCGCACCAGCAATCAGACGGATCAGCCACGTAGGAACTACCGTACTGACAAGGCCTCCGGCAAGAACCGCCAGTCCGTTCAGCACCAGGATCGCAACACCGGTTCCAAGCAGGATATCCTTCAGCTTGAACTTGGAAGTCATTGCCACCAGCATCAGCTGTGTTTTTGTCGCCCATTTCCGCAATGAACTGGGTAAAAAGCACTTTCATAAATAGCAGCATCTTTCTTCTCCTTTGCATATGTGTCCGGTCCGGAGCCATAAAAAAAAGACCCACGCATACTTTATCTCCATAACAGAAATAAAATATACATGAGTCTCATTCTTTAAGATTTGCCAGGTGCATGCACCAGTATGTTGACAAACCACGTTTACACGCGAATTACTCCCTCACGGAATTGATTTTCGTCATTGTAGCAAAGTTGAGAAACTTTGTCAATAGCAGTGTGAAAAGCAGCTCCCGTCTTTTTATCAGAATTTCTCAGCCTTAGCCTTCAGCCCCTGATACATCTCTTCAGAAAGAGGAATGGAAACACCCAGACGTTTCGCCTCCTGCACGATATAACCACTGAAAGTTTCCAGCTCCGTCTGCTTTTTGCAGATCTGAAAATCTCTCTGAAGGGAACTGGTGGCATTATCTGCATGAACATGACGGAACTTGTGAATCACCTCCTGTATGTGTTCATCTGTCAGTGCCACACCCTTTGCACGGCCTACACTGGCAGCCTCCCACACAAGAGTTTCGTACTCTGCGCCTTCACCGGATCCCTGCGAAGCTCCCCGATAGTATTATCATAAAAAGCCGTCATCACGTTAAACGCACAGTTCAGGATATACTTTCTCCAGATCTCCACCTCAATATCCCCGTCATCCTTATAATCAATATCTGCGCCCTTCAGGATCTCGGCTACCTGGGTCACTTTCTCCTGCCGCCCCTGATCTGCGTTTTTGATCCCGATGCACAGCCAGGTAAAAGTATCCTGCTGGGAAATAGAAAAATCCGCGTTTGCAAAAGCTACCGTATAGATCAGAGAATCCACAACCGTTCCCCTTCCGATCAGGCGCGGATCTTTTCCCCGGATCCACCCCGTTCATCACCGGAATGATCACCGTATCATCTGTGACCATATCCCGGATATTTTCACATACATCCTCCAGAGAGTAATTTTTTACACAGATAAAAATATAATCCTGCTGTCCCATTTCCCGGACTGGAACTACACGCTCCGGCTTCGCAACGATCTCTCCCTTATAATCACTGTGCAGCACCAGTCCGTTCTCACGGATGCTCTCCCCTCTGGCTCCACGGGCCACCATTGTCACATGAGGATAGGCCTTCGCCAACATTCCCCGCAACATAGCCACCAACACCGCCGGTTCCGATCACTGCAATCTTTTTATCTTCTGTTTTCATGATATCTTATCCTCTTTTTTTTCTTATTTCCGTCCCAGATTATAGCTCTCCAACAAATTATTGCATCGCTACAGGCAGATGTCTGCAGTCTGCACTTGCTTCCTGCTTATAGCTCTATTTTATCAGACAGCCATCCGCATTTCCATATCTGCTGTAAAATCCGTACACAAAACACGCCAGCGAAAAAAACCTTTCCGTCTCTATGCTATAATTTCTGGAAATGCCATGGATTCTGATGTATACTGGATATAAATTTTTTGTAGAAAAATATAAAAATACGAGGTGACAAAATGGACACGAAATGCCGCACATGGTTGACATTTTTTCCTCCAGGAATGCGTCCGGACACCGGAAACATGGATTTCCTTCCAAAATGCGGGAGAAACAAACTCCATGGTCTCTTAACAGCCCTTTGCCGGCGAGATCATGCTCCAGGATATTTCCGCCAGACCCGTGAATATCCTTTTGCAATATTCCGGCAGATTTTATTCCAAGGCTTACACTCTTATGAAAGCCTGCATCCGCCAGCCGAACTGATCTCCCTCCTTCATGCCTGGATGGAAAACGGTTCTGCCATGAAGGACAATTCCCCCTTGTTGAGTGTTCTGTAAAAAAAAATAAATCTTGGGACCAAAATGAAATCTCACAAATACTGGTCACTGGGAATGATCGCGACCTTTTCCAGAGAAAACCGCACACAGGTATTTTGCATGCGCTTCTTTTCTGCATGAGTCTATTTATTCCGGGCCTGGGAAAACTGCCAGAAACATTGATTTTTGACCGTCTTAAGAATAATGGTATATTTATTGTAAGCGCAAAATAATTCGACGGATTGTGTTGAATCCATAATAATCATTAGAGAATGCAAGCATTTTACTTCATCTTTTCTTGCTAGAAATGATAGATGCGAGCATTTTACTCTATTAAAGTTATGGAGGTGTGCTCATGAGAAGCAAAAAAAGAATACCTGCCGAAGAACAATACCGTCTCATCATGGAATGCCGTCAAAGTGGATTGACAGATCATCAATGGTGTGTGGAACATGATATCAAGCCAGGAACTTTTTACAACTGGGTAAAAAGACTGCGTCAGAAAGGTTGTGTGGATTTGCCGGCGTCAACTGGAAGCACCTATCGTGCACCAGAAAGCCAGGAAGTTGTCAGAGTGGAGTTTCATGATACTGACCCGATTCCATATGAACAGCCATTAAATGTAATTCCGGCAGCTACGGAAAGAAATAACCTTTCTGTAGCAGAGCCAATGAAGCTGTCTGTAGGAAGCTTTCATCTAACAATACCAAATGGAACAGATCCTCAGCTTCTGGCTCAAACGCTTCGCATTGTGAAGGAGTTGGAATGTTAGGGGATATCACAGCCGCCGATGAAATCTATATCGTAACAGGCAGAACGGATATGCGGAAATCTATTGACGGGCTGTGTGCTGTTGTAGAGAATCAACTCCATATGGATCCAAGGCGAAGCACCCTGTATCTTTTCTGTGGAAAACGTTGTGACAGGATCAAAGCTTTGCTCTGGGAATCTGACGGATTTGTGCTGCTGTATAAACGTATGGAAGTCCAGGGCAGATTCCGCTGGCCCAGAAATCAGCTGGAAGTAAAACAATTGACCTGGCAGCAATTCGACTGGCTCATGTCCGGGCTTGAAATCGAACAACCCAAGGCATTCAAACCTACGGAATGATCGCGTAAAAACATCTATGCCAGCCAACAGAAACGGAGGGGCTTCTCACCCTGTATCATGTCTGAAATCCCTTGTAAATGCTGGGGTTTCTGCTTCTTTTTCATTGCTTTTTATGGTATAATAAGAGCAGTGAAAAAGGAGCAGAAAACATATGGCTGGCAATTCAAAAGATTCAAAAATCCTTGCGTACAAGGACATGATCAACCAACTGAATAAGACTATTTCCACACAGACAGAACTGATCCAGTCTTTACAAAAAACATTGGAAGCAGACCGTCTGGAAAAAGAAAACCTTCGTCAGCAGATTGAATATCTCACGAAGAAGCTTTTTGGTACTTCCAGTGAAAAACGGAAAGATATCGCTGGTCAGCTGAATCTTTTTGATGAAGCCGAGCAGGAAGCAGATCCGACATGGGAACAGGAACTTCCTGATGACATCACTGTTCCGGAACATAAGAGAAAAGCAAGACGGACACATGCTGATCTCTTTAAAAATGTCCCTTCCTGCGATGAGGTCATTTCTCTTCCGGAAGAGGAGCGAAACTGTCCAGCCTGCGGGACGCAGATGGAATGTATTGGGAAAGAATTCGTCCGCCATGAATTTCGTTTTACCCCTGCCAGGGGAAAAGTAATAAATATCTATCGTGAAACCTATAAATGCCCGGAGTGTGCCATATCAGAGGAACATCCGGATGATCAGACATTTGTCAAAGCCCCTGTTCAGGAACCATTGATCCCGGAAAGTTATGCATCGGAATCCGTTGTCGGATGGGCAATGCACCAGAAGTACCAGAATGGTCTGCCGTTAAACCGGCAGGAAGAGGACTGGAAGCAACTGGGTGTCCCATTAAGCCGGGCTACGCTTGCTAACTGGATCATTTACTGTGCCGAGAATTATCTCCGTCATGTTTATGATTATTTTCACCGTCAGTTACGGAGGCGTAAATATCTGATGGCAGATGAAACCCGGGTTCAGGTACTGAATGAGCCGGAGCGTAATCCTGAAACGGATTCCTGGATGTGGCTCTTCCGCAGTGGAGAAGATGGACTTCCGCCGATCCTGCTCTACCATTACACAGAGACAAGGGCAAAGTTCCATGCAGCATCTTTCCTACAGGGGTTCAGCGGATATCTGGAGACAGATGGATACCAGGGTTATAATAATCTGCCGGATATCAAACGATGCTCTTGCTGGGCACATGTAAGACGTTACTTCACAGATGCCATACCGAAAGGGAAAGAGTATGATTACAGCCTTCCAGCAGTGCAGGGAGTACAGTTCTGCTCCAAGCTGTTTGATTGTGAGAGATACTCAAAAACAAAAAATCATACTGCGGAGCAGAGAAAACAATTTCGTCTTGAAAAGGAGAAGCCGATACTAGAGGCATTCTGGAATTGGCTGGATCAACAGCGCCCAAACCAAAGGAACCCGTTTGGCGAAAGCGGTAAACTATGCCCAAAATCGGAAAGACACCCTGATGACCTACCTGGAAGACGGACACTGCAGTCTTTCAAATAATCTCAGTGAAAATGCGATTAGACCATTCATGATTGGCCGGAAGAACTGGCTGTTCAGTGCCAGTCCGAAAGGAGCCACCGCTAGTGCTATTGTGTATACAATAGTTGAGATGGCAAAAGCGAATGATCTGAATACCTATAAAT
>VOFF01000707.1_pt1 | contig 16000 bp, 25 predicted proteins | sample 5384061 | NCBI WGS metagenome assembly VOFF01 (sample SAMN12384725, study PRJNA508395) | human gut metagenome | isolation source: healthy gut E | host: Homo sapiens
AAACCCATTTATTTCCCGAAGGAGGGGGCATACTTGTGAAAAACAAATGCACATCACCGAAACGGTGCTGCGTGACGCGCAGCAGTCGCTGATTGCGACGCGAATGCCGTTTGAGGATTTTGAGGGCATTCTCGATGAGATGGATCAGGCCGGTTATCACTCGATTGAGTGCTGGGGCGGCGCGACGTTCGATTCCTGCCTGCGCTATCTGGGCGAGGATCCGTGGCAGCGTCTGCGCAAGATCAAATCTCACATGAAGAACAACCAAGCTGCAGATGCTGCTGCGCGGCCAGAACCTGCTCGGCTATCACCATTATTCGGATGATACCGTGCGCCGTTTTGTCCGCAAGAGCATCGAGAACGGTATGGATATTATCCGTATTTTCGATGCGCTGAACGATCTGCGCAACATCGAGACCGCTGTGGACGAATGTCTCAAGGCAGGCGGCCATGCACAGGGCTGTATCTGCTATACGCTGAGTCCGATCCACAATCTGGAGATGTTCGTTTCGCTCGGCAGGCAGATCGAAGCCATGGGCTGCAACTCGCTGTGCATTAAGGATATGGCGGGCATCATGTCTCCGCAGGAGTGCTATGATCTGGTTACCGCACTCAAGCAGAATATCAAAATTCCGGTTTATGTGCATACACACGCGACCACCGGTCTGGGTTATATGACTTATCTGAAGGCAGCGGAAGCCGGTGCGGACGGCATCGACTGTGCGACCTCGTGTATGTCGGGCGGCACCAGCCAGCCGGCAACCGAGTCCATGGTCTACGCGCTGCAGCAGATGGGCTTCGACTGTGGCGTGGATGCTCACGAGCTGAACAGGATAAACGAATTTTTCATTCCGGTTAAGGATAAGTTCTCTGCAAACGGCACCTTTGACCCGTATGTCCTGTCCACCAAGACGGATGCGCTCATCTACCAGATTCCGGGCGGCATGCTGTCCAATCTGGTGGCACAGCTGAAGGCACAGAACGCAATCGACCGTCTCGATGAGGTACTCGCCGAAACACCGCGCGTGCGTGCCGATATGGGTTATCCGCCGCTGGTAACGCCGCTGTCGCAGATGGTCGGCGTGCAGGCAACGGTCAACGTTCTCCTCGGCGGCCGTTACAAGTCGATCGGCAAGGAGATCAAGAGCTACATCCGCGGCGAATACGGCAAGGCACCGGGCGAAGTCAATCCCGAACTCGCCAAGCAGGTGCTGGGCGACGAGCAGCCGATGACCGGCCGCTTCGCGGATACGCTCAAGCCGGAATTCCCGGCTGCACGCGAGCACCTCGGCACCCGCGCCCACAGCGAGGAGGATGTGCTGTCCTATATCGCATTCCCGCAGCAGGCAGAGCAGTTCTTTGAGCGCCGGGAGCAGACCTTCACCGCAAGCTATTCGTTCAAGGAGGTTAAGTGAGCATGGTACACGATCCGATCAGCGTACTGGACGCGCTCATGATCGCCCTGTCCGGTATCGTTATTGTATTTTTGATGCTGGCACTTCTCTGGGGTGTCATCGCTGTTATTTCCCGTGTGATGGGCGTGCTCGAAAAGCACACCGCGCATCCGGCTTCGGTCAGTGCAGCGGCTCCGACGGCAGCGGCTCCGGCAGCAGCACCTGCACCGGTTCCGCAGGTCAAGCTGGAAGGCGTCAGCGAGGTGGAGGCGGCCTGCGTTATGGCTATTGTCAGCCACGAAACGGGCATTCCGCTCGATCAGCTTGTATTTAAGTCCATCAAGGCGGTTTAAGGGGAGAAAGAAACATGAAATATCAGGTATCGCTTAACGGCAAGCAGTTTGAAGTAGAAGTAGAAAAAGGGGTCGGTAAGCGCAGTACCGACCGGCGCGGCTCCCGCACCGGCACCGGCTGCAGCAGCACCGGCACCCGCGGCAGCGCCGGCTCCGGCAGCAGCACCCGCAGCAGCGCCTGCAGGCGGCGAGACCGTCGCAGCGCCCATGCCGGGCACCATTCTGGATATCCGATGCACGGCAGGTCAGGCCGTTAAGGGCGGCGATGTGCTGTTCATTCTCGAGGCCATGAAGATGGAGAACGAGATCTGCGCACCGCATGACGGCACAGTCGGCACTGTCTGCGTACAGAAGGGCGCTTCCGTACAGACCGGCGCAGCACTCTGCACGATGTAACAGGAGGCGCTCACTATGCAATTTTCGTTTTTCGGTGCATTAGGCAGCATTCTGGCAAGCTCGGGCTTCGCGTCCTTTGCGGAGGACCCGCGCAGCCTGATCATGATCATCATTGCATGCGTGCTGCTGTACATGGGTATCGGCAAAAAGTTTGAGCCGCTGCTGCTCGTTCCGATCGCATTCGGCATGCTGCTGGCCAACCTGCCGCTGACCGGCCTGCTCAACGCACCGGTTGACGGTTCCAGTCCCGGCATGCTGTGGGTGTTCTATCAGGGCGTCCAGCATGCGATTTATCCGTCCATCATCTTCCTCGGCATCGGCGCCATGACCGACTTCGGCCCCCGCGGATCGCGCGCCCGTCCTCGCTGCTGCTGGGTGCAGCGGAACAGCTCGGCATCTTCTCCGCATTTCTGCTCGCGCTTGTGCTCGGCTTCCCGGGCAAGGTTGCGGCAGCCATCGCCATCATCGGCGGTGCGGACGGCCCGACCTCCATTCTGGTCGCATCCCGTCTGGCAGCGGATTATCTGCCCGCCATCGCTATTGCGGCGTACTCGTATATGGCGCTCATACCGCTTATCCAGCCGCCGATCATGCGTCTGCTGACCACCAAGAAGGAGCGCGAGGTCAAGATGGAGCAGCTGCGTCAGGTCTCCAAGACCGAGAAGATCGTATTCCCGATCGCAGTTGCCATCATCGTTATCCTGCTGATTCCGGATACCGCTCCGCTGATCGGCATGCTCATGCTGGGCAATCTGCTGCGTGAGTGCGGCGTAACCGACCGCCTGAGCGACACCGCGCAGAACGCGCTGTGCAACATCGTCACCATCTTCCTTGGTCTGTCGGTAGGCTGCAAGGCGATTGCGTCCACCTTCCTGACCTGGGAGACCATCAAGATCATCATCCTCGGCCTGATCGCGTTCACGTTCTCGACCGTCGGCGGCCTGCTGTTCGGCAAGGTTATGTATAAGCTGACCGGCGGCAAGGTCAACCCGCTGATCGGCTCGGCCGGCGTCTCCGCCGTCCCGATGGCCGCGCGTGTTTCCCAGATGGTCGGCCAGAAGGCCAACCCCGCCAACTTCCTGCTCATGCACGCCATGGGCCCGAACGTAGCTGGTGTTATCGGTTCCGCTGTTGCTGCAGGCTTTGTCCTCAAGGTATTCGGCGCGTAAGTGCAAAGCAAAAGAACCCGAATTTTCGGGTTCTTTTTTTTACGCTTTTTGGTTGAGAAGAATTGGAAATAATGGCCGTCTATTTGTAACGGTATGCACACGATATCCCGCAGGGAGAGCACATTGTGCTCCCACGCAAAGGTAAAACGTCACGCTAATTCTACATTTTCCATTTTCCATTCTCAATTTTTTATGCTTTCTTGACAATTTATGTCGCCCTGTTTTATAATAAATGCAAGAAACGAACGGTGGTCCTTATTGTGCAGGTACTAAAAGACGAACTTCGACACAAAATTCTGCTCGAATCCGAGCATTTATTCCTGCAGCGCGGGTACGACCGCACCTCACTGCAGATGATCGCGGACAAGGTAAATATCAGCAAGAGCAACCTCTACCACTACTTCAAAAACAAGGAGGAGCTGTTCTACGAGCTGACCGACAGCGCTGCAGACGGCCTGAAGCGCATGATCCTGCGCTTCCGCAGCATGCGGTTTGACCTGAACATGGACGCGCAGGAATTCCGGATGCTGCTCACCGAGGAGGTACTCTCACTGCTGCTGGCGGAGAAATACGGCCTTCTTCTTATCATGGAGCAGGCCAACGGCACTCGATATGAAAACCTGCGGCCGGTAATGATTGAGCTGATTGCGTCCAAGATCGTGCCCATGCTGGCTGACGAGGAGAACAGCCCGATGATGGCGCAGATCATGGCACGCAATCTGGTGGACGGGACGGTGCATATCCTCAAGAACCGCGTTCGCCCGAGCGAGGTCCGTGCCGGACTGAATCAGCTGATCACCTATCACACACAGGGGAATGCACGCGCTGCAATAGCAGCGCTGAGGCTGTCGCGAAACTACAGTTTCGCCGACAAGCAGGAACGGACCGTGGGCCGTTCCAAAGTCGTTCGAAAGTTCCTATACAGAAACTTTCTCCTTCCAGGAGTTCAAAAAAGGGTGATACATGCTCACCTTTTTGAGCATTTGCAGAGCAAATGCTGTTTCGTGCGCTGCCGCGCGAAATGCTGACTATACGACTTTTTCGACAGACTGCGCGCTGCAATAGCAGCGCGTTTTTTTTTGCCCTTAAACGGATACAAATGCGTTCTAACCGTCCCCAAATCCACATACACTGTCACAGATGAAACCTCATCAGGCAGGAGGGAAACAGCGGTGAAGGGCTTACCGGAGGAGCGCACGATCCGTCTGGCGCAGTACATGATCGAGCAGAAGGCCACCGTGCGGCAGACTGCGGCACGGTTCGGAATATCCAAGTCAACCGTACATAAGGATATCACAACGCGCCTGCAAAAGCTGAATACCGAGCTGTATGAGCGCGTACAGACCGTTCTGCAGGTGAACAAGCAGGAGCGGCACATACGCGGCGGCAGAGCAACACAGGCGAAATACCGCGCCGAAGCGGCGCAGCGACGCGGTGAAAAATAAAAAACCGACTTTCCAAGCGGAAAGTCGGCAAACAGAAGCAGCGTGACAGTGTTGCTCTATAAAGGCTTAAAGCAGGCCGAGCTCATGCGCGCAATCGCTGCAGACATTCTTACCCTTGAAGTGGATAATGTCCTTTGCGTTACCGCAGAATACGCAGGACGGCTCGTACTTCTTGAGGACGATATGATCGCCGTCAACGTAGATTTCCAGAGCGTCCTTTACTTCGATGCCCATAGTGCGGCGCAGCTCAATCGGGAGCACGATGCGACCAAGTTCATCAACCTTACGAACAATACCGGTGGATTTCATTTTCAACACACTCCATTTCTTTATCATAAAAATGTATTACCAAATCCCACTCACTCGGGATGTTGGACGGAAGGGGGAACACGATATGCTGTCCGTTATCTGGACGGTGTTCCTTTTGTATGGCGCTGCTATGCGGTGCGGTCACAGGCAGGCTGGCAGAGGTTAGGCAGCGGTACCCACAGGGGCTGCGGAAGCGATCACGCTGGCGATCAGTATCACCGGGCTGATGTGCTTCTGGAGCGGTGTGATGGAGCTGCTGCAGGCTTCCGGACTGGCAGAGCGGCTGTCCCGTCTGATGGCACCTGTTCTGCGTCCCTTGTTCGGAAGCGCATCGCAGGATAAACAGGCGATGGAAGCAGTAAGCGCCAATGTAACGGCAAATTTGCTGGGGTTATCCAACGCGGCAACGCCGTTGGGATTGCGTGCGTCAGAGCGGCTGTATGTTCTTGCAGGGCGGGCGGAGCGCCGGATACCGTGCTGACGCTGATCGTGCTGAACGCAACCTCAATTCAGCTGATTCCGTCTACGGTGGCGGCGGTTCGTGCGGTTTGCGGAGCACTACGCGCCATTTGATATTATGCTGCCGGTGTGGGGAGCTTCTGCGGCTTCCGTTGCGGCGGTGCTGCTCAGCAGCAAGCTGCTGCGTCCTTTTTTTCCGGATGGGGAATAGCGGGACAGGTAAGTGCGCCTTACAAGTAGTATTATCACACATGAAAAGCAAGAAATTTGTCGAATAAGCAAACAATTCTCAAAAAATTTCCAAACGAGGGAAATAATACAAGGAGGGAGATTGTTGCAGATTTTGCAGAACGCGCTCATTCCGGCACTTTTGGCGGGAATCAGCCTGTATGCGCTGTGCAAAGGCGTGGACGTATTTCCAACTTTTTCTGCGCGGTGCAGCCGTCGGTTTGAAAACCGCGGTGCAGATACTGCCTGTTATGGTCGGGATGCTGACAGTCGTGTTCATGCTGCGCGCCTCAGGTGCCGTTGATATTGCGGCAAGCGTACTCGCGCCCGCACTGCGTATACTGGGCATACCGAAAGAATGCACAGCCCTGACCCTGCTGAAGCCGATCAGCGGAGGAGGAGGACTGGCGATGGGCAGTGAAATTATACGACGCTGCGGACCGGACAGCTATGCCGGACGCGTGGCCGCAGTGATGCTGGGAGCCTCGGAAACCAGCCTGTACACAATCAGCGTGTACAGCGGGCACCTTGGTTTTAAATCGAACCAGATATGCTGTATTTGCGGCATTGTGCGGTGATGTGGCAGCATTTACCGCCTCTGCAGCATTGGTTAGATTATATTTCCCATACAGTTAATATTATATCGTGTATGTTAAAAAATTACCATAGCTTATGTCAAAAATTAGCGAATTAAATAAACATTACTTGTATTCTTTGTGCAATATGCAAAAAATACAGGCTGAGAAGATAAAAAGCATCTATGCCGAAGCACAGATGCTTTTCATATTGCAAAGCGATTACTTCTTTACGATTTCCTTGCCGAAAGGACCATCATAGTCGAAGAAGCCCTTGCCGGTCTTAACGCCCAGCCAGCCGGCACGAACCATCTGACGCATCAGCGGATGCGGACGGTACTTCGGGTCGCCGGTCTCGCGGTACAGCGTCTCCATGATTGCGAGGTTTACATCGTGGCCAACAAGGTCAGCGGTGTGCAGCGGGCCGGACTTCATGCCTGCGCCAAGCTGCATAGCAATGTCGACATCAGCAGGGGAAGCGATGCCATCAGCAACGATACCCATTGCCTCGTTCATCATCGGGATCAGGATGCGGTTTACAACGAAACCGGGACCTTCCTTAACGGCAATCGGGGTCTTGCCCAGGGATGCCATCAAGTCAAATGCGGTCTGGAAGGTTTCGTCCGAAGTCTGGATCGCGCGGGTAACCTCAACCAGCTTCATGATCTGAGCCGGGTTGAAGAAGTGGCAGCCGATGAACTTGTCCGAACGCTGCGGGATGCAGGCAGCCATCTCGGTGATGGACAGACCGGAAGTGTTGGAAGCGAAGATGGTGTGAGCGGGGCAAATCTTGTCCAGATCCTCCAGCAGGTCCTTCTTCAGATCCATGCGCTCCAGAATAACTTCCATGACGAAGTCAGCATTGGCAGCGTCCTTTGCGGTCAACCGAGGTCTTGAGGGAAGCAAGCAGCTCGTCCTTGCGCTCTGCGGTCATCTTGCCCTTTGCTTACGAGGAACTCGTAATCGTGTGTGATAACGGTCTTGCCGCGCTCGGTGAACTCCGGCTTGATGTCGATCATGGTAACGTCATGACCTGCGTTCAGGAATACCTCAGTGATGCGTGCGCCCATGTTGCCAGCGCCGAATACACAAACTTTCATGCTAAAATTAACCTCTCTCTCTCACTCTTTGCGGATGGATGAACAGGTATTGCGAATATTGATTAGTCAAAACCGCACAATCCGGTTTTGAATTGTGCGGTTCTGCTGTCTCAATGCTTACTTATTCTTGAATTCCTTAGCCGGCTTGTCGCGGTTCTTGTCCAGGAAGTAAGCCATGCCGTACTTCTGATCCTCGGTAGCGAAGCACTGTGCGAAGCAGTTGCCCTCGAACTTCAGAGCGGAGTTCAGGTCGGTCTGCATGCCAACGTTTACAGCTTCCTTAACCAGGGGAAACAGCGATCGGAGCCTGAGCAGCGATCTCCTCGGCCAGCTTTACAGCCTCGTCGAGCAGGTTTTCCAGCGGATATACGTAGTTAACCAGGCCCATGTTCAGAGCGTCCTGAGCGGTGTAGTTAGCGCGAGCAGTGTACAGCATTTCCTTAGCCTTGCCTGCGCCTACGAGGCGAGCCAGACGCTGGGTGCCGCCGCAGCCCGGGGTGATGCCCAGACCAACTTCAGGCTGACCGAAGGAAGCGTTCTCGGAAGCGAGACGGATGTCGCAGGACATAGCCAGCTCGCAGCCGCCGCCGAGGCAGAAGCCGTTGATGGCAGCGATAACCGGACGCTTGAAGTTCTCGATCTTCCAGCAAACGCGGTTGGACTCGTTGCCGAACAGCTTGCCCTCTGCACAGGTCTTGGTAGCCATCTCGGAGATGTCAGCGCCTGCAACGAAGGAGTTAACGGTCTTGCCCTTCTTGTTAACGGTGGAAGAACCGGTCAGAACTACTGCATAAACGTTGTCCAGATCCTTAGCCAGCTCGTCGAATGCCTCTTCCAGCTGTGCGTACATGTCGGTGGACAGAGCGTTCATAGCCTTCATGTGCTCGATCTTAACGATCGCAACATGACCCTTTTTTTTCGATTACTACGTCAGTCATTTTTTAAGACTTCCTTTCAGAATATGTGCTATGAGCGTAAAACGCTCAAAAGCAATCTCCGTTCGGAGATTACCAAACATCCAAAGGATGTTTGCAGTCAAAATAGAACAGAAGCGTGCTTCTGTTCGTAAAAACCCGCGACATGCGCGTGGGTTTTTTACACCCGACCCAGCCGCCGTGGGCGGCGTCGTTTGGTATCCAAAATCAGTTTCTACGGAACTGATTTTGGTATATAGGGGGCTTTTGAAGCCCCCTATAGCAAGATTTACTTGCAGAGCTCGTCGCGCTCAACGATGATAGCTTCGCCCATACCGCCGCCGATACACATGGTAGCCAGACCGATGGTCAGGTCGCGCTTGATCATTTCGTAGATCAGGGTGGTGGTGATGCGGCAGCCGGCTGCACCGATCGGGTGACCCAGAGCGATTGCGCCGCCGTTTACGTTAACCTTGTCCATATCAAAGCCAAGCTCACGGTTAACAGCAGCAGCCTGTGCAGCAAATGCCTCGTTGGACTCGATCAGGTCGAGGTCAGCAACGGTCAGACCTGCGGGGACAGAGCCTGACGGGTGGACTCGATCGGGCCTACGCCCATGATGGACGGATCGCAGCCTACAGAGCCCCAGGCACGAACCTTAGCCAGCGGCTTGAGACCGTTTGCCTTAACGAACTCCTCGGAAGCGATGATCATTGCAGCGCCTGCATCGTTGATGCCGGAAGCGTTGCCTGCGGTTACGGTGCCGTCCTTCTTGAATGCCGGGCGCAGCTTGCCGAGGATCTCCAGAGTGGTGTTCGGCTTTACATGCTCGTCGGTATCAAAGATAACGGTTTTCCTTCTTCTTCTTAACTTCGATCGGAACGATCTCGTCCTTGAAGCGGCCGTTAGCGATGGCAGCAGCAGCCTTCTGCTGGGAAGCTAGAGCGATCTCGTCCTGCATCTCGCGGGTGATGCCGTACTTTTCAGCTACGTTTTCTGCAGTGATGCCCATGTGGTACTGGTTGAATACATCAAATACGCCGTCGTATACCATCATGTCGACCAGCTTCTTGTCGCCCATGCGAGCACCCCAGCGGGTATCGCGGGAGATGTACGGAGCACCGGACATAGACTCGCAGCCGCCTACCAGCATCATCTTGTTCTCGCCGGAACGGATGATCTGGGTGCCGAGGGAGATGGCACGCATGGAGGAAGCGCAAACCTTGTTCAGGGTCATAGCCGGGGGTGGTGATCGGCAGACCGGACTTCAGGCAAACCTGACGTGCTACGTTCTGGCCTACGCCGCCCTGCAGTACCTGACCGAACAGAACCTCGTCGATTGCTTCCTTTGTCAACGCCTGCACGCTCGATAGCTGCCTTTGCAGCAGCGGTGCCAAGCTCGGAGGAGTGAACATCGCGGAGGGTGCCGCCGTAAGTGCCGATTGCAGTACGGGCAGCGGAACAGATGTAAACGTTCATTTAGCTGTTTCTCCGTTTCTACTGATGCGGCGAAAAAACTATGCCGCCGCATGGTGATGGAAACTCGATTTTCTTGAGTTCGTTAATATTTTATCAAACCATTCGGCAGAATGCAAGGGAAACTGGTCGATTCTGTAAAATTATATGAAAAGGCCGGTTTCCGTTTGCATAATCTGCACAAATAGAATTGATCAGTCGTTAGCCAGACCCATCAGCTCATCACGGAAGATGCGAGCGTCCATGGTCTTGATCTCGTCAGCCATCTTCGGAACGAATTCCATCTGGTCGAGAATCTGGGTCTGCAGGTAGATGCCCGGAGCGATCTCGGTCAGGGTAACGCCTTCCGGACGCAGCTCAAATACGCAGCGCTCGGTGATGTACAGAACCGGCTGATGTACCTCGTTAGCGTAATCGCCGGAGAAGGTGATGTGCTCAACCTGCTTAACGAACTTCTTCTTAGCGCCTTCCTGGGTGATAACGAGCTTGCCGTCCTTGCACTCAGTCTTGAGGCCCTTTGCCGTGAAGGCGCCGCAGTAAACATCCTTCTTGGCTTTCTGGGTGATGTCGATGAAGCCGCCTGCACCAGCCAGACGGGTGCCGAACTTGGATACGTTCAGGTCGCCGTTCGGAGCAGTCTCAGCCAGGCCGAGGAATGCAACGTCAAGGCCGCCGCCCTGATAGAAGTCGAACTGTACGTTGTGCGGGATGATGCACTGTGCGTTAGCAGCAGCGCCGAACTGGGTGCCGCCGTACGGTACACCTGCGATGGAGCCTGCCTCAACGGTCAGGGTCATCTTGTCGGAGATGCCTTCTTCAGCAGCTACGTTAGCGATCTTCTCCGGTGCGCCGGTGCCGAGGTTTACGATAGCGTCCTGCGGCAGTTCCATAGCAGCGCGGCGGGCGATGATCTTCTTAGCGTCCATCGGGATCGGCGGGATAGCGTCAACCGGGATGCGGAACTCGCCGGTCAGCGCACCGTCGTACGGCATGCCGAGGCACTGCATGTTCTCCTCCTCGGTGCCGACTACAACAGAGTCAACATAGATGCCCGGAATAGCAACCAGCTTCGGGTCCAGAGAGCCGCCCTGTACGATCTTCTCAACCTGAACGATTACCTTGCCGCCGGAGTTCTTGCAGGCCTGAGCCATAGCAGTTACGTCCAGAGGACCGATCTCACGATGTACGGTGCAGTTGCCGTACTCATCGCAGTAGGAAGCACGCAGGAATACAACGTTGATCGGGAAGCCCTTGTACAGCAGGCGCTCCTGACCCTCGATGTTAACGATCTTTACCAGATCTTCCTTGGTAACGTCGTTCAGCTTGCCGCCGCCGTTGCGCGGGTCAGCGAAGGTCTTCAGGCCAACGTGAGTGATGGTGCCGATGTTGTGAGCAGCGATATCGCGGTACATGTGCGAGATAACGCCCTGCGGCAGGTTGTAAGCCTCGATCTTGTTGTTCAGAGCCAGCTCGCCGAGCTTCGGAGCACGGTCCCAGTGGCCGCCGATAACGCGCTTAACCATGCCTTCATGGCCGTAATGGTCACCGCCGGTGCCATCGCGGTGGCCCTGACCGGCTGCAAAGAACAGGGTCAGGTTCTGCGGGTGGCCGGTCTCAAGAAAACGCTTCTCGAGAGCCTTGGAAAGGGTCTCCGGGCAAGCACAGGATACGAAACCGCCGGTAGCAATGGTATCGCCGTCCTGAACCTTCAGAGCAGCTTCCTCCGGGGTGATGATGCTTACTTTCTTCATGTTTATCAATCCTCCTGATAATAGTGCGACCGGTTTTACAGTGGTCACGCCTGTGACGTGAAAGACCTGATTCTATCTATCGCCTGCGGAATTTCATCCGCTGCGGCAACAACAACACGGTGCGCGGCCTCGATCTCCTCATAGAGATACGGGCAGCCGGTGCAGCCGCGCAGGATCAGCAGTACGTCATAAGGAACACCGTCCTCCGGATAGGAGAATGAGGCGGTGTCCTGAAGGGCAGCGCAAATCGCCTTGTAGGCGTCTCCGCGCTCATAGCGCGGATTGCAGCCGCCGCAGAATTTTACCGTGCAGCGCAGCAAGGCGCACAACCCTTTTCAAGATGTTTCCATATGGAAACAGTATGGTATAACGCAAACACAGGCACTCACGGGTGCTCCATGAGTGCCTATAGTTTGCTCAGAGATTACTTGATGCGAGCAATCTTCTTTGCCAGTTCCTTCTTCATTTCAAGGTTGGACTGACGGGCAATCATGATGCGCTGAGCCTGCGGCGAGCCTGCACCGTGCATGGACTCCGGCAGATAGCCGACAGCTGCAGTACCCATGGTCATGTTCTCGATCAGGCGCAGCAGACGCATACGGTCCTCGGTCGGAACGGAAGCAACGCCCTTGAGGTACTTCTCGATGTACGGCTTGAGCTCCGGATTGCGGTAATCAGCCTCGGACGGCTGGGTTACCATCAGGCCGCCTGCCAGATCCTGTGCCAGACGAGCGATCTCGTACGGGAAGCGGGTAACGTTCTGCTTGCAGACGTTAGCCAGCAGCAGGTCGATCAGGTAGTTGCCTGCCTTGGTCTTGGTGCCCTGAGAGGAGCAAGCGATACCGCAGCAGTACAGGGTCTCGTTCAGGTGAGTCATCTCGATCAGCTTGTCCTTAACGTGGGAAGCCTTGGAGGAGCCAGCCATCTCGCCAGCCAGAGCGGTAGCGCCGATCAGAACGTCGCCTACGCCGACCTTGCAGCCGCCGTAAGACTGACGGTGATAGCCTCGCGAAACGCTCTACGATCATGCCGGCAAACTTAACTTCGCCGTTCAGGAAGATGCGGTCGTTCGGAACGAATACGCGGTCGAAGATAACGAGAACTTCGTGGCCGCCGTATACCTTGTTGCCAACGTCGATGTCGTTGTACTCTTCAATCTTGCGGGTGTCGCAGGACTGAAGGCCGTAGATCAGGGTGATGCCCTTGGAATCGGTCGGTACAGCGAAGGAGATCGCGTAGTCCTCGTCGCCCTCACGCATGGAGATGGTCGGCATTACCAGAACCTCGTGAGAGTTTACAAAGCCGGTCTGATGAGCCTTAGCGCCGGTAACGTATACGCCGTCAGCGGTGCGCTCTACAACGTGCAGGAACACATCCGGATCAGCCTGCTTGGACGGAGCGAGGGAACGGTCGCCCTTAACGTCGGTCATAGCGCCGTCAACTGCGAGGTCCTCATCCTGCACGCGGGTCAGGAACTTGAGGAAGTTCTCGTGGTACTTGGTGCCGCAAGCCCTCGTCGATCTCGTAGGTGGAGGAGAATACAGCGTTCATAGCGTCCATGCCTACGCAGCGCTGGAAGCAGGCTGCAGTCTTCTGACCGAGCAGACGCTGCATCTTAACCTTCTTGATCAGGTCATCGGTGGACTGATGCATGTGGGTGAAGCGGTTGATCTTCTTGCCGGAGATGTGGGAGGTAGCAGTCATCAGATCCTGATACTGCGGGTCCTCAGCCAGCTCGTAGGTAGCGGCGAAGGAGTTCAGGGAAGGACGGATAACCGGGTCGTCAACCGGATTCTCTACCTTCTTGCCGAACATATACAGATTGAGGTTCAGCTTGCGCAGGGACTCAATGTACTGGTCTTTGGTCATCATAAGTGATCAAGTATCCTTTCTCATTACAATTTGGTACACATAACATGAATAAAGAAAATAGGGCGGGGAGACGGGACTCCCCGCCCTATTCAGGCGTTACATGCGGAAATTAGAAGCACTCTTTGTATACGCGCTCGCTGAGCTCGATGCTCCACGGACGGTAAGAGTTGGTGATCAGACGCTGCTGGTTTGCATCAACAGACAGTGCAAATGCCTTAACGTCCTCTTCCTTGAAGCCGTACTCATGCAGCGGCTTCAGGTGCAGAACCTTCTCCAGGGTTACGTTCAGGGTGCGCAGAGCGTCGTCCTTGGTGCAGCCCAGGCAGCGAGCAACGATTTCCTTGAACTTGCCCAGCTCGCCAGCCGGCTCGTACTCGTCGTACATCTCGAGGATCTTGCCGAACAGAGCGTAGTTGGACTCGCCGTGCGGAACATGGTAGGTGCCGCCGAGCGGGAAAGGGACATGCCGTGTACGGGTGCACAGCCGGCCTTCAGGAATGCGATGCCTGCGAACAGGGAAGCATGAACGAACTCGCCGAGGTAATCCATACGAGCGTCCGGGCCTTCCAGAGCGATGCGGCGGAAGCCCTCGAGAATCATCTCCATAGCCTTAACGGAGAACATCTCGGAGGTAACAGTCTTGCGGTGCGGGGACAGGAAAGACTCGGTAGCGTGGATCAGAGCATCGATAGCGGATGCTGCGAACGGCTTGTACGGCAGGGTCTTGAGCAGATCCGGAACCAGGCAAACCTTGTTCGGGATGATGTCGTCGGAAACCAGGCCGAGCTTGGTATCGCCGCCGGTCAGCTTGCCGTCCTTCTCGTCCTTAACGATAGCAACAGAAATGTTGGTAACCTCAGAACCGGTACCGCAGGTGGTCGGGGATAGCGATAACTTCCTTCTCATGTACAACAGGCTCACGCTTGAAGTACAGCTCATGTACGGAGGTCGGGCGCTTGCAGCCGAGCAGCTTGCAAAGGTCCATGATAGCACCGCCGCCTACTGCGATTACGCGGTCGTAGGAATCGTACGGAATAGCCTCGTACATGGTCTCGATCATAGCCTCGGAAGGCTCGCCTGCACCGAACTTCTCCTGGAATACGAACTTGCTCTTGAGGCCAAGCTCTTCCATGAAGGGCTTGTAGATGAATTCGTTGGTCAGAACGACGTCGCGCTCGCCCAGCTTGAACTCCTCAGCGAAAGCACCAAAGGTGTCAAACTTGTAAATAGTCGGGGCAATGACGATCTCTCTCTTGTCCTTCATCAGGGAGGCGCTGAAAGCATCCATAGCCCATCTCGTGGGTGACGATGATCATGGTGGTCGTGCTGGTCCGCCAGTGAGCGGATAACGCATGCAGCACCTCGCCGGTCAGCTCGGGGTCGAGCGCCGAGGTCGGCTCGTCGAAGCACAGGATATCCGGCTCTGAGCGCGAGCGCGCGCAATGGCAACGCGCTGCTGCTGACCGCCGGACAGCTGGTGCGGATAGTGGCTCATCGGCCCTCGAGGCTCATCATCTCGAGCAGCTCGATGGCGCGGTGCTCGATCTGCTCGTGAATCTCGCGTTTTTCTGCTTGCTTAGTCCGGGCGTTCCTTGGCCTGCAGCATCAGGGGAGCGGCATGACGTTCTCAAGTGCGGTGTATTGCGGGAACAGATTGAACGACTGGAACACCATGCCGAAGTGCAGTTTTTTTTCTTGCGCAATCTGCGCATCGCTCTTGGCGAGCATGGTCGGCAGCGTCGAGCAGTGTCTCGCCGTTTACGATGATCTTACCCTCATTCAGGGGTCTCGAGAAAATTCAGGCAGCGCAGCAGCGTGGTCTTGCCCGAGCCGGACGAGCCGATGATGGCAAGCGCCTTGCCGCGCTCTAATGTAACCGAAGTTCTTATAAAGGTGCTGTACCTCCAGAATAGGCATAACGGCTCCTCCTTATTTAAAGTAATCCATTTTCTTTTCGATCCAGCCGAACAGCAGGGTCAGAATACCGTTGAACAGCAGGTAGAATACGGCGGTGTAGAACAGCGGCCAGATGATACCGGCGCTCTTGATGAACTTTTCGCCCATCCACAGCACCTCGTATACCGCGATGGTACGCGCCAGTGCGGTATCTTTAACAAGGTTGATAAACTCGTTGCCCATCGGCGGGATAACGCGCTTGATGACCTGCAGCAGCGTTACCTTGAAGAAAATCTGCTCTTGGTCATGCCGAGCACCTGACCGGCCTCATACTGACCGCTCGGGATACCCTGAATGCCGCCGCGGAAGATCTCCGAGAAATAGCAGGCGTAGTTGATGACGAACGCCACCAGCGCAGCGGTGAAACGCGGCAGGGAAATATCCCACAGCAGAGCAGGACCGTAGAAAATGATGATGATCTGAGCATAAGCGGCGTGCCGCGGACGATCCAGACGATGATTTTGATGAGTGCGCGCAGCGGTGTAATGCGGCTCATCGAGCCGAAGCTGATAAGCAGGCCGAGCGGCAGAGCGAATACTAGCGTCAGGCAGAAAAGCTGTACGGTGGTAACAAAGCCGCCCATCAGGCTGAGTGTTACATTGG
>VOFF01000951.1_pt1 | contig 16000 bp, 11 predicted proteins | sample 5384061 | NCBI WGS metagenome assembly VOFF01 (sample SAMN12384725, study PRJNA508395) | human gut metagenome | isolation source: healthy gut E | host: Homo sapiens
AGACGGTCGACATGAAGGCCGGCGTGGGCATGGTGCCCTGGAATGCCGCCACGACCTACAACTGCGGCGATCGCGACTTCTACGTGCAGAACGTCTTCCTCAATGCCGGCAAGACCTGGGACATCAAGGGTGCCGACGGCATGAAAATCGGAATTTTCACCAATCTGATTTGGAATCCTGCTCTCGACGACGTTAACTTTGTCGGAGGATTTTCATTCAGAATGTAATAACTATGGATACACAGGACACCCGGCGAAGCGCCGAGCACTTTCTCGCCCTGATCAAAGCCTCGCACCGCGGGAAATTCAAGGTCTACATCGGCATGAGTGCCGGCGTGGGCAAGACCTACCGCATGTTGCAGGAGGCGCACCAACTGCTCGACGCAGGCGTGGACGTCCAGATCGGTTACATCGAGACGCACGGCCGTCCCGAAACGGAAGCCCTCACCGAAGGGCTTCCGTTCATTCCGCGCCGCAAGCTCTTCTACAAGGGCAAGGAGCTCGAAGAGATGGATATGCAGGCCATCATCAACCTCCACCCCGATATCGTCGTCGTGGACGAACTGGCCCACACCAATATCGAGGGCAGCATCAACTCCAAGCGGTGGCAGGACGTGATGCAGATTCTCGATGCAGGCGTCAGCGTCATTTCGGCCATCAACATCCAGCATATCGAGGGCGTGAACGAGCAGGTGCAGGAGATCACCGGCATCGAAGTCCACGAACGGGTGCCCGACAGCGTGCTGGCGACGGCCGACGAGGTGGTAAACATCGACCTGACGGCCGACGAACTGATCGCCCGGCTCAAGGCGGGCAAGATCTACAAGCCCGACAAGGTGCCGACCGCCCTGAGCAACTTCTTCCGGCAGGAGAACATCCTGCAACTGCGCGAACTCGCCTTGAAGGAGGTGGCGCTGCGCGTCGAGAAGAAGGTGGAAAACGAAGTGACGGAGAAACCCGCCCTGCTGCACGACAAGCTGTTGGCCGTGATCGACAGCAGCGAGAAACGCGCCCGCCGCCTGATCCGCAAAACCGCGCGTCTGGCCACGCATCTCAACAGTTCGTTCATCGTACTCTACGTCCAGAGCGACCGCGAGACCGCCGACCGCATCCCGCTGGCCAACCAGCGCTACCTGATCAACAACCTCAATCTGGCCACCGAACTCGGCGGTCAGATCCGGCAGGTGCACTCCAACCGTCCGGTCGAGACGATCGTGGAGATCTGCCGCGAACAAAAAATCAATATCGTCTGCGTCGGCCGACCCGAATTTTCACTATTTTCGCTGTTGAAAAACGTCGTCGGGATGCGCCGCCTCATCGGCAGACTGTCGCGCATGAACATCGACCTGTATATATTGTCATAACCATGAAAATACAACGAAGGCTCACATTGGGCATCGGCATTCTTTTCGCCATGATCGTGCTGCTCGGCATCCAGTCGGTCAGCTACGTGCGGCAGCTTTCGCGCGCCACGGGAACCATTCTGGCCGACAATTACAACTCGTTGCAATACGCCGCCGACATGCTGCGTTCGCTCAACGACATCGGCGAAGATTCCGTTTCGCGGCACGCCCTGCGGCAGAGTCTCGCCCTCCAACAACAAAATATCACCGAGATCAGCGAACGGGAGATGACATCGGAGCTCGGCCGCCATATCGCGGCGCTGAGCGACCCCGTCACCGAGGCCGAACTGCAAACGGTGCGCCAGGACCTGCTGCGCATCATGGAACTCAACATGGCGGCCATCCGTGCCAAAAGTTCGGCCGTCGAGGAACGCGCCGACTACGTGATGTGGTGGCTGATCGTCGTGGCGGCGCTCTGCGTCGTCAGTGCCGGCGCCATTCTGGTATGGTTTCCGCGGCTGGTGCTGCGTCCCATCGACGAACTGAAAAAGGGCATCCGCGAAATCGCCAACCACAACTACCAGCAACGGCTCGACTTCACGGGCAACCGCGAATTCGAATCCGTAGCCGAATCGTTCAACGACATGGCGGCCAAGCTCGACGAATACCGCCGCAGTTCGCTCGACGACCTGATGACGGCCAAGAAACGCATCGAGGCGATCGTTGATACGCTCCACGAGCCGATCATCGGTCTCGGCCCCGACCGCAAGATCCTCTTCATGAACCGCGAAGCGCTCGCGGTGCTGAATCTGCAAGCGGAGGTCGTCGGCCGCAACGCCGCCGAGGTCGCCCTCTCCAACGACCTGCTGCGCCGTCTGATGCGCGAGCTTTACGGAGAAAAGCGATCGACCGGAGGAGAGCCGCTGAAAATCTACGCCGACAACAAGGAGAGCTACTTCCAAATGGAGAACACGCCGCTCTACATCACGCCCGTCGGCGGACGCGAACAACAGTTCGTCGGCAACCTGATTATCCTGAGCAACGTCACCAAATACAAGGAACTGGATTCGGCCAAGACCAATTTCATCTCGACCGTCTCGCATGAGATGAAGACCCCGATTTCGTCGATCCTGATGAGCCTGCAACTGCTCGGCGACGACCGGCTCGGCAAGCTCAACGACGAACAGAAGCAGCTGGTCGGGAGTATCCGCGACAGCAGCGACCGTCTTCTCTCGATCACGGGCGAATTGCTCAACATGACGCAGATCGAGACCGGCAAGCTCAAACTCATGCCCAAGATCACCAAGCCGATCGAACTGATCGACTACGCCGTCAAGGCGACGCAGGTATTGGCCGAGCGGTTCTGCTGTTTCGTCGAGGTGGAATACCCCGAAAAAATCTCGAAACTGTTCGTCGACAGCGAAAAGATCGCGTGGGTCATCACCAACCTGCTGTCGAACGCCATCCACCACTCGCCCGAAAAATCGCGCATCATCGTGGGCGATCACCGTGGACAGCCAGATCGGCAAGGGCAGTCGCTTTACGATCTCCCTTCCGGCCTGATCCGGATTTTGGTGTTATTTTTGGTGGCGCCGCCGGCACAAAGCCGGCGGCGTTTTTGCGGGCGGCGCGCGGTGCATCCCTCCCCTGCCGCACGGCGGCGCGGAACGCCGTGCCGGGCCTCTGCGGCCGGAGCGATGAAAAAAAACGGGAAAAAAATCTTGTCGGATTCGTTTTTTAGCCTATGTTTGTCTTCGCAAAGGTTTCCTTTCCGCACCCGGCGACGGGCCGCGGCGGGGAATGAAAAGGGAACGCAGTGAAAGTCTGCGACAATACCCGTTGCTGTGAGTTTCCGCTCCGTGAAGGAGCACGAGAGGTTTCGCAATCTTTGCCACTGGCCGCAGGCGCGGCCGGGAAGGCGCGGAACCGGAACGAGTCAGAAGACCTGCCTTTCGCATTTTACAGAGGATTTGTTGCCTGCGGGATTACGGGCGAGAATCAGAACAGCGATTTTCCCCCCTGCCGTCCGGCCCGTTCCGGTCGCGAAACGCGAAATTTCGGAGGTGTGCGAATGTCCGTTTTGAATTTTCCGCCGTATCCTGCCAGGAGGATGCGGCTGATTTTTTTTATCGGATATGTCAAACTTAAAAAACGGAAGGAATGAGAAAACTGGTTACACTTCTGATGCTCGCCATGCTCGGCATGGCGACGTGGAGCTGTTCGTATGACGACGACGACCTTTGGGCGGAAATCGACGGGATCAGGGAACGAACTGGCGGCGCTCAACGAGAAGGTCTCTTCGCTGCGGACGGTCGTCGATGCGCTGGAGAAGAACAAGACGATCTCGGAGGTCGTCGAGACCGACGAGGGGTGCACGATCGTCTTCAGCGACAAGACTTCGGTGACGATCGCCAACAGGGGCAGACGCCCCGGTCATCGGTATCGACCGCGTCGAGGGCGTTTACTATTGGACCCTCGGCGGCAAGGGGTAATTTCCTGACGGACGACGAGGGGAACAGGATTCCCGTATCGGGCGAGGCGCCCGAGCTGGCGGTGGATGCCGAGGGGTACTGGACCGTTGACGGCGTGCGTGTAGAGGACGCTTCGGGCAAGGAGGTCAAAGCCTCGGGCAAGGACGGCGACGCCTTCTTCAGGTCGGTGACCGACGGGGGAGACCGAGGTCGTTTTCGAACTGACCGACGGGCAGACGATCGTCATACCGAAGACCGGGGCCGTGTTCGGTTTCGTGCAGCCGGAGGACGGCCGCAGTTGCTTCGTGTTCGGTTTCGGGGAGCGGAGGACGCTGTCGCTGCGTGTGGCCGACGTGACCACGGCCGATTTCATGAACGTCCCCGAAGGGTGGACGGCATCGTTCGATCTGGCCGGCAGGAGCGTCACGCTGAAGGCTCCGGCCGCTTCGGATGGCGTTTCGTATGCCGGCGGCATCGTCACGCTGATCGGTATCCGCGCCACGGGCGAGACGGTGTTCGCTTCGGCCGAGGTGTGCGCTTCGGTGGATTTCACGGACGCCGGAGGCACGTTCGTCGTCTGCGAGGGCAACATGACCTCGGCCAACGGCATGCTGGTCTGGTACGACAAGTCCGGCAAGGAGTACGAGGAGGTGTTCGAGCAGGCCAACGGCGGCAAGGAGATCGGCAATGTCGTGCAGGATATGTTCATGGCCAACGACCGGATTTACCTGCTTACGCAGAACGGCGGTTCGATGAACGGGGCCGGACGGTTCGTCGTCTGCGACGCCCGGACGATGCGCATGGAGTATGCCGATCCGCTGGTTATCAAAACTCCCGAGGGCAAGGATACATGGCCGCAGCATCTGGTGGTCGTCAGTCCGACGAAGGCCTATGTGCAGTATTCCGAGTCGGGCATGGAAGCCACGTCGGGCATCTGCGCGCTGACGCTGGGCGACGGTTCCGTCGAGGTGGGCGCCACGGTGGAGGGTACTTTCGGGGCGTTCTCCACCGAAGGGGCCGTCAAGACCCGCATGGTCCTCTCCCGCGGCAAGCTCTTTGCCGGATGCGGCCACAGTCTGGTCATCGTCGATCCGGCGACGGATGCCGTCGAGAAGCGGATTACTTACGAAGGCCGTCAGGTCAAAGGTGTCGTCAAGGGCGCCGACGGCAATATCTATTTCGCGCTGGCCGGAACCTTCACCGGCAATCAGAACATGGGCGCCGATTTCACCTCCGCGGCGAAGATCGTGGGCATCGACCACGAGGGCCGCGAGATTCTGAATGAAGAACTGCCCGAGGCCGTGCGGTTCCCCGTGGCCACCTGGTCGCCTGCCGTCGGCATGTGCGCCGACTTCACCGGTCCGTACCTCTATTTCGTGGATACGGACTCCTTCAGCGCGACCACCGTGACACGTTACAACTACGAGACGAAAACGGCCGACGTGCACTGGCTTTCGGCCGGCGAGACCGTTTACGGCATCATGGGCCAGCATCCGACGACCGGAAAACTGTGGGTCGGCATGTCGATCGACAACTCCTCGTCCGGATACAAGGGAGGCTACAACTTCTCGATCACGGGCAACGCCTTCAAGGGTTCGTCCGAACCGGGTATCGTCTATGTGATGCAGGACACCAACGGCAACACCCTGCCCGACGACGAATGGTATGAACTCAAAGGATCGGAATACGGCAAAGAGGAGACCGTTCAGGATTACGCGGTCACCTATTACCGGCCGACCTACTCGGGAGCCGACGTACAATGGAAGGACAACCAGGGCGTCAAGGGCAAGATCGACTACCTGAAACCGTACCACGACCAGCCCAGCTATTACCCGGCGTGGATCGTCCCGACGATAATCGGCTACCTTTGCGCCGTGCCGGCGGTCCGGAGACCGCAGCGGTTTCGCGGGCGGTTTTCGGCGCGGAACATAACATTATTATTACGGATGAAAAACAGAGTTGTCGGATAGATATGGCACAAGTTGAAGGATACATTTCGCAGATCATCGGACCGGTCGTGGACGTGCATTTCCCCGATCTGAGACGGGAGAGCCTGCTGCCGGGCATTCACGAGGCGATGACGATCCGCCGTCGGGACGGGCGGGAGCTCGTCGTCGAGGTGCAGCAGCATATCGGCGAGAACACCGTGCGGGCCGTTGCGATGGACTCGACGGACGGATTGCAGCGGCATATGAAGGTGACGGCGCTCGGCGGGTCGATCTCGATGCCCGTGGGCGACCAGATCAAGGGCCGCCTGCTCAATGTCGTGGGCGAGCGGATCGACGGCATGCGGCCGCTGGACCGCACGCACGAGGCGTCGATCCACCGCGAACCGCCCAAATTCGACGAGCTGGCCACCTCGCAGGAGGTGCTCTACACGGGAATCAAGGTGATCGACCTCCTGGAGCCCTACGTCAAGGGCGGCAAGATCGGGCTGTTCGGCGGCGCGGGCGTGGGCAAGACGGTGCTCATCATGGAGCTTATCAACAACATCGCCAAGAAGCATAACGGCTTCTCGGTCTTCGCCGGCGTGGGCGAACGCACGCGCGAGGGCAACGACCTGCTGCGCGAGATGATCTCCTCGGGGGTGATCCGCTACGGCGATGCGTTCCGGAAAAGCATGGAGGAGGGGCATTGGGACCTCTCGAAGGTCGATTACGACGAAGTGGCCCGCTCGCAGGCCACGCTGGTCTTCGGCCAGATGAACGAACCGCCCGGGGCGCGTCTTTCGGTGGCGCTGTCGGGGCTGACGGTCGCCGAGTCGTTCCGCGACGGCGGCCGGGAGGCGGGCGAGACGCGCGACATCCTCTTCTTCATCGACAACATTTTCCGCTTCACGCAGGTCGGGTCGGAGGTTTCGGCCCTGCTGGGGCGCATGCCCTCGGCCGTAGGCTACCAGCCGACGCTGGCCACGGAGATGGGCCAGATGCAGGAGCGCATCACCTCGACGCGCTACGGTTCGATCACCTCGGTGCAGGCCGTTTACGTGCCGGCCGACGACCTGACGGACCCCGCCCCGGCCACGACCTTCACGCACCTCGACGCCACGACCGTTCTGAGCCGCAAGATCGCCGAACTGGGTATCTACCCCGCCGTCGATCCGCTGGAGTCCTCGTCGCGCATCCTCGATCCGAATATCGTGGGCGAGGAGCACTATGCGGTGGCGCAGCGCGTGAAACAGATACTGCAACGCAACAAGGAACTGCAGGACATCATCGCCATCCTGGGCATGGACGAGCTGTCGGACGAGGACCGGCTGACGGTGAACCGCGCGCGCCGCGTGCAGCGGTTCCTTTCGCAGCCTTTCGCCGTGGCCGAGCAGTTCACGGGCGTCAAGGGGCAGATCATTCCGATCGAGGAGACGATCCGGGGCTTCAAGATGATTCTCGACGGCGAGACGGACCGCCTGCCCGAACAGGCTTTCGTCAATGTCGGCACGATCGACGATGCCGTGCGCAAGGGCGAGGAGCTGCTCAAACGGGCGAATGCATAAAGAGGGAGGCGGGATATGTTGCGTCTTGTGATCGTTTCTCCCTCCGGCGAGCTGAGCCGGACGACGGCGGCGAAAGTCTCGTTTCCCGGCGAGGCGGGCGCATTCACCGTGTTGCCGGGCCACGCTCCGCTCGTTTTCGGGTCTTGCGGCGGGCGAGATCGTCTATGCCGAATCCGACGGGGGCGAAGAACACCGCCTCGGTATTGCGGGCGGATTCGTCCGCGTGCTGCGCGACGAAGTTGAAGCGTGCGTCGAGGTGAACGATGAAAAATATTGACAACCAATGATTCGTATGAATAGATCGTTCGGCCCGTTCTGCCGGGTCCTGCTTTTGCTCCTTGCGGCGGCGCTGTTCCCGGCAGGAGCGGAGGCGCACGCGGCGGCTTCGTCCGCCGGACGTGCGGAGGACACGGCGGCGCAGGAGATCGCGGAGGAGGAGCCGGACGTCAAGCGGATCGTGCTGGGACACGTCGGCGACAGCTACGAGTGGCACATCGCTACGGCGGGCGGCCGCGAGTGGAGCCTGCCGCTGCCCGTCATCGTGCACAGCCCGTCGAGCGGCTGGCACTGCTTCTCGGCGAAACGCCTGCGCGGAGGGGCCGAGTACGAAGGGCTGCGGATCGCCGCCGACGGCGACCATGCCGGCAAAATCGTCGAACGGCAGGCCGACGGCAGCGACCTCCGTCCGCTGGACCTTTCGATCACGAAGACCGTGGCCGGACTGCTGCTCAACAGCGCGCTCGTCGTGGCGCTGGTGCTCGGTGCGGCCCGGTGGTATCGGGGGCGCAAACCCGATGCGGCCGCTCCGCGCGGCGTGGTCGGGCTGTTCGAAACGCTCGTCGAGTCGCTCGTGGACGATCTGATCGAACCCTGCGTGGGGCCCCTCCTACCGCCGTTTCGCACCCTATCTGCTGACGGTCTTCTGCTTCATCTTCCTGAATAACCTGATGGGGCTGATCCCCTTCTTCCCCGGCGGTGCGAATGTCACGGGCAATATCGCCGTGGCACTGGTGCTCGCCGTCGCCACGTTCCTCGTGGTCAATCTTTCGGGCAGCCGCCACTACTGGAAAGACATTTTCTGGCCCGATGTGCCGACGTGGCTCAAGGTTCCCGTGCCGATCATTCCGCTCATCGAGCTGGTGGGCGTCTTCACCAAACCCTTCGCGCTGATGATCCGTCTGTTCGCCAACATGCTGGCCGGGCACGCCGTGTTTCTGAGCCTGACGTGCGTGGTGTTCGTCACGGTGAAAATGGGCGCGGCGGTGAATGCTTCGATGACGGCGCTTTCGGTGCTCTTCTCGATCTTCATGAACTGCCTCGAGCTGCTCGTGGCGTTCCTCCAGGCCTATGTCTTCACGATGCTCTCGGCCGTCTTCATCGGACTGGCGCAGGAGCGAGGCGGCGAGGCGGATGCCGGAGCGGAAAAGTGATGCGGCCGGTGCGGCTCCTTTGTGACGTGGCCGGTCGGAAAAAGACGATAAAACGAATGTCAAACGTTAATGGATTGAAATTATGGAATTAGGAACTATCGGCGCCGCACTCGGCGCAGGGCTCGCGGCCATCGGCGCGGGTCTCGGTATCGGAAAGATCGGTTCGGCCGCCATGGAGGCCATCGGCCGTCAGCCCGAAAGCTGCGGGCAAGGTCCGGACGAACATGATTATCGTGGCGGCCCTGATCGAGGGCGTCGCGCTGTTCGCCGTCGTGGTTTGTTTCCTGGCGCTCTGACGGTTTAAATCCGAGCGGATCATGGGACTTTTACAACCCGAAGCGGGCGTTCTCTTCTGGATGACGCTGGCGTTCGCCGTGGTTTTCATCGTGCTGGCACGGTACGGTTTTCCGGTGATCGTGCGGGCGATCGAGGAGCGCAAGGCGTATATCGACCGGTCGCTGGAGAAGGCCCGTGCCGCGGAGCGGAAGCTCCGGGAGCTCGATGCCGAGGGGCAGGCCGTCCGGGCTGCCGCCGAGCGCGAGCGCGGCCGGATTCTCCGCGAAGCCGCCGAGACGCGCGACGCCCTGCTGGCCGAGGCGCGCCGCAGGGCCGACGAGGAGGGTGCGCGGATCGTCGCCGCAGCCCGGGACAAGGCCGAGGGCGAACGGGAGGCGATCCTGCAGGATGCCCGTCATCAGGTGGCGCTGCTCTCGATCGCCATTACGGAGAAGATGCTGCGCGAGCGGTGGACGACGAAGCGTCGCAGACGCGGCTCGCGGAAAAGATGCTCGACGAGATGGAGAGCCGGAGCGAACGAAAGGAGGCATAGGATATGTATACCGGATTGATAGCGAGCCGTTACGCATCGGCGCTGGCGGAGTTTTCCGCGGCGAACGGCGACGAGGAGCGCACCTACGACGAGGTGCGGCGGCTGATCGGCCTTTATCGGCGGGACCGTTCGTTGCGTGACGTGCTTTTCTCGCCCGTCGTCGGCGACGAGGCGAAGCTGGAGGTGCTCCGCGGAGCGTTCGGACGGCCGATGAGCGCGTCGCTCGAAGGTTTCGTGCGGCTGGTGCTGCGCCATCGCCGGGAACATTACCTCTACTTCATGTTCTATTCGTTCACGGACCTCTACCGACGGCGGCACAACATCCGCGAGGCGCTGCTCGTGACGGCCGCCCCGGTGGACGACCGGTTCGCCGGAAGGGTCTGCCGTGCGGCGGAGAGCCGGACGCACGGGGAGGTGCGGCTCGCGCGCGAAGTGCGGCCCGAACTGATCGGAGGCTTCGTCTTCCGGATGGACGACGTACTGATCGACGCGAGCGTCGCGGCGCAGCTCAAGCTGCTGCGCCGCAAGTTAGGATGCAAACCCAATCGAATCGTATAGCTTATGAACAAGGATAATATCAAGCCGGCGGAGGTGTCCGAGGTGCTGCTCGCCGAGCTGCAAGGCATCGACCTCAAGGCGCAGTACGCCGAGGTGGGTACGACGCTGCAGGTGAGCGACGGCGTGGTCCGCATCTACGGACTCGGGAATGCCGAGGCGAACGAACTGCTCGAATTCGAGAACGGCATGAAGGCCGTGGTGATGAATCTCGAGGAGGACAACGTCGGCGCCGTGCTGCTCGGACCCACGGACCTCGTCAAGGAGGGCGACACGGTGCGCCGCACGGGCCATACGGCCTCGATCCGTGTCGGCGAGGCGCTGCTCGGACGTGTCATCACGCCGCTGGGCGAGCCGCTCGACGGCAAGGGGCCGATCGAGGGCGGGACGGTCGAGATGCCGCTCGAACGCAAGGCGCCGGGCGTGATCTTCCGCCAGCCCGTGAGCGAGCCGTTGCAGACGGGGCTGAAGGCCGTGGACGCCATGATCCCGATCGGCCGCGGACAGCGCGAGCTGATTATCGGCGACCGCCAGACGGGCAAGACAGCCATCGCCGTGGATGCGATTCTCAACCAGCGGCGCAATTTCGAGGCCGGCGATCCGGTCTATTGCATCTATGTCGCCGTGGGTCAGAAGGCTTCGACCGTGGCGGCGCTGGTCGAGACGCTGCGGCAGCACCGGGCGATGGAATACACGATCGTGGTGGCCGCCACGGCTGCCGATCCGGCCGCGATGCAGTATTTCGCACCCTTCGCGGGAGCCGCCATCGGCGAGTATTTCCGCGACACGGGCCGTCATGCGCTGGTCGTGTACGACGACCTGTCGAAGCAGGCCGTGGCCTACCGCGAGGTGTCGCTCATCCTGCGCCGCCCGTCGGGCCGCGAAGCCTATCCGGGCGATATTTTCTACCTCCATTCGCGCCTGCTGGAGCGGGCGGCGAAGATCATCGCGCAGGAAGAGGTGGCCCGCGAGATGAACGACCTGCCCGAGTCGCTCAGGGACAAGGTGCGCGGCGGCGGGTCACTCACGGCGCTGCCGATCATCGAGACGCAGGCCGGCGACGTTTCGGCCTACATCCCGACGAATGTCATTTCGATCACCGACGGCCAGATCTTCCTCGACACGAACCTCTTCAACCAGGGCAACCGCCCGGCCATCGACGTGGGCATCTCCGTGTCGCGCGTGGGCGGCAACGCCCAGATCCGGGCGATGAAGAAGGTGGCCGGAACGCTCAAGATCGACCAGGCGCAGTACCGTGAGCTGGAATCCTTTTCGAAGTTCAGCAGCGACATGGACGCCGTGACGGCGGCCGTGCTGGACCGGGGGCGCAAGAACACGCGCCTGCTCGTCCAGCCGCAGTATGCGCCGATGCCCGTGGAGCAGCAGATCGCCGTCCTCTACTGCGGTACGCACGGTTTGCTGCGCGACGTGCCGATCGGGAAAGTCGCCGAGTTCGAGCGGCTGCTCGTCGAGACGCTCTCGGCCACGGACGTGTTCGACGCACTGCGCGGCGGAGCGGAGGTCGAAGGCGGAATCGGGACGAAAATCGAGGAGGCTGCGGCCCGTGTCGCGGCTTCGTTCAAAGCATAGCGTGCCATGGCTTCCCTGAAGGAGATAAGGGCGCGGATCGCATCGGTCCGGAGTACGCTGAAGATCACCTCGGCGATGAAGATGGTCGCTTCGGCCAAACTGCACCGCGTGCAGGGTACGGCTGAGGCGCTCACCGAGTACGCGCGGCGGCTCGGGCGGATCGCCGCGGCGCTGCGCGAAGGCGATCCGGAGATCGTGGCGTCGTCGCCGCTGGCTGCGCCGCACGAGGTCGGGCGGCGTGCCGTCGTGGTGGCCTTCTCGTCGGACGGCTCCCTGTGCGGCGCTTTCAATGCCAATGCCGTCCGCGAGCTGGAGCATACGGTCGGCGCGCTCCGCGAGGAGGGCTTCGCGGAGGTGGAGGTGTGGCCCGTGGGCGAGAAGATCGCGCAGGCCGCGCACAAGGCGGGCTATGCGGTGAACGACGATTTCCGCCGCCGGGCCGGCGCGGTCTCCTACCGCGATGCGGCGGAGCTGGCGCAGCGGCTCATGGACGGCTATACGGCCGGTGCGACGGATCGGGTATGCCTGGTGTACAACCATTTTCATTCGATGGGACACCAGGTTCCGACGCGGGAAACGTTCCTTCCGGCCGTCTTTCCGTCGTCCGGCGCGGCCGAAACTGAGGATGCAGTGCGGCCGGAGACTCCGTATCGTCCGGACGTGCGGCCCGATTATATCTACGAGCCGGACCTCGCTAAACTGCTCGGCGAGCCTGCTGCCCTACACGCTGCGGATGCGGATGTACGAGGTGTCGCTCGACAGCGCCACGGCCGAGCACGCCGCACGTATGGTCGCCATGCAGACCGCGACGGACAATGCACAGGAGTTGCTGGGCGACCTGACGCTGACCTTCAACAAGCGCCGCCAGCAGGCCATCACCGACGAACTGGCGGACATTACGCAGTCCGAGTGACGGCTGCGGCGCCTGCGGTCTTCGTTTCGGGTCGGACTGCCGGTGCGGGAGATTACGGTCCTATTTCGGATGACACGGCCCCTGACGCAATTCGCGTCAGGGGCCGTGTCGTATCGTGGGGAATGCCGCTGTCCGGGCAGGTGTCTCCGTCAGCGGGTTCGGTGTCCGGTTGCGCAGGCGAGCGTATGCCGTCCGGCTGCGAGCGCTACCCCTGCCGTCCGGAGTCTCCGTCGTCCGGCCGTCCAGTTCGCAGGTGCGCACTCCGTCCGGCAGGAAGAAGGTGGCGGTGCTGTTGGCCGGGACGACGATGTCGGCCGCGAAGCGGCCTTCGGCGATTTCCCAGTCGATCGCGGCCGTGCCGTAGGGCGTCTCTTTGGTCGCCCGGACCCACCGTATGCCCGCGGGCGTCTGCGGACGGAATAGGATATGCCGGTAACCCGGGTCCCGTTCGTCGGGGCGGATACCGCCCAACGCCTGCACGAACCATGCGCCGATGCCGTTGAAGCAGTTGTGTATCCGGCTGCGGTCGCCGGCCGGCCCAGTGTTCCCACGTGGTGGTGGCTCCGCGGTCGATCATGGCCAGATAGCCCGGTACGTCGCGCTTGCGGAGCATCGAGCAGACGAAGTCGGCCTGTCCCTCGCGGATGGCCCAGTCGGTGAGCACGGTCACGCCGACCAGTCCGCAGCCGATGTGTCCGCCGAGCCGCTCCCGCGTCTCGCGGAAAAGCCGCTGCGTGACCTTCGGAACCTCCTCGGAGGCCGTGACCCCGGCAAGCATCGGATAGATCTGGTCGATCTGCGATCCGGTGGCGTAGCGGGCCGTCTCCGGGTCGTAGAACTCCTCTCCGATGCGGGTGCGCAGCGCCTGCAGGCGTTCGCCGTAGCGTGCGGCCTCCTCCTCCCGGCCGAGCAGCGCGGCCATCTTCGACAGGGCGTCGAGACATTCGCACAGGTAACAGTTGCTGACCAGATCGACCGACTCCTGCGCCGTGTAATCGACGCCCTCGGGAGCCAGCCAGTCGCCCAGATACCAGCCCCGGTAGTCCGTGTCGGGCCATCGTCCGAGCAGTCCGTCCACGGTGTATCGGTCCACGTATTCCAGCCAGCGCTGCATGACGGGATAGTAGCGCTCGACGGGGCGGAAATCCCCGTAGTTCAGGTAGGTCTGCCACGAGGCGGTGATGAGGAAGCCGCACCAGTAGGGACCGCCTCCGGCCGGGTACGGATTGGGTACGTTGTGGGGCATTCCGCCGTCGTCGCGGATGCAGTCGGCCCACATTTGCAGCCAGTTCATGTAGAGCGGCGCGGCGTCGAAAAATGTCTGGAACGTGCGGCATGAGGCGTTTCCGTCGCCTCCGTAGCCCATGCGTTCCAGATGCGGGCAGTCTACCACGTAGCCTCCGAAAGCCAGATTGCGGAGCGTATATTCCACCATGTCGTAGATGGCGTTCAGGTCGGTGTCCGAGCACTCGAAGGTCGAAGCGTCGGCATAGCCGCCCTGGATAGCGTATCCCGCGAGCATCGCCGGTTCTTCGGCCAGCCCCCTGATCCGGAGGTATTGGAAGGCGTGGTGGTCGAAGCGGTTGCGGAAGACCTCCGTCCCTTCGCCCGAGGCGATGTAGAGGTCCTCGAAGTTGGAGCTGTTTTCCTGCGGGCGGTACGATCCGTCGTCGTTCGTCCAGTCCGAGTAGTCGATCGCTATGCGCTGCCCTTTTTTCAGTCCGGTCATGCGCAGTTCGATCCAGCCGTTGAACTCGCGGCCCATGTCGGCGACCCATACGCTGTCGGCGACGCGGCGGAGCGATCGCGGACGCAGCGTATCGCGGACGACGTTCGGCTCGCACATCTGGGGCGAGATCTTCAGTCCGGACAGCCGGGCCGTGGCGACGGGCCGCCACGTGCGTCCGTCGAGCGTCTCCGGTGTCAGGTCCGCGGGGACCCGGCTGCCGTCCACGCATTCGCCGCCGAAAGCCAGGGGCCGCCACGTCGCGCTCGGGGTGGGTGCATAGCCGCTCTCGCCGCCCTGCCACGATGTGTCGCTGACGAGGAGCGTGCGGGGACCCTCCGGGGCGATCTCGTCCAGCCGGACGTTCACGAACGGTCCGTCGGTCGATGCGTCGCGGAAGGTGTCGCGGCGATACCATCCCGGACCGAGCCATACGACCAGTTCGTTCCGTCCCTCCGCGAGCAGGGACGTGATGTCGTAGGTGACGGAAAAAGGGCTCTCTCGCCGAGTTCCGACACGGCCGGGGCGAGCACCCGGTCGGAGACCTTGCGGCCGTTTACATAGACCTCGTGGTAGCCCAGCGAGGCGACGTGCAGCAGGTGCGTCCGTTCCGTATCCGCCGCCTCGAAACGCCTGCGCAGCAGCGGGCACCCGTTCCCGGCAGTCCGATCCAGTCTCCCGTCCAGCCCGACGGCTCCAGGATGCCGACGCCGAACCGCCGGATCGCGCTCCATGCCGATACGCGGCCCGCATCGTCCCAGACGCGGACTTTCCAGTAGGCCAGCGAGGGGGATGCCAGCGGCGTCATCGAACCGATTCTGGGGGACCTCACGGCCGACCGCGAACGTTTTTTCGCACGGCGCAGGGCGGAAAACACGGAGGTGATCCTGCGGCGGCTTAAAAAATGCGACTCATGAAACGGATCGTTTTACTGTGCGGGTGTCTGCTGGTCTGGGGTTCGGCCGGCGCCCAACTGACGCTCGACTCGTGCCGTCTGCTGGCGCGGAACCATTACCCCGAAATCCGGCGCTACGACCTGGTGCGGCAGACGGAGGAGTACACGCTTTCGAATGCACGGCGGGAGTGGCTGCCGCAGCTGTCGCTTTCGGCGCAGGCCACGTGGCAGACCGCCGTGCCCGCGTTCCCCGATGCGCTGACCGGTATGCTTACCCAGTACGGCGTAGGGATGCCGGGGATGAATAAGGACCAATATAAAGTGCAGTTGGAAGTGACCCAGACGATTTGGGACGGCGGAAAGTCGGCTGCCGACAAACGCATCGCCGAAGCCGAAGCCGCCGAACAACGGCAGGCGACGGATGTCGATCTCTATGCGTTGGAGGGGCGGGTGGACGACCTCTATTTCGGCATTCTGCTGCTCGACGAACGGGTCGCGCAGACGAAACTGACGCTCGGACTGCTGCGGAGCAACCTCGACAAGGTGCGTTCGCTGCAACGCAACGGTGCGGCGATGCAGAGCGATGCCGATGCCGTCGAAGCCGAACTGCTGACCGTCGAGCAGCAGCTCGCGCAGGTCGAAGCCTCGCGTGAGAGCTACCGCCGGATGCTGGAACTTTTCATCGGAGAGGAGCTGGCCGGTCGGGCGCTCGTGCGGCCGGACGTCGCGGAGCCCGCTTCGTTCGAGGCCGCCCGT
>VOFF01000964.1_pt1 | contig 16000 bp, 17 predicted proteins | sample 5384061 | NCBI WGS metagenome assembly VOFF01 (sample SAMN12384725, study PRJNA508395) | human gut metagenome | isolation source: healthy gut E | host: Homo sapiens
CGACCTTTCCACCAAAGAGGCTGTGTAAAAAGAGACTGAATCACTTGACATCAGCGAAGACGAGAAATTGGCACAACTTTCCAAATGCAGGATTGTACCTTCCGATCACTGGAACATGTAAGAGACATTTTTCATCGTGGCTGCCTGACCGGGGCGCGTGTTACCTGACCATTCAAGCGATATGGGTGAGGACATGATAACGGAAATAGGCGGCACGGAGTTCATACCATTACCCCAGAAAGACGGAAAAAGAAAAAGTCTATATCCTGCCGAAGAGCGAGTAAGAGCCATACTTGCGAAGTATGACGGCAAGCCACCCCGGTTCATCCCAAGGAAATGAACAAGCTGGTGAAGACCACCGGCCTGTCGGCTGGGACACATGACTGCGGCTTTGACGAGAAGCGTCTCAACCCCAAACGTGGAAGGGGCGAGGTTCTGCGATATGCTCCCTTCGGGCATACAGCCCGGAGAAGTTTCGCCACCAACGCGGCGGGTTATGTCCCTCTGCCTTCCATCCAAGCCATCACGGACACAGCAGCGAGGCACAAACTGCGCCGCTACCTGAAACTGGACGCGGAGGAAAAGGCCGTCATAGCGTTAAAGGATTTCAAGGGTATCATCAAAATATAAGGAGGTGCTTATGGAAAATCAAGGTTTGACATTATTAGCGACCTGTTCAAACTGTCCAACGTAATCAGTGAGAGCCTGAAATTTGCGGAACCGCTTTACGACAAATCTTCCGGCAGTGACGAAACGGATTGCAAGGATATTTGCCGGAACGTCCGATACAGCGCCTGAAACCCCCTGCCTTTTTTTTGGCCGGCATCAGGAATATATCGCCGAACACGAGGATAAGGAGCTGGCACGGAAGTTTGTCGAACTTCACGATGACACGAAAGGCTTCACGGCATCTGCTCCAAATATGCGGACTTGAACAAGGCTACTTTCCGTACAGGGTGGCTTACCTGAGCATGGAAGTCATAAGGCAATACTTCTTTCCCGAAAAGAACAGGAGCAAGTATCGCCGGAAGGTTCTGATATTTCTCCCAAGCCAATGACACGTACCGAAGCCACCGACTGCATCGACACCATCCGTGCCGCCATACGGAAGTGTGCAAAGGATTCAGACGGGAACAGAGGGAAAGAAATGTAGCCATGCTTGCCAAAGTGGACAAGGCGAAAACAAGCCGTCAAGGAGTATATTGTCAATGCCAACGACAAGGATTTGGCACAACTCTTCACGGAACACTTTGCGGAAGCCATCCACCTTTCCATGCTGTCCCAAAATGATGATGTGAAAGCACAGTCCGCAGGAATAAAGATGTTCCATATCGCAATGACGATGGGATATGTCAAAAAAGAAACGTGCTGTATGAAAGCGCATCCAAGTCGGCAATATCCCAAACAATGCCCCCTCTTGTACGGAAGAGGTATTATCCGGTTTTACCGCCACAGATACAATGCAAGGCGGCGCGTTCAGTACGACCGCGCAAAGTTCCCTGTTTTAAGGCTGTACCGTTTCTTTTACCACTTTCACCGTACAGAGCGGCCCCGACAAGGGCAAGCCGCTATTGGACGGCAATGCCGTTTCCGACCGGGGACTTCCTCCGTGCCGTCATGCGTGCCGACTATTCCATGATATACGGCAGTTGCGTGAAAGGCAAGATGCGATGTGTCGTCATCCTGCTGTCCAAAGCCTACTTCAAGGACTGGAAAGGTTACAGGGAAGTCGCAGCCCATTCCATGGGGCTGACACCCGAAAGCCTCGCCAAGTATAACGTGGAGAAACCTTTATAGCGAAGCTCAAAGAACTGCTTCCCATGATAAAATAGTGACATAATCCACAGGTGGCTACAATTCACCACAACCCACAGACTTCCACAAGCCGTTAAGCACCAGTTGTTTGACGGTTTTTTCATGCGGTGTCATTTCACAGAACGCCACAAATTCACAGGTTTTATTATTGCCCTACCTTTGCCGCCATGAACTTAAAATCAGTGAATTATGACAGATAAGACAGAAATGGTACTGGTATCGCGCGATGAGTTGCAACAGCTTATCGGTGCAAGCGTGAGGTGTGCGTTTGAAGAATACCGGCAGGTAGAGGCACCACAGGACACATCGGAGTATTACACCATCAAGCAACTGGCGGAGAAATGGGGCGTGAGCATAGCGACCATCTGGCGGCATGAGAAATTAGGACACATAAAGGGACAGCGTATCGGTCGGCGTGTCCTGTTCCCCAAAAGAACAGATAGACCGCATAAAGAGTTTGAAAGCCACCAACTGGGGATGCTGACAAAGATTCCAAAGGGTAATGGGTAAAACGGACAACAAAATCAATCGGGCTTATGAAGAATTTGAAGCAGCTTGTTTTGCCGTGCTATAAAGTGGAAATGGCAATGAGTGTGGAAGCGTGGTACTTCCTGCACGGAAGCACAGACGGCGTGTGTAACCTTACCTTTTTTTTCTTTCCCTCTTATCGAGAATAGCTGTCGAAGAAGTACAGAATACCAAACGGGGATTGAGCTATACCATCCATCCCGGACAGGCGGACAGTTCCATGCTGGCACTGGCAAAGGAATGGGGCATCGGTCGCAAGGCGGTATGTCGTCTGTTGGAGGATTTCTCGGAACGCGGGCTAATCCGTGTTGATTCCAATCCCGTGACAGTTCCATCATAGACATGGTGTGCGTGAAGTCGTGGATGATAGCAGGGCGGCTCATCGAGGGCGGAATCGGACATACTGCCAGACAATCAAGGCATACGGGGGTACGGATATTCCTTTTCAACGGGCAACAATTAGAGACCTTGCGCCGCAGTTCGGCAAGGAAAAAAAAAAACCGACAGAAGAAACGCCAGAGGAAACGGATGGCTTACCGTCCATGAATTTGACCGGTTCAATCCTATTATAGAAGGTACAGGAACAGCGAAAACCGAAACGGCAGCAACAACTGAAAGCGAAGTGGAAAGCACTGTGGAAAATGCCGTTGTGGATACCGACAACACACCAGTTTTAGAGGATGGCAGTACCTTATCCGGCTCACTGGAATGGAAACAACCACAGGAATGAAGCGGCAGGAATGGCGGGCGATAGCATTTAAGAGGGATAATTTTTAGGGCTGGCAAGTTAATGTTTTCGTCCACGAAAACCACGCCACCAATGGCGACCCGGCCACACGGGAAACGGCAAGTCCGGATTACAGCCCTAAAAAACAGAACGGTTTAACGGATAAAAGAAAGCGGATATGACATATCAGGAGAACAGGAACAAGGGAGGCCGCCCCAAGGCGGTGAAAGGCAGGGCGCGGACAAAGACCATATCCACACGGCTCACGCTTGCTGAGTGGAAAGCGGTTATGAAACGGATTACAGATGCAGGCAAGAAACCGTCGCACTTCCTGCGCGAACTGTTACTGCACGGCAAAGTCGTGGCGGCACGGACACAGGAGGACAGGCAGCAGATAAAGGATGCTGGAGGGAGGATGCAACAATCTGAACCAACTGACGAAGATGGCGCACCAGCAGGGCTTTTCTCTCTTTTGAAAGGCAAAATCATGGACTTGCTGGACGAGTTCAACAAAATCATCGGGAAGATATGATGGGCGATTTGAAAAAACGGGCGAGCTTCGCCAGAGTGGTGAACTACGTGAACAACCCGAAAAAAGGCACGGATCATCGACAGCAAGGACGTGAGGCTTGATGACAATGCCACCATCGCAAGAAGTATGCAGGGGCAGGCGGACGACAAGCCGGGGCGCAAGCTGAAAAATCCGGTGTACCATATCTCGCTGGACTTCGGCACACGAGGACGCACCCAAGCTGACGGATGCTCTGATGGTCGAAATCGCCCGTGAGTATATGCGGCGCATGGGCATAACGAACACCCAGTACATCGTGTGCCGCCCCACCGACAGGGAACACCAGCATCTGCATATCGTGGCCAACAGGGTGGACAATGACGGGAACACCATCAGTGACAGCAATGATAATGTGCGTAATGTAAAAGTATGCAAAGCACTCACGAGGGAATATGGACTGCACTTCTCCAAAGGCAAGATGAACGTGAAGCGTGACCGTCTGCGTGGCAAGGACAAGGTGAAATACCAGATCTATGATGCCGTCAAAGCCGCCTTACCCCATTGTAACTGCTGGTCGGATTTGTGCGATAGACTGGCAAAACAGGGTATCGGGGTGAATTTCAAATACAATAAAAATGAAGGTAAAATCCTCGGAGTGTCGTTTACGAAGAATGAAATCTCGTTCAGCGGCTCACGGATAGACCGGAGCATGAGCTTTTATAAGTTGGACAGGCTCTTCGGGAGCCAAATTGCAGAGGGTATGGAATGGAAGCCCCGTGTGCAAGAACAGCCGCAACCGATCCGGCAGGATGTGGAATCTCACAACAATACGGGTGATACTTTTATAAAAGAGTCATCATCGATTAAAACGGAAGCGGACGGCAACGGTAGCGGTTCTGCTGAACCCGGTTCAAACATAGTTCAAGTGACCATTGACGCACTCATGGAGTTGTGCGTGCAGCCGCACCAAGCCAAGGTCTCATCCGGCGGTGGAGGTGGAGGAAACGAAAGCGGCTGGGGTGAGAATGACAACGAAAAGGACAAACATAAACCAAGAAGGAGAAAAAGATGAAGGACAACAAGCAGAACTTAACCGACCTTATCGGGGCATTGGCAGTGGACATCGAGGACGTCAAGAAAAACTGGACGCAAAGGACAGTTCGGACAAGAACGAGGCATTGAAAAGGCTGGAAGCGAAGCTGGAGCCTGTTATACGGTTCTTCAATGGCAATGCACCGGAAAATGTCAATGCCATTTTCGGAAGCAAGGAAGCCATCGAGGAATACAAGCAATCAATAGGTGATGAAGCGGTAGCAAGTCTGCGGTTATACACCGAAGCCAACGAGAAGGATATGCGCAAATATGGAATTCCCACTATCAAGGAACAGCTCAACAAGATATTGGAAAGGCTGACAAGCCACATTGAATGACAAACTGGCTTCGGAAAAGTCACGCCAAAAGCAAAGTGCCATATCGGAACTATGGCAGATAATCCGCCCGGACAAGGCAATAAGCGCAATAAGGCAGTTATGGGGCAAAGTTCCCGATGGCTGGCACAAGAACCCTTATGCATGGGCTGGTATCGGTTGTACACTCGTATTCTTTGCCTTGTTTATTGTCAGTTGGGTACAATGGCATGACTACCGGGAAGAAAACAGGCGGTTGAGAACGGTTGCAGACAAACACCATGTGACTACAATCATGCTTAACGAGTTGCACCCGGAACTGGCCGTGACCGTAGGGGCTTACGAGAAACTGGTGGATGTTGTCGGCGTGGATTCCACTCTGGCCATATTCAACAGACAGGTCAAGACAGTGAGAGAAGAAGATAATCAATCAAACGACAAAAAATAAAGTGAATGGCATCTATCAAAGTAAAATACCGTCCTTCCACCGCAAGCGGCAAGGAGGGCAGCATATATTATCAGGTAATCCACGGGCGCATAGTCCGCCAAGTCAAGACGGACTACCGCATATTTGACACGGAATGGGACAAAAGAACTTCCCTTGTAAAAATCCTGCCCGAAATCGGCGAAAACAGGAAACGGTACCTCCGTGAGGTGGTGGAACATATCGACTGGGACACCAGACGGTTGAAAGCCATAGTCGCCCAATGCGACAGGCAGGGGAGGAATTTATTCCGCTGACAGCATCATCGAGAAATTCAACAGACAAACAGGCGAACAATCGCTGTTCAGTTTCATGCAGGGCATCATAGGACAGTTGAAGCAGCTTGGCAAAGTCCGCACATCAGAAACCTATACGGCGGCATTGGCCAGTTTTATGAAGTTCCGTGAGGGGCAGGACATTCTCTTGTGCGAAATGGACGGTAGCACAATGATGCTTTACGAGGCCTGGCTCAAAGGCAATGGCATCTGCCCCAACACGGTTTCCTTCTATATGCGCATACTCCGTGCCGTTTACAACCGTGCCGTGGAAAAGGAGCTGACGGAACAGAAGCATCCTTTCAAACACGTTTACACGGGCATCGGGAAGACGGTAAAACGCGCCATCCCGTTGAAAGCCATCAAACATATCAAGGAACTTGATCTGACCCTGAAATCGCATCTGGACTATGCAAGGGATATGTTCCTCTTCTCCTTTTATACCCGTGGTATGTCATTCATTGATATGGCCTATCTGAAAAAATCGGATTTGAAGAACGGAACCATCACGTACAGGAGAAGAAAGACCGGGCAGCAGCTCACCGTCAAGTGGGAGAAGTGCATGGAAGACATTATAGCCAAGTACGGCGAGAATACGGCTACCCGTTACCTCTTGCCTATAATCACCAACCCATGTTCCGATGAACGGACACAATACCGTAACGCTATCTGTCGCATCAATGTGGCATTGAAGGAAGTTGCCGGTCTGGCAGGATTGAACATACCGCTGACTATGCACGTTGCCCGGCATTGTTGGGCGAGCGTTGCCAAAAGCAAGAACATCCCTCTTTCAGTCATCAGCGAGGGCATGGGACATGATTCGGAAGAGACCACGCGCATCTATCTCGCATCGCTTGACACAAGTGTGGTGGACAAGGCGAACAGCCTTATCCTGAAAGATTTTTGACCGGATATTTATGGTGAAATGTGTTGAGCGAAAAGACGAATCTCTTGATAAGAGTTATAGTTGATATTGCAAAGGTACGCATAATATTTCAAATACCGTGTTCAATCCTCATTTATAATGATATATGAAAGGCATTTTGTGAGAATTTGTTTTGCAAATCCGTCAGATTTTGCCAGTATAGCACTGATTATTAGAGCCCGTTCCTTTGAAATATAACTCTTATCAAGAGATGAATTTCAAGGAAATACTACATAAATTTCGTACCGAATCATTCACGGAAAGGGAGAAAGGTGCAAAGTTCGAGCGACTGATGCGCTCATGGTTATTAACAGACCCACGCTACAATGAACTTGAATCGGTCTGGCTATGGGAAGATTTTCCGGGGCGAAACGATTTTGGAGGTAATGACACAGGTATCGACCTTGTGGCCAAAACTGAATTGGGTGACTATTGGGCTATCCAGTGTAAATGCTATGCTGAGAATACAATCATAGATAAACCTGCTGTAGATTCATTTCTCGCCACTTCCAGCCGCACGTTCACAAACGAGGTAACATTCCAAACAGTCCGTTTTTCAAATCGTATTTGGATTTCAACCACAAACCATTGGGGAACTAATGCAGAAGAGGCTATCCGAAACCAGGAACCACCTGTTACGCGCATCGGTATGGCAGACCTTGATTCATCTCCTGTGGACTGGCAAAAGCTGATGGACGGTCTAACCGGCAATTCTGCACTGGTGGAGGGCAAGAAGCCTCGTGAACACCAATTGAATGCCATAACAAAAGCACATATTCATTATATGGCAGATGGCAACGATAGGGGCAAGCTCATTATGGCTTGCGGTACAGGTAAAACCTACACTTCGCTGCTCATTGCGGAACAGTTATTTGGCAACAACGGCTTGGTTCTGTTCATGGTTCCGTCTATCGCCTTGTTGGGGCAGTCGCTCAACGCATGGTCGGCAGATGCGAAGAAGCCCATTAAGGCTGTCTGCATCTGTTCCGATTCCAAAGCCTCACGCAAGACTACCAAGGAATCTGACGATACAGACGATAGCGTGGTTGACCTTGCCGTACCAGCATCCACCAATCCACAATCCATTGCATCCCAATTAAAGAAATATCGGGATCATGACGGCTTAGTAGTCGTGTTTTCTACCTACCAATCCATAGATGCCATTTCTGCAGCTCAACAGGAGATTTTATCCGAGACAAACGGAGAATACGGCGTGTTTGATTTCATTATTTGTGACGAGGCACACCGCACTACCGGCGTAAAAATAGCCGATAAGGATGAGAGCAACTTTATCAAGATACATTCCAATGAGAATGTACAAGGTCGGAAACGCCTTTATATGACTGCCACACCGCGTTTGTATGGGGAATCTGCCAAGATAAAGGCATCGGAAAAGGATTGCATTCTCTGCTCGATGGATGATAAAGCCATTTATGGAGAGGAATTTTATCGCGTGAATTTCTCATACGCCGTTCAAAATGGCTTATTGACGGATTACAAGGTGCTTGTCCTTACTGTTAGCGAAGATGATGTACCTGCCAACATAAAACAAGACATCACCAATTCTACCACCGAACTGAATTTTGACGACACATCCAAGCTCATAGGGGTAATAAACGGATTGTCAAAAATGATACATGGCGACGACCATCGCACATGGGATGCCGACCCACGCATGATGCGCCGTGCCGTGGCGTTCTGTTCAGCCATAGGCAACGAAACAAAAGCCGGAACGTCAAAATATGTAGCTTCGGTGCTTCCAAGAATATCCGGGAAATATGAAGAAAATCTTGATTCAGAAAGCCTTTTGCATACCGTTTCAGTAACGACACGGCATATAGATGGTTCTATGAACTCGCAGGAGCGTAATGGAATCCTGCAATGGCTGGCGGAAGAGTCTGACAATGAACGTGAATGCCGTGTTGTAACCAACGTGCGTTGTCTGTCCGAGGGTGTGGATGTGCCGTCTCTCGATGCCGTATTGTTTCTTTCTGCCCGTAATTCGCAGGTGGATGTGGTGCAGTCGGTTGGCCGTGTGATGCGTACATTTCACAAAGGGCAATCCGATGAAAAAGAAGTATGGATATATCATCATCCCTATTGTAGTGCCATCCGATATTTCGGCGGAGGAAGCTCTTGACAACAACAAGACATTCGATGTGGTGTGGGCTATCTTGAACGCGCTCCGTTCACACGATGACCGTTTCAATGCGATGGTAAACAAGATAGCTCTCAACAAGCGGAAGCCGAACAAGCAGACCGGCACACCGTCTGTTACCATAGGCCGACCGGGATTGGGTACAAATGATGGAGAAGCGGAAGCACAACAAATTGAGAATGCAGAAATTGCCAGACAGTTGGAACTTCGTTTCGGGGAGATACAGGACGGTATGTATGCCAAACTCGTGGAAAAGTGCGGTGACCGTCTTTATTGGGAGAATTGGGCAAAAGAGGTCGGTCTTATTGCGCACAAATTTATTGAACGTATTTCCAAACTTATTCAGTCCGGTGTACACAAAAAAGGCTTTCAATGAATATTTAAAGGGGTTACAGCGAGACCTTAATCCATCGGTAGATGCCGCCCAAGCCATTGAAATGCTGGCACAGCACATTATTACCCGACCTGTATTTGATGCACTGTTTTCAGATTACCAGTTTGTCAATAATAACACCGTAAGCCGTTCCATGCAGCGTATGATAGACTTATTGCAAGAACAGGCTTTTGAAAAAGATACCGAGGTGTTGGAAAGATTCTATCGTTCGGTAAAGACCAATGTAGGCGGTATTGATAATTTGGAGGGTAAGCAGACAATCATAAAGAACCTCTATGAAAAAGTTTTTCAAAGGTGCGTTTCCGTTTACAGTGGAGAAACTGGGTATTGTTTATACACCGGTGGAATGCGTGGATTTCATCATCCGTTCAGTGGACGACATTCTTAAAGCAGAGTTCAAGACATCTCTAACCGAACAGAATGTACATATCCTTGACCCATTTACTGGAACCGGTACCTTCATTACTCGTTTGTTGCAATCCGGTCTTATCCGTCCTGAGGATATGGAGCGCAAGTATCAGAATGAAATCCATTGCAATGAAATTGTACTGCTGGCCTATTATATTGCCGATGTGAACATAGAATCGGTATTCCATGACATTACCCATCGGGAAACTTACCTACCATACAGTGGTATCTGCCTGACCGATACGTTCCAGTTGGCAGAGAAGAAACACAACGAGCTTTTCACGGAGTTCTTTCAAGACAATTCCAAACGGGTAAAGAAGCAGATGGCTACCCACGTAAGGGTAATTGTCGGAAATCCACCGTATTCCATTGGGCAAAAGTCCGCTAATGACAATGCTCAGAATTTGTCTTACCCATATCTTGATAAACGTGTGTCGGAAACATATGCTGTGAAGAGTTCGGCTACTTTGAACAAATCTCTTTACGACAGCTATGTAAAGGCGTTTCGTTGGGCTTCCGACCGTATTCCACAAAATGAAGGAGGTATTGTTGCATTCATAAGTAATGGTGCATGGATTGACGGAACTGGACAAGATGGTATGCGTAGATGCCTTGAAGATGAATTTACTTCCATCTATGTGCTGAATTTACGTGGCAATCAACGCACGTCCGGTGAACTATCGCGTAAAGAAGGAGGAAAAATCTTTGGAAGCGGTTCTCGTACTCCCATTACGATTACTTTCCTTGTCAAAAATCCAACAAAGAAAGGTCAGAAGGCAGTTATACATTATCACGATATAGGTGATTACCTTACTCGTGAGCAGAAACTCAAAATGGTAAAAGAATTCCGTTCCATTTCCTCGCAGAAATTGGAATGGAAAATTATCACACCTAATGATAAGGCTGATTGGATTAATCAACGTGATGGGTTATTTGACAATTTGATTCCATTAGCTCCTGAAAAGAAATTTGCTCTAAATGCTCAAAGTATATTTAGCACTTATGCCATTGGTGTAGCAACCAATCGTGATGCTTGGGTGTCTGGATTTTCAAAAGATAAGGTTACAAGCAATATGCGTTCTATGATTGATTTTTACAATCAGCAAATAGACGAAAATAAGTTATCAACAGATACGACAAAAATAAGTTGGACTGTGAATCTAAAAAAAAGGATCATGAAAGTAAAGTGAGACATAGTCTAAAAAAAGAAAATGCTTTTTGTGGAAACATTTTATAGACCATTCAATAGAATTAACTTGTATTATCATCGACCTTTTATAGAACGACCGGGGGTATGGAGACAATTATTTCCAACCAGCAGCAATCCCAATCTTGTTATCGCTGTAAGTGGAATTGGTCAACAAAAGCCATTTGCATCATTGATTACAGATAATATTTCTGATTTGCAGGTTGTAGATAAAGCACAATATTTCCCTCTTTATTGGTACGAAGAAAACAAGAATCCCCAAGCAACACTCTTTGATGATGCGGAAACAGACAAATATATTCGCCGGGACGGAATAACCGACTGGATTCTGAAAGAAGTCCGTAACCGTTTTGGAGGTTCAAAAGCCATTACCAAAGAACATATATTCTACTATGTGTATGGTTTACTTCATTCCAAGCAATACTGTGAACGATTTGCCGATGATTTGAAAAAGTCATTGCCACGCATTCCCATCGTGGATAACGTACAGGATTTCATGTCCTTTTATAAGGCTGGCAAAGAACTTGCCGACCTGCATCTGAATTACGAACAAGGTATCAACGAGCAGGTTGTTGGGCAAGATAGAGATTGTCTGTTTTTCGCTGCAATGCCTATGTTAGCTCATCGTGCTTATGGCGTTGATGTAAATGGCGATATGGATATTTGGCAAAACAACTGGACGAACGAAACATACCAATACTTCGCAGTTGATAAAATGAGGTTTGCCAAAGTCCGTGACAAAAATGGAAAACTCGTTGCTGATAAAACACACATCGTCTATAATGACCATATTGCCATTGAGAACATCCCACTTAAAGCATACGAATATGTCGTTAATGGTAAACCCGCTATCGAGTGGATAATGGAACGCTATGCCGTCACAATCGACAAAGCGTCCCAAATCAAAAAAATGATCCAAACGACTGGTCGCGAGAACACGAACAACCCCGTTATGTCCTCGACCTGCTTCTATCGGTTATTATGCTCTCTTGTCAAACAGTAGATATAGTAAACACTTTGCCAATATTAAGATTTTAATTATACCGTTTTGTGAGCTTAGGGGGCTTGAATCTAGTTTAATTGTTGGACCATTGATTTTCACGATGAGAGGTATTGGAAAATCAACTCCAATAATTAAAGCATCACCTTCTTCCAATATAGGAAGAAAAGAGAGAATATTTTTCTCTGCTGCGGCAGATGCAGCACCTTCAACTGCCTTTTTATTTTGCTCATTAATATAAAAGAATAAACCATATTTACGGGCTTCTTTTGATAGGCATATCTTCTACCCTTTCTATCTATTTTCTGAAACGAGATATAATTATGTGGAAGCTCACGAAATCTGTTGTACATTTACTTTTTTTAAATATCTTCATCAATTTTTGCATGAATAGCCTTCAGGTATGCATTGATATCTATCGCAGGAACAGTACCAATGAACTTTAAATAGTTTACAAGCTGAAGAAAGAATGTAAAAAGACACGTCCTTGTCGCTAAACTTAACCTTTTTACTTCGCGGCTCTCATACACTTGTCTTATATACTTGCGATTATCCTCGATACTGCTGATTGGGGCTATGCCTTCAGGTTCTGTTTCGTTATAATCAACATAAAAACTGCCTGTATCACAGAGACATCCTAAATCCAATGTCTGTAGCCCTTTCAATTTCCTTAACTGCACTTTTACCGTATCGTTCCCGCTATATGAACTAGTCGTAGTTAAAATACCGCCAATTATCTTAGTTAGTGGTCGAGCGGCCGCAGTTTTTCCTGAGGCAACCATACCAATACTTGTTCTTTTCAGCGTACGAACGCTCTCAACTTTCTGGGCTGCATATTCTATATACCCTTTCACATCCTGTTTCACCTCAAAGACGGCATACACGCTTTCTGCCGGTATATACATAAAGCCATCTTGTTTGAATATGAAAGGTGTGTAAATCGCATCATAAATGACTACGTCCATCTGTTCGCTAACATTGCCTGTCGAATCTATCACTATAGCCTTATCCACTTTATATCTGTCAGGAAGATAGGTTCGTAGAAACTCAATCCAATGTTGCTCCGTAGCATCACCTTTGCTACCGGGATGTTCAATAAATTCCCTGTTTACATTCAGGCTAGCCAGCATCTGGTTCTGCAAGCCATGAAATAAATCCCTTAAATCTATCATTTTCTTGTATTCTAACAATTGATTATTCATATAACAATAAAAGTTATGAGCACTAAGTCCATTACTTCTAACACTGACTATCAGTAGTAACGGATTCTCAATGGCCACTTCCTTCTCAATATCTATCATAGCCGCCAAATCTGTACTGCTATATTGTGTGGAACCATTTGGATGACTATGCCATTCGCCCACATATTGCAACCCCTCCTTGGCTAATTGTTCCCATACATTTTCCAAGCCCTTGGTAATGCGCATAAACTTTGTCCTACCAGTCAATTTTTCCACAGGCACCACAACTTTTTTTCTATATATACCGTATGCCTATCTGTAGAATATCGTCCCGCAAGCATTCCTCCGTTCTCATTAGGATATTCGCCCTCAGCCTGCAACTTTATTTGGTTGAATACTAAGGTTGGTATCTCTATATACAAATCATTACTTTCCAAATAATACTTCATAACTTGTTTATCTTTAAATTCAAGTCGTCTTCTGTTATATAAAAATCACTTAATGGTTCCTGCTTGCTCAACATCTTGATAATATGTTTCACGGCGACTTGCACTTTGCATTCTATGTCATTATACGAAGCCTTAAAGGTTGGATTCCAACAACCAATGGGATTGTACATGTCGGTTTCCACATCGTGTTTAAATAAGCCATAAACCAACAAAACAGTCTCTGTTACATTAGGAGAAAAGGCACATATCAAATCTTGTGCGTGATTGGTTATTGAGAGATTAACCAATTGGGCTTTCGTCCCAATAGAATCCATTACCCGCATCAGTTGATTATCCGTAGTACAATCAAATATCACATCAAACTCGTCAAAGAATTCTGCAAGAGCACTTTTGTCCTCATGCCCTGCCGCATATGTTTTTATCACTAAGTCAGCAATAGACTTCAAACTGGTACATTCTACATGAGGCGAAATCTGCGTCAGTAAACTCGTTATATCCAAGGTTTTCTCAATTATACCTGTATAAAAAGGATATGCAGACCGGCAAACATTACCAGGTTCCTTATTGTCTATGTCATATAGAGTCAGGTTTTTCGCACCGCATCTTGTTAGAGTTTCTGCCAAAATACTTCCTATAGCCCCGACACCCATAATCAGCATTTTCTTATTAGCCAGTTCTTTGGGCATAGCTCCACGCCCAAAGAAATACTTATAGGAAATATCCACAGTTTCTGCCCATTGGATTTGCCCTTGCCTAAAATCAGTTAACCAAAGTCTATTCTTACCAGTGCCCACCCGCACTGGTTCTATCGGCAGATCATCCATAAAGAGAATCATTGCCTGCCAGTGAACGCCACCTTCGGGAATTCTATATCCACAAAACAACGGGAAGAAATCACACTTGCCTCTATGCGATACCACAAAACTATGGATATAGTTTTTCTGACTCTGCGAGAAAAGTCCCCTGATAGAATTGTAATTCTCAACAATAAACTTGTTGTATACCGATGGAATGTTGTTCAGCAGACAATATACTCCCTTAAACGACCTTAATTCTTGGTAGGACTTACTAATCCTACAGAACATTTCCGTCTTCTTTACCTGTACGCACGACACAAACTTTTGTACCACATAGTTGATAACTGGCGTGTCTTTTTTACGACCTGTTGGTAATGTCGTATAGTGTACTATTCCGTAGTCTCCTTCAGTAAAATCCTCTTGAGTCTCTGCGAAACAGAAAGTATAATACTGCCCGCGAATCGTATGATGATTCACTACCAAATGCTCGTAGTGAGCATCCTTTTCTCCCCTTACATAGTATTTCTCGACCCATTCCTTCAACTGTTTCAAGTCGTTCACAAACTGACTCTCTGCATTATCATATTCCGCAGGGTGCATACAAAGATTACCTCCCTGCATAATGTGTGGATAATCCAGCAGATTTTTATTTTGAAAATGGATAGGTTCCATGCCCATAGTTTTGAACGGATAAGTAGGATTAATCTCTACATACCATTCCAAGTCAGCATGTTCTTGATCTGTAACCACGGCAATACGGCCTTTTAAGGAGCCTGCTTCATCAATGATAAAATCTTCAATAAGACTAATACCGTGAATGGGACCTATCAATTCCTTTATTTTATCTGCAGTCATCATATTTTACTATCCGAACCGTTTTGTACTTGTAGGATAAGCAGCACCTGTATCTTTCTCTTTATATCCGCAATATTTTTCGTTTACCTTGAAGTAGTAGGGCAAATATAAATCAGGATTACTGTCTATGTTGTTGAGCATGCTTTCCATATCAGATTTAAACGATTGTCTATCGTAGTCCTGCATAGTCCCCACGACATCGTTATTCGTGTTACCTGGGTCAAAAAGGTGGAAACTACTTTCCGCGATGTGGTCACGTAGATACTCCATCGTGTATTTTAATCTTGGCCAAAGACCCATATCACCATTATAACCATCTAAGGCTCTAATTACGGCCAGTTCAATAACGAAAGACTTATATTTCTTATCTTTTTGCTTTTTTTCCATATTTTAAGCAGACGAATAATTTGACGTTCACTCGACTTACCTTCGATATGCGAAATCTGCTTCTGGATATTCGTTTTCTGGCTTGATCCCTTTTTGGAATCCCCAATGGTCTTCATTAAAACATAGGTTCAAATCATGCGAATCAAGATAGTTATCATCGCTTAGTTCTCTACCAGGCACCACATCAAGTTCAACCGGCTTTTCATCTCCCTCTTCAATAGGGAAACTTACACCGATTGAAACCTTTTTGCCTGCGAATAGTCACACCAGTATTCTTATATTCCTCTGCAAGGAAATCGTGTACGCTATCAAACATCTCCTGTAATGTTCCGAAAGAATTACGCTTGAACGGTTCCACCAAATCAAGGTCGAATTTCACATTAGTGGCAGTATGCTTAGCAAAACTGCCAGAGCCAAACGAAGAATACTTGTCGCAACCATAATGGTCGTGCATTTTGGCCTTAATCTCCTCTCTACGTTTTTACTTTATTCA
>VOFF01000975.1_pt1 | contig 15912 bp, 13 predicted proteins | sample 5384061 | NCBI WGS metagenome assembly VOFF01 (sample SAMN12384725, study PRJNA508395) | human gut metagenome | isolation source: healthy gut E | host: Homo sapiens
GGCGCTCTTCACGCGCGACTATCAGAACGTAGTATACTACGTCAACCAGTTCTTCCCCACGCCGAGCCTCTTCGACAAACCCGGCACTTCGAACACGATCACCAAGACGCCTGTCCGGTTCCCCTCGGAGAGCGATCCCTGCCGCATCTTCTGCCGCAGCTATCTCACCGACTGGAACAAGATAAGCACCTACAACGACAACTCCGACAAGATCGGTCAGGAGTTCGCGTCGGCCGGCAGCAACGCGAACCTGCTGCTCAGCGAACCGATGACCGCCATCGGGCGAACCATCTCGGCGAACCTTTACACCCGTTACACGCTCAACGAGGAGGTCTTCACCAAATTGACCACCGAGAACGCCACCGGCGCGGACTGGGTCTATTCGAACTGCGCCTACGGGTACAGCGGCGGTGCCAAGGGCAAGGTGCTGGCGAAGTATTACGAGGAGTTCTACTATTCGGACATCGTCGAGGGAATCGGTACGGCCTACACCAAATTGCCGCTCTTCCGCAGCGACGAGATGCTGCTGGCGCGCGCCGAGGCCAATACGATGCTCGGCAAGTTCGACGAGGCGCTCGACGATCTGAACTGCTTCATCGAGCTGCGCATCCCGGCCGACGATTTCGACATCGCCACCACGTCGCTTACGCAGGCCAAGATCCTGAGCTACTACTCGGCGCAGTTGAACGGTGCGAACACCTTCATCAACAGCGACTTCAACAAGGGCCGTTTCCTCGACGGCGAGCAGGGGCGTCTGCAAAAGGCACTGATCCTGACGATCCTCGACTTCCGCCGCATCGAGTTCCTCTACGAGGGACAGCGTTACTACGATATCCTGCGTTGGAACATCCCCGTCACGCACCGCGACAACTCCGGTGACTGGTGACCTGCGTACAGGAGGCCATCGCCCAGGTGGTCGCGGACAATCAATAACCCTATAACACGGCAGAAAGATGAAAAAACACCTCTATCGCATATTCCTGCTCCCGGTCGTGCTGCTGGCTGCGACCGCCTGCAACGACAACGACTACGAAACGACGATGGGCGACGTGGACCAGCGCCTCGACGAGGCCATCTCCTCCTACTACGGGGAGCCTCTCCGCGGCCGAAAACGGCTGGATCGCCAACATTCCCACATCGAAGGGCATCTACCGGTTCTGGATGGATTTCACCGACGACAACCGCGTGACGATGTACACCGACAACCTGATGTACCCCGACTTCCGGACCACGCCCGACGAAAGCAGCTACCGCATCCAGGGGTTGCAGCGTCCGACGCTGATCTTCGACACGTACAGCTACCGGCCATCATCAACGACCCGAACTCCGACATCAGCGGCGGCAGCGCGGAGGACAACCAGGGCCTCGAAACCGACTTCGAGTTCGAAATCGCCTCGTTCGACGGCGACACCTTCTCGCTGCTCGGCCGCCGCAACCGCGTCGAGGCCACGCTGACGAGAGCCTCGGCCGAAGAGAAGAACCTCGTGCAGCAGGGGGGCGCTGATGCAGGTGCAGGAGGACCTCCAGCAATTCATCAACCGCGACGGCTACTGCTACGTCGCGCTGGGCAGCGGGAAGGTCGCCGTGGATTTCGACCTGCGCTCCGTCACGCTGAGCTACGTGCAGGGCACCAACACGGTGATCTCGGCCACCGCGTCGTCCTATGTCGATCTGAAACACAACATCGTACTGCAGGAGCCGCTCGTCATGCAGGGGTCGATCATCTCGGGATTCCTCTGGAACGACGCCACGCAAAGCTACACGGCCGTCTCCTCGCAGCAGATTCCCGTGCAGCGGCAGGACGAGGCCATCATCGGGCTCGACGCGATGCTGGGCGCCGGCAGCGGCTACAAATACTCCGCGCTGGCCGTGCGTCTGTCCATGTACGGCGGCGACACGTCGTGCGAGATCGCGCAGCAGCTCGTCAATTTCGGCAAGGAGATCTCCACCGTGTTCCGCATGACGCTGGGCGATATCTACATGCGCTTCGGCGAGCTCGAAGGCCGGCCCTATATCGACATGGAGGTGGAGTTCGGCCTCTATCAGGCGGTCTTCACGTTCGACATCCTGGAAAATCCCAACGGCACGACCAAACTGCTCCGCTACAACACGGACTACGATCCGGTGGGAAATTCCCAGACCCTGCTCGACAACGGCTGCGGACAGAAGCCTCTGCGACTACCTCACGGGCAAGACCTTCCGCAAGACCTGGCTCAAGCAGTCGTTCGGAACCTACCGGATGGGCGCGCTCACGGACACGAAGGACCCGGCCAACTACATGCCCGGCGCCCTGCTCTGAGCCCCCCGGCCAACGGACACATCCATTCGAAAACCCTTAAAAACAATCGCATTATGAAACGTATCTTCCAGTATGGCTTCGCCCTCGCGCTCGCGGCGTGCTCCTTCGCGGCGTGCAGCGACGACGACACCGGCGAAAACGGTGTCAAGACCGATGTGACTCTCTCCCCCTCGACCTCTCTGACAGGCGTGAGGCTTCTCGGCCAACACGCTCAACGTAAGCAATAACGGCATCTATCCCTCGGCCTCGATCGCCGTCAAGAAGGCCGACGGTTCGGCCCTGAGCGGCGTAACGCTCCAGGTCGAACTGTCGAACAACAGCGCCTCCGAAGAGTGGTGCCAGATCGAACCGAAGAACAATGCGCTGCAATTCACCGTCCAGCCCTACGAAGGCGGCGAAGCGGCCCGTTCGATCGACGTGCGCCTCACAGGATCGGGCACCGGCGTCTCGATCAACCCCTTCTCACGGTGAACGTGCCGTTCGGAACCGACGTCACGGCCCTGACGCCCGAAATCGAGATTTCGGCCGGAGCCAGCGTGTCGCCGGCCAGCGGCGAGGCGCAGGACTCTCCCAGCCGGTGAAATACACCGTGACGGCCGAAGACGGAATCACCAGGCAGGAATACCAGGCCGCCGTGGTGGTCGAGGAGGAGAAAGAGCCATGAAGCCGAGATCCTCGAGTTCACGGTTCCCGGACAGATCGCAAGGCCGAAATCGGCGAAAACACCGTCAAGGCGGTGATGAAGGCGGGTACGAACCTCTCGTCGCTGGCTCCGGTCATCAAGGTTTCGGAAGGCGCCAAGATATCCCCCGCCAGCGGCAGCACGCAGGACTTCTCCCAGCCGGTGAAATACACCGTGACGGCCGAAGACAGCAAAACCACCCGGGAATACACCGTCACGCTGACCGTCGGCGGCGAAGTGGTGCTCGACACCTCCGCAGAGCCCGCCGCAGGCGTAACCCTCTCGGGCAACAACTATACGGTCGTGGCGGGAGGCGCCGCAGCGGCCACGACGGTCAAGGTATCGCTGACCTATTCGGGCAGCCCGATCGCCGACCTGACGGGCTACACCTTCGCGGTCGAAGCCACCGACGCCAAGTCCGGCGCAGCGGCCGCTTTTTGGGTGAAGGTCAGCCAGGTGGACGCGTCCGGCGCATTCACCTTCACGGTCGATCCCAACACCGATGAGAACGCCCGCCGCGCCACGATCGCCGTATCGTGCACCGACAACTCGGGAGCCAAGCTTTTCGGCAGCGGCTCGGTCGGCATCTCGCAGGACGGAACCGAGGTCGGCGCGCAGGCTCATCGAGCTCATAGACGTTCCGGGCGGCCGTTTCCCTGCAAGGCGACAGCCCCGATCCGACAAGCGTCATCGGGAACGCCCGCTACTGCAACCTCACGTCGTTCTCGATCGACAAATACGAGGTGACGCAGGCGCAGTTCGAGGAGGTGATGGGCTTCAACCCCTCGGAGTTCAAGAAGGAAGGAGCCACCCACCCGGTCGAAAGCGTTTCCATCTGGGATGCCATGCAGTTCTGCGACGAACTGAGCAAACGCGAAGGCTACACGACTTTCTACAACCTCTCCGACATCCAGTACGGACAGGACGGCAGCGGCCGCATCCTCACGGCCACGCGCAACTGCGACATGGCGCGACGGGCGCTGCCGACGCTGGCCGAATGGGATGCGGAGGGCGGCGCAGAGGAATCGCCCAATACAGCTATCTCTACGCCGGGAGGCGACAACCCCGAATGGGCTGGTGGCGCGAGAACGAGGGCGGACGCACCCCGTGGGCGAGAAACCGGCCAATCCGATCGGAATCCACGACATGTGCGGAAACGTCGGAGGTGGAACCACGCTGGTACGAGCGCCCCTACATGAGCGACTTCCCCTCGACCGACGAGGTGACCGATCCGTTCGGGCCTGACGAGCCGTGCGATGCGGACGACCTGGCATTTATCCGCGGCGGCGACTACGACACGTCGAGCGAATGGAACCTGCGTATCACCTACTGGAGTCTGCAAGCCGGCGGTATCGACATGAATCCCAACAACATGTGCCGCCAGTCGGGAATCGGATTCCGCGTCGTGATCCGCCGCTGATCCGTCCTGCCGGCCCTCGACGGAAGGGGTCGGGTCCATGCGGCCCCTTCCGTTCTTCACGCCTCCAGCCGAGGAGGCGCTCCCTTCCCCATCATCCATCAAAAAAACGACCATGAAAAAATTCCGCAATATCCGGCGAATCTTCGCCATGGGGATTTTCGCCGCGGCGGCCCTCGCCGCATGCAGCGACGACCCCGACACCCCCGACCCCGTGACGTTGGGATTCGCACCGCTTTCCGGTGTCGAAAACGTCGTCTTCTCTCAGAACAAGCTCACCGTCACCGCCTCCGGCGCGACGGTCTCGATCGGCCTCACGGACGAGGACGGCGGTGCGATCAGCAACCTCAATCTGGCGGCGAAGGTCTCCGGAACGGGCGAAACCTCCTGGTGCAAGGCCTCGGTGGAGGCCGGCAAAGTGCTCCGCCTTGCGATCGACCCCTACACCGACAAGGAGACCGAACGCACGGCCGACGTCGAGGTGTTCTCCGACGCCACCTACGTCACGCCCGTCTCGCTGACGGTCGTACAGAAGGCGCAGCCCAAACTGACCGCCTCCTCCATCACGGCCTTCTCGTTCGAGGAGCAGAGCGGCCCGGCGACGATCGACCAGGAGGCCCTGACGATCGCCGTCACGGTCACCCGCGGCACGGACGTCACCAGGCTCGTTCCGACCATCGAGGTATCGGAAGGCGCGACCGTCTCTCCCGCCAGCGGCGCCGAACAGGACTTCTCCCAGCCGGTCAAGTACACCGTGACGGCCGAGGACGGAAAGTCGCGGAGCGAATACACGGTCACCGTCTCGGTCGCCAAGAGTTCCGAAGCCAGGCTGCTGTCGTTCAGGGTGACGACCGAACCGGTGGTCGAAGGCATCATCGACGAGGAGAATCACACCGTGCTGCTCAAAGTTCCCTACTCCGACCAATGGCCCTGGTATTACACCTATCAGGAATACGAAATCTCCGAAGGGGCCACCGCCGGAGAGATTCAGTTCGTGGATTCGTGGGACAGCTCCTTCAAGGACCCGGCGACCATCACCATCACGGCCGAAGACGGCGTAACGCAGGTGACCTATACGATCACGGCCGAAATGCTGCCCAACCCGAATGCCGAGATCACCCGGATGCTCTTCCTCGACCCGGAGACCTCCGCACCGACCCCGGGCGTTTACAGCGCCCTGCTCGACGCCGAAGCCAAGACGATCACCATTTACGTCAGACCGGGCCTCGACCGCTCGTCGCTCACACCGACGATCGATTGTTCGGCCAACGCCGAACTCACGCCCGCCTCGGGTACGGCCCAGAACTTCTCTTCGCCGGTCAAATACACCGTCACCTCCGAGGACGGCCAGACCACGGTCGAATACACCGCCACGGCAGTCGAACTGACCGACGTACAGGTGGAGACGGTCGATGTCGAGGCCGGCAGCTTCATCCTCGGCGATCACCCGAAATCCCCCCAAAGAGAACAAGCACGAAGTGACGCTGACGAAAGATTTCGCCATCGGCAAATACGAAATGACGCAGGACGTCTTCTCCAAAGTGATGGGATTCAACGAATCGACGGTCATGGGTGACGACCTTCCGGTGACCGGCGTCACGTGGTACGACGCTGCGGAGTTCTGCAACCGGCTGAGCGAAATCAAGGGGCTCGAACCGGCCTACCGGTTCGAACAGGTCACCTACAAGCAGGGAAGCGGACGCATCTCCTCGGCCGTCGTAGTTTACGACCACTCCTCGGCCGCGGGCTACCGTCTGCCGACCGACGCCGAATGGGAGTTCGCGGCACGCGGCGGCAACAGGTCGGAAAACTACGTGTATGCCGGCGGCGACGACGCCAACGAAGTCTCCTGGAACCGGAACAACGCGAAGGACGAGCAGCCGCACCCCGTGGGGACCAAGCAACCCAACGAGCTGGGCATCCACGACATGAGCGGCAACGTCTATGAATGGGTGTACGACTGGAAATGGCCGTACGGAAAGGAACCGACCGGACCGGAAACGGACCCCACGGGAGCTCCGGGTCCCGAAGGGCTTCCTTCGTGGGAGGACTACCGCTACCAGCGGGGCGGCGACTTCAAATGCTCCGACTCGTCGATCTATTACATCTACAGCCGTATCAATACGCCGGATTCGAAAGGAGACGGCATCGGATTCCGCATCGCCCTCACCAAAAAATAAAAAGTTCACATTCTTACCGGGCGTCCGGGATTCCCTTCCGAGGGGATCCCGGATTTTTCGTATCCGCCTCTTTCCGGGTCCGGAACAGGTTTCGGAGAAAGGTCCGGACAGCCGGACGGACCGGCGGACGGACAGCACCCGCCCCGGAAAACCGGAAGGGCATCCCAAAATACGGCTCCCTCTTTCGGGAGTAGGTTTCCGACGCAAATTACCTATTATTGGGGATTGCCGCTTTTTCGGCCTCCCTCTACCTTTGTGCTCGGAATTATGTGGTGCAAGACGAAATATCTACTGACTTCCGGGCCTCTTCCTTTCCCTCGCCGCCGGGCGCAGCGGCGCCCGGCCAATGACGCGGGAATCACGTTCGAGGTAACCGATTCGCTGAGAAATCCGCTCCAGTACGCCACCGTGGCGCTGAAGGCCGTTCCCGATGCGGGAAAGCCGCCTTACGCCGCCACGACCGACGCGGCCGGCAAATGCGGTTTCGCGCTCCCCGCCGGAAGCTACGAGGTCACGGTCTCCTACATCGGATACGCCACGCAGCGCACGACGCTCGCCGTCCCGTCCGGAAGCGCGATCTACCGGGTCGTAAGGCTTCGGGCCGTATCGACGGAAATCCGCGACGTGGTCATCACGGCCACCGAAGTCCGGGGACCCGTCTCGGCCGTGCACATCGGCCGCGAGGCGATGCAACACCTCCAGCCGTCGAGCTTCGAGGACCTGCTCGAACTGCTCCCCGGCGGAAGGGCGTCGGATCCGGCCTTCTCGGCATCGAACCACATTCGCCTGCGCGAAGCGGCCTCCTCCGACGCCGACTACGCCACCTCGTCGCTGGGCGTCTCGTTCGTCATGGACGGGCGGCCGCTCTCGAACGACGCGGCGATGCAGTACGGAGGCTCCCTGTCGAGCGGCATGACGAGCGACAACGGCGTTCCCGTATCGCTCAACGCCGGAATCGACATGCGCACGCTCCCCACGGACGAAATCGCCTCGGTGGAGATCGTGCAAGGCATCCCTTCGGTCGAATACGGCGACCTGACGAGCGGACTGGTCAAGGTCAAGCGCCGCGAGGGCGGCCGCGACCTCACCGCCCGCTTCAAGGCCGACCTGAAGAGCCAGCTCCTCTACGTCGGCAAGGGATTCGAGTGGGGCGGGAAGGCCGACCTGCTGACGATGAACGTCGGCGCGAACTACCTCGACGCCCGCGCCGACCCGCGCAACACGCGGCAGAACTACCGCCGCATGACCGGTTCGTGGCGCATGAAAAAACGCTGGGAAACCGCTTCGGACTACCGCTACACGCTGGGCGGCTCGATCGACTACACCGGATCGTTCGACCGCATCAAGAGCGACAAGGACATCGACGAAGGGGTGTCGGGGCGCCCGCTGGAACGTTACAAGGCGAGCTACAACAGCCTTTCGGCCGCATTGAACTTCTCGGCGGCGGCCAAGGAGCAATCCGCCTTTTTCCGCAGTTTCGACCTCTCGGCCTCCGTCGATGCGGACTTCGACATCACCGACCGCTGGAAATACATGATCGCCAGCGCCAACGTACCGATCCGCACGGCGCTGGAGGAGGGTCTGCGACGCCGAGATCCTGCCTTCGCGCTACGAGGCCACCCTGCGCGTGGAGAGCAAGCCGTTCTACGCCTTCGCCAAGGCGATGGCGCTCTTCGAGGCGAACACCCGTTCGACGCGCAGCACGCTGCGCGCGGGCGCCGAGTGGTCGATGGCCAAGAACTACGGCGGCGGACTGCTCTACGACATAACGCGCCCCATCACCGAACTGATGTCCACCCGCCCGAGACGCTACGACGCGCTTCCGGCCCTGCACCGGCTCTCGGCCTTCGTGGAGGACAACACCGTGATCCGGGCCGGGAAATGGCGGATCGAGGCCATGGCGGGTCTGCGCGCGACGGCCATGGCCAACCTCGGAAGCCGCTATGCGCTTCAGGGCAAAATCTATCTGGACCCGCGCCTGAACCTCTCCGTCTCGCTGCCGGCATTCGAAGTGGCGGGCGATCCGATGCGTCTCACCCTCTCGGGAGGCACGGGCTGGCACACCAAAACCCCGACGCTCGACCAGCCTCTTTCCCGACCCGGTCTATTTCGACTACACGCAACTGAACTATTTCCCCGAGGACCCGGAACTGCGGCGCATCAACCTGATCGTTTACAAATACGATCCGACAAACTACGGTCTGCTGGCCGCCCGCAACTTCAAATGGGAGGTCCGCGGCCGGGCGGAATGGGCCGGATTCGGGCTGTCGCTGGGCTACTTCCGGGAGGACATGACCTCGGGATTCCGCACCTCGTCACGCCCCTCGCCTTCACGTTCCGCGACTACGACGAGACGGCCATCGACGCCTCGGCGCTCACGGGGCCGCCGTCGCTCGAAGGACTTCCCTACGAGGAGAAAAGCGGCTGGCGCTGGCCGGCTGCACGACCAACGGCAGCCGGACGCTCAAGCAGGGCGTCGAGTTCACCTTCTCGACCCCGCGCATCCGTCCGCTGGCCACGAAACTCATCGTCTCGGGCGCCTACTTCCGGACCGACTACGAGAACAGCGAGCCGCAGTACATCTCCACCTCGGTCGTGGTGACGGGCGGCGAACCCTACCCCTACATCGGCCTTTACGACAAGGAGGACAGCTTCTACAACGAGCTGTGCAACACCAATTTCCTGTTCGACACGCAGATTCCGCGGCTGGGGATGATCTTCTCCACCTCGTTCCAATGCCAATGGTTCACCGGACGGAAACGGCAGTGGACCGACCCGCGCCCGGCGAGTTACCTGGACACCGACCTCAGGGAACACCCCTTCACCGACGAATCGGCCGCCGACGGCATCCTGCAACACATGATAAAGGACGACGTCAGCGACATCGCGTACCTCTACGACCTCACGCCGTTCAGCATGTACGTGAACCTCAAACTATCCAAACGCCTCTACCGAGACAGGCTCACCGTGGCGGTATTCGTGAACCGGCTGTTCGACTACAGCCCCTCGTACATCAACGTATCGGGCGGGCGGACGCGCCGCTACTCCGATCCCTATTTCGGCATGGAGGTCAATTTCAAACTCTGAGACATGATCCTACACCGCATCATACGCACGCTCTGCTGCCTGCCCCTGCTGCTGCCGGCAGCCTGCGAACACCCCGACGGGAACGAACTCTTCACCGAAGTATCCATCCGGCTCGTGATGCCGGACAGCCGCCCCGTGGAGAGGCTCGAAATCCTCACGGACATCTCCCTATTTCTACAACCTGAACACCTACGAACGCACGGCGTTCCCGGAAACGGTGGAACGGAACCGGACGACCGTCCGGCTCCGCCGGGGCATCTACAACTTCATCGTCGAAGCCCGGGCGACCTACGCCGACGGCACGACGCGCCGGCTGTACTGCGCCGACCATGCCAACGACAGGGCGAAAGCCGTCACGTGGGTGAACGGGCAGGAATCGGCGGTCCTGTTACTCCAAGCCAACCGATGAGACCCGACGCCATGAAAGCCGCACTGCTGACAATCCTGTTTCTGCTGCCCCTCCCGGCGGCCGCGGACCGACTCGACGGCGTTCCGGCGCGACACGGCGGGAATCTCCGAACGCGCATCGCTCGCCGAGGCGGAGGCGGAGCACGCCACGGCCCGGTTCTACGAAGCGTCGCCCGCCGCCGCGCTCCGACGCCCGAACCGGTCGCTCTCGCAACTGGCCGTGCGCATGAATCTGCGCCGGGAGGAGGAGGCGCGGCTGCAACCGCTCGGCGACGGAGCGCTCGAAGGCGGATTCTACGCCGAAAGTTTCCGCCGCCTCGACGACCGGAGCGTCGTCTGGGCCGACGCCCGGTACGTGCGCGGCAACCGCCGCAACGTCCGCTGGAACTCCACGGCCGACTACCTGCTGCTCTATCCCTATGTCGTGGCGGATTCCGTGGGCGGCGACCTCACGACCGAGGAGTACGCCTTCGGCGGCGGCTACGCCCGGCGGATCGGCCGCTTCGACATCGCCCTGCGGGGCGACTACCGCGCCGCGCAGGAGTACCGGCAGGTCGATCCCCGGCCTCACAACGTCGTCTCGGACTTCACGTTCCGGCTCGGCGCCGGCATGGAGCTCGGACGCAGCGTGCTGATCCTCGACCTCAGGGGACGGCTCTACAAACAGAACTCGAGAATCTCCTTCTTCAACGAAACCAACACCGTGCGCGAGTTCTTCATGGCCGGACTGGGCAGCATCCTGCAACGCTACTCGGGGAAGTCGGGCAGCACGCTCACCGCCTATACCGGCCGCGGATACGCCGTGGCGGCGCAGCTCATGCCGCACCGTCCCGAAGGGTGGTACGCCCGCGCCGAATACAGCCGGTTCACCACGGACCGGAACTACCGACCGAACAACTCCATCCCCGTCAGCACCCTCCGCACGCAGCGGGGCGAAGCGCACGTCGCCTACCGCGCCGGACGCTGGAGCCTCGGGGCGTATGCGGCCCGCTCGCAACGGCTGGGGATCGAAATGGTCGCCGACCGCACCGGACAGGGGACACCCGTGGACCGGCAGGCGATGTACGAGAACCGCATCTGGCAGGCCGGGGCCGAAGCGACCGTCGAATGGCGGCGCGGCAACCGCCGCTATGCGCTCCGCCCCGGCGTCGAATGGCAGCAGTCTGCGGCCGAATACCTCTGGCCGGCGCGCGAAATGACGCTCTCGCGGCTCGGAGGTTCGCTCCGGGGCCATGCGGAATGGCTCTTCACCCGCTGGAGGTTCAAAGCCTCGCTCGGCATAGGCTGCTACGGAGCCCCTTCCGGAACGCTCTCGCTCCCCGGGCTGGCGGACTACCTGGCCGAATACCTGACCGGCACGGCCGAACGGCTGAACAGCCGGACACTGGCCCCCGAGGCGGGCTTCCGCGCCGAACGCCGCCTGCGGGGACGCACCGCCTGCTTCGCGGAGGCCGGCTGGAGCCCCCGCCTCTACGAAGGAGGCTTGGCGGAACACAACCTCACGGCGGCCTGCGGATTCCTGTTCTGACAATTCATTCCATCATTACAAACCAATAAAAAACAAACGTATGAAAAAACTGATCTACATGCTGGCGGCGGCCGCCCTCGTCTCGGCCGGCGCCGTATCCTGCTCGGATGAGAAAACCGACGATCCCGTGGAACCCGTAACGGTATCGTCCTCGATGCGTCTGAACGGCGGCAACGTACTGGTGAACGTTCCGGAGGCGGATTTCGACGTCTCGATCCCGGACGAGGCGAGCTCGTGGGTGGGCGTAAACGAAGCCGAAACGGAGGGCAGGACGCTGGTGCTCGAAGTGGCCAAAAACGAAACGGGCGCCGAACGGCAGACGACCGTGACCGTGACGCGCAAAGGCCGGAGCGACCTGCTGGCCACGGTGACGATCAAACAGAGCAACGTGGCCGCAAAAAGAACGGCGAGTTCGTCATCGAGGAGATCTACTTCACGGGCACGGCGCTGCCCGAGACCGGAAGCCCCGACAAATATCAGGGCGACCAATACATCAAAATCCGCAACAACACGGACGAGGACCTCTATGCCGACGGCATGCTGCTGATCCTGCAAAGCTCGGTGCTCTCCAACATGGAGGGCGAGATCCCCGCAGCGGTCGATTTCCGCGAAGAGTATTGCGCCGGACAGGCCTTCTACGCCATTCCGGGCAGCGGCCGCGACGTACCGGTCAAGGCCGGCGAATCGCTGATTATCGTCAATAACGCCCAGAACCACCTCGAGAGCAACCCCGACTCGTGGGACGCCACGACCGCCGACTTCGAGTGGTACGACGAATCGTCGAACGAAAACTTCCTGGACACCGACAACCCGGCCGTTCCCAACCTCGACAAATGGTATGCCCAGACGCTGACCGTGCACAGCCTGCACAACCGGGGCGCCTACGGCATCGCGATCGCCATGCCTCCCGCAGGCACGACCGGCGAACAGTTCCTGCAGGACCACCCGATCGGCGACGGATACTACTATATCTTCCACTCGCCGAACGGCTCCGACTACGAAATGCCCATCAAGGGCTACTTCGTTCCCAACGAGTGGGTGCTCGACGCCGTGAACACGGGCGGACGCAACACCTTCGGCATGGCTCCCTGGGGCACATCGCTCGATGCGGGCTACACCTGGTGCGGCACGGAGGATTCGGACCCCGACCGGTTCAACAAGTCGGTGATCCGCAAGACCGGCGCCGACGGCAAACTCGTCGATACGAACAACTCGTCGAACGACTTCACGCCGAACACGACACCTTCGCTGCTGGCGAAATAGAGGCTCCGGGCACACCGAGGGAACCGTCCGGTCCCCCGGCGCGCATCCGGCGAAAAGAGACGGCAAACCGATCCGCGCGATCGGTTTGCTTTTTCAAAATTAAAGAGTTACCTTTATACGCACGATCCGGTCCTCCCGGACAATCGCTCACCCTTAACGACATGCCATGCAACGCCACATTCTCCCATTCGTACTGATGCTTTCGGCACTGACGCTCGGCCGCGCTACGGTCCGGGGCGTACCGGCCTACCCCCGCCCGGTGCGCATCACCCAAAGCGACGGCTCGCAACTGCTCGTCCGCATCGTCGGCGACGAGCGTTACCACTATTTCCTCTCCGAAGAGGGATACACGCTCACGGGCGGCGCGGACGGCGATCTTTACTACGCCTCGCGCAACGCCGAGGGGCGGCTCGTCCCCACGCAGGTAAAGGCCCGACCGGTCGGTGCGCTTTCGGCCGGAGAACGCACCCTCGTCGCCAAACTGGGTCCCGGGCTCAAACCGACCTACGTGCGCACGATGGAACGCCCCGCCCGCCTGCAATCCCCTGCCACCCCGGACGAAGCGGCCGCCGCCGAGGGCAAACCCTCCGCACCGCGCCGAATCTCCTCCGCGACGACCGTCGGAAAGCTCCGGTCGCTGATCCTGCTCGTGGAGTTTCCCGACCGAACGTTCGTATCGGGCAGCGCGCAGCAGGACTTCCACGACCTGCTCATGCAGGACAATTACAGCGTAAACGGCGCCACGGGCAGCGCATGGAACTACTACCACGACAACTCCAACGGACGCTTCGACCCGGAATTCGTCGTCGCGGGCCCCTACCCGGCGCCTCCCGCGAGGCGGCCTACTACGCCGGATCGGACGGGACGGACAACACCCCCGGAACTGATCGTCGAGACATGCCGTCTGGCCGACGACGAAATCGACTTCTCGCAGTTCGCCGACGACGGCGTGATCCGCGACGTCTTCGTGTTCTACGCGGGACACAACCAGGCCGAGACGGCCGACCCGCAGACGATCTGGCCACACCGGTGGGACGTGCAGGGCGACCCGCGCTACCGGGATGTCCTGCTGGACGGAGTGCAGCTCGCAGGCTACGCCTGCTCGTCGGAACTGAACGCCGACCGCGTGATGGCCGGCATCGGGACCTTCTGCCACGAATTCGGCCACGTGCTCGGCTGGCCCGACTTCTACGACACGGACTATGCGGGCTCGGGCGGCAACGCCCCGGCGCTCGAATCGTATTCGCTCATGTGCAGCGGCAGCTACAACAACGACGGACGCACGCCCCCGGCACTCAACATCCTGGAGCGCTGGATGGTCGGATGGGCCGAACCGGAAGAGATCGCCGACGGGGGCGATCTGGAGCTGGGGCCCGTCACCAACGACGAAGGATACCTCGTGCGCACGCCGACCGACAACGACTATTTCCTGCTCGAAAGCCGCGATCCGGCGGGCAACAAGTGGGACCGGCACATCCCCGACGTCGGAGAGGGCGGGATGCTCGTTTACCACGTGGACTACACACCGGCATACGCCTCCAGGTGGCACACGGGCAACTCGCTGAACTGCAACCCGGGCCACGAGTGCATGAAACTCGTGCGGTCGGTTCCGTCCTCCTACGGAACGCAGAGCGCCGGACGGACCTTTTTCCCGGGAACGGACGACGTCCGGAGCCTCTCTCCGGGCAGCAACAGGCACTACGTCTCCTGGAAGAACGAAGCGCCCGGCGCGGCGTTCGGCGAGATCGAACGCTCCGGCGGACATATCCGGATGAAGGCCAGGAAGACCGCCGCGCTCGAAATCACGGCCGAAGCCCGGCAGTACGACGCCCTGCTGACGTGGGACGGCGCTCCCGAAAGCGAATGGAAGGTAGAGCTGGGGCCGGTCGGGAAGGACGGAAGGCGAACGGACCGTGCGCGGAAACGCCCTCCACATCGGCGGTCTGCTGCCCGCTATGACCTATTCGGCGACCGTCACGCTCCTCCTCGGACGAGAGTTCCAGCAGCCGGACGCTGTCGTTCACGACCTCGCCCATCTCCACGCAGAACGGCGTGCATATCGCCGTGCCGGCCGACGGATTCTCGCACGACCGGCCCGTCGCGCTGAGCGTCCTCGACTACCCCCGCCGGATGGAAAGCGTCGCATGGTACATCGACGGAGAGCGGACCGAGGAGACCTATGTCACGCTCCCGGCCGGGGAACACCGTCTGACGGCCGTCGTCACCGAAGCCGAAAGCGGCTCGGAGCAGTACCTCATCAAATACATCACCGTAAAATGAACGCCATGAAAATCGGAAAATTCCTGCTTCCCGCCCTGCTGCTCACCGCGGGAGGTGGTTGCTCGAAAGATACCGCCGACGAAGAGCTCAGGATCCAGCGCAAGGCACTGCTCACGGCCGAGACGCCCGGCGTCTATCGCAACGGCAAGCCCGTGTTCCTCTTCGACCGGGAGAGCCACCAGTTGCTCGCCGACCCGTCGCAATGCCTTTTTTTTCAGGCGATGCGCCGCATTCAGGACGGACGGTACGTCTCCTCCGGCTGGAGGCGATGCCTGCCGAGGGCGAGAAAAGCGCCGCGACGATCTCGGAGAACATGGAACTGGGCCCGCGAGGCACATGGCGCGTCGGTCGGCTCGGACGCACTGGTCGGACCAGACGCGCATCGGGTTCGTCTTTCCGCGCGTCATGCCGTAACGCGCGACGCGAGCCGGAAGCGAGCGAAACGTTTGCCGCAAACGCACGCAAGGCGGCGACATTTGCGGCAGACAGGCGGACCGGCCGCCTGCGACAAAGCCCCCGGCAGAAGAGAGGAACGGCCGGAAACTCCGGCTCACCGAGCCGACGGCCGCCACGACATGCGTGTCCCCGTCCGCCACAGCCGTTCCACAGGACCGAAACGGAACCTTCGCAGCCAGCGGTGGCTCAGTGCGATCTGCACCGTCGTACAGGCCAGACAGGCCGCAACGCTGAAAAAAGACGCCCGGACACTCCCGGTCCGGACCGGCCGCTAAAAATGTCCCCCGGCCGCGGATTCCGTCGCAGAACGGC
>VOFF01000010.1_pt1 | contig 15779 bp, 24 predicted proteins | sample 5384061 | NCBI WGS metagenome assembly VOFF01 (sample SAMN12384725, study PRJNA508395) | human gut metagenome | isolation source: healthy gut E | host: Homo sapiens
CTTATACTACTAATTTTTATAATTATACTATATTTTTTATTTAAAGTCAAAAATACTCAAAAACTGAAAAAAAAAAATTAAATACTATGAAAATTATCTCCAGTTTTTCAACACTTTTCTATTGATTTTTTATTCAAAATGTAGTATAATAAAATTATTATATTTATGTTAGGAGAAAAATAATGGTAAATGATATTATAGAGGAAATTAAGAAAGGACTTACCGGAAACGCCTCCCATGACGCAAATTATCTTCATGATCAGGCAATGAAGTACAGAAACCATGAAAATTCGGAAGAAATCCTCCGCATACTCAGCGACATGACGTTCGATCTTCTGCCTGACGATAAAAAAGAAGCGCTGCATAACGCTATGTTTATAGGCGACAAAAGAATTGATCAGGCGTACAAAACAAGCTGATACATACTTTGACCACACGGAAAAAACTAAAAATATTCATTCAGAAACCGTTTTGACGAATACCTTTTCGTAGAACTTTATAAGCCGGAAAAGCAGTATGAAAGAACTCCTTTTTGATTTCTGCACTTATCTTGCCTTTTACGGATATATCCTTGTTGAAATGAAAAAGCCTGAAGAAGCGGTAAGAGTTCTCGAAAAGGCAATCAAATATAATCCTGTTAACACCGGACCACGTTTTGAAATGGCTGAATGCTTTAAGGTACTGCGTAACCCCCAAAAGTTATTTGAATGCGTAAAAGAAACACTTAAAATCGCTTCCACTCCGGCAGATATCGCTAGATGCTACTGCAATCTTGGATATTACTGTATTGATATCAAGGATTATGATTCGGCTGTATGCTTCTATTATAACAGTATGCTTTACGTTCCGAATGATAATATAAAAGGCGAATTGCAGCATATAAGCATGCTTACCAAAAAACCAATTACACCTCCTTCCAAAGAAGATATTCTGAAAGCTTTTGAAAAGTATAATCTTCACCACGGTCCAAGTCAGGTCGTAATCAACATGGCATACTCTCTGGGCGAATACTGTGTTGAACACAATGCCCGTCCGGAAGAATCTATATACTACTACAGTATAGCATACAATCTGACAAGAAATGAAGATATCAAGAAAAAAAATAGACAAGCTTTTTCTGCACAAATAAAGAAACAGTAAAATTACTTCATTAGCTGCTCACGCATAAACGTGAGCAGCTTTTTCTCACGCCTTGATACCTGAACCTGAGTCATACCAAGCTTTTTTGTGCGGCTGCCGACTGAGTAAAATTCTTATAATACCGCAAAAATATAAGTTCACGATCTTTTGGCTCCATCATTTCCAGAACCTGACGCAAAGCAACGGTATCTCCGATTTCTATATCCGGCGACGGTGCGGCAACATCTATCTGTCCGCCGCCCTCTTCGGAGCTGTCAGTAAGAGAAACGGGAGGTAAACTGACCGACAATGCCTCTGCAATGGCACACTCGTCAGTATCCAGCTTTTTTTCCAAGTTCAGACAATGTAGGTTCACGTCCAAGCTCCTTTGACATTTCATCTCTGACACGTACCGCTTTCAAAGACAGCTCTTTCAGGCTTCTGCTTACCTTAACCGTTCCTCCGTCACGGAAAAGACGTTTGATTTCCCCCAGAATAACCGGTACGGCATAGGTCGAAAACTTAACGCCTCTTTCACAGTCAAAAGCCTCCGCAGCTTTAAGAAGACCTATACAGCCGGCAGAATATAAATCATCATATTCTATACCCCTTCCTCTGAAACGGTTAGCGCAAAGATGAACCAGTCCCAGATTCTCTTCCGGCAAAGGCTTATTCATTTGCCGCCCCCAGCTTTTTTTTCTCATTGTTACTACAGTACCTTTTCCCACAGTACTTTTTAACTGTCAGCTTGTCCATAAAGCTTTCCATAACGGCAAATCCCAATCCGGCTCTTCACAGGGAGCAGTAGTATACAGCGGTTCCATAGCACGTTTAACGTCCGGAATTCCGCAGCCCTTATCCTTAATTCTTATGTATATTTCATTATCGTTAAGTATTCTTGCAGTTATTTCAATTATTCCTTCCGTACCTCTGTAAGCATGAACTATACAATTGGTAACTGCTTCGGAAACGGCAGTTCTTAAATCGGCAATATCCTCGATCCCCGGGTCAAGAAATGCTGCAAAAGCACAAACTGCCGTTCTGGCAAAACCTTCATTTTCCGATTTGCTTTTAAAACTTATTTTCATTTCGTTTACAATCTTCATTTTTCGCCTCCTCACACATTGCAGATCGACGCTAAACGGTCAATTCCGGAAAGTCTCATAACCTTTTTTTTTATATGAGGGGAGGATTTCTGACAACTAAGTTTCCTCCGATTTCCTGCATCAGCTTATACCTGCCCATAACCAGTCCGATTCCTGAGCTGTCCATAAATCCCACTTCAGAAAATCCATAATAAGCTCTTCCGGCTGATTTTCACGAAGAGAAAAATCTATATCCTGACGAAGGGATTTTGCGTTATGATGGTCAATTTCACCGGATAATAATGCAATCACTTTATTATCTTCATTTATAATCTTTACAGACATTTCTTTTTAACCTCCTGTTTAAAAACTCTGTATTTTTATTGTATTATAAGATGTGTAAATTTTTTGTAGAAACATGCAATCATTATAACTATTATATTTAAATCAACTATAAAAGTAATGTGCTGCATAATTTCTTATGCAGCACATTACTTTTTCTTCTTTAACAAACAAAAGGCTTCCTTACGGAAGCCTTTTGCCATGATATAGGGATTATTGGGGATTTTAATTTAACGCTGGGGTAAACGTTAAATCGAAATGTTTATACTCATTTACGAGTATGGTCATATTATATAATTCCAGTGTGAAATCTTTGTGAAAAGTCCTTGAAAAAACTCTGAAACAATATGATTATTTCTGTTTTGTCTGATTATTATCTTTTTTTGTCATATTTTTTCTCGGAAAACCGTTTACTGTAAAATTTATGCTCTGTTTTCTTACTGTCTTCCACACTTTCAGACTGTTCCGGCTTTACAATATCCTTAATTTCAAACCAGAATGTAGAACCCTTTCCTACAACGCTGTAAACTCCGAAATTATATTCATGCTTCTTAAGAATAGCTTTTACGATTGAAAGTCCCAGTCCTGTCCCCACTACTTCCCTCTTATGATTTTCCGAACGGTAATATTTATCAAAGATAAGCTTTATCTTTTCAGGAGCAATTCCCTCTCCGGTATCCGATACTTCTATACGGACGCAATCCGCTGAATTTTTCTGTTTTATGAAAATCCGCTTGTCCTCACCGGTATAATTAACGGCATTATTAATTAGATTGTAAATAACCTGCTGAATCTTTATTATATCGCAGCGTACTATTGCGTCTCCGTCAGGTTCAAATGAAATATGATAATCGGATTTTTTTGAAATCCCTTCATATCTTGCAACTATATCCTCAAGAAGGATTCTATATTGAATTCAGTATAATTAAGCTCCTGATTACCGTCCTCAAGCTTTGAAAGGTCAAGCATGTCGTTTACAAGCTGTGCCAGACGGTCCGTTTCTTCAATTATTATTTCAAGATGTTCGTTTTTTTCTGAGGATTATCTCCTGACAAATCCCTGATCATTTCAGCGTAAGCCTTAAGCATGGTAAGAGGAGTTCTAAGATCGTGGGAAACATTTGCTATAAGATCGCGCTGCATAGCGTCGACCTTTGAGATCTGCTGACCGGCATAAGTAAGCGTACTTGCAAGCCGCTGAATTTCAAGGTAGTCTCATCCCTCAAATTTTATACTGTAATTTCCGGCAGCCATTTTTTCAGCTGACTTAGTAATTTTTACAATCGGTTCGGCTATTTTTCTCGCCATAAAAAATGAAATTACAATACTGAGAATAATAAGATAAATTGTTATAATAAGAAGCTGACGTTTTATTATTGACGCAGTGGAGCCTACGGGCACAAGCGGAGTATTGACAGCGAATACCAGCATATCATTGCTTATTGCACTGTTATATTCCTTAAAATATATTTCTTTTTTTTACCGCTTTCCTTCAGCTTGTTTAAAAATTCTCCTTTCATGGAATCAGGACTGTGTATAAGGCAGCTTTTGCCCAGAGTATCCTTTGTATAAATGACTCTGCCGTATTTGTCCACAATTTCAATACATAAATCATTTGAAATAGCAATTGTTGTAAGCGTTCTGCCGTAATCGTCATCACCGTATTCATCAACTATTTTTTTCGCCGAAAGCTTTACATCGGAAATCTTCATTTTTTCATAAAAGTTTTCAAGAAAAACAATCTGAAAAAACCACAGCATTATAAATACTACAGCCGTAAAAAACATGAAGTATTCCCATACTTTAAATCTAAGGCTTACGGCATTTTTAATTTTGGACGTATTCAAATTTATATCCCATTCCTCTCAATGTAACAATAAATTTTCTGTATTGTCCCAGACTGTTTCTCAGCATTTTAATATGAGTATCTACAGTTCTGTCATCACCGAAAAAGTCATATCCCCAGACTTCCTCCAGAAGCTTGTCCCTTGTCAGGGCAAGATTTTTATTTTTTACCAGATAAAAAAGCAAATCATACTCTTTCGGCGTCATCGAAGCTTTTTCACCGTCAACATAAACTTCGCGTCCGGCAATATCAATTTCAAGACCCTCAAAAACAAGCTTTTTCCGGTACAGTCGATTCTGAAACGTTGTTTCTTTTCAGTACAGCCTTTATTCTTGCCATAAGCTCCTTAGGAGAAAAAGGCTTTACAACATAATCGTCAATTCCAAGCTCAAAGCCGAAAAGCTTATCATATTCTTCGCCTCTTGCAGAAAGCATGATGACCGGTATCGTTTTATATTTTTTTATTTCCTTGCAGGTCGAAAAGCCGTCCAGCTTGGGCATCATTATATCCATTACAATAAGGTCGAAATCTTCGGACTTTACCATTTCAACGGCTTCCATACCGTTTTCCGCTTCGGCGACTTCATAGCCCTCAAATTCCGCATACTCTCTGACAACTCGTCTGATATTTACTTCATCGTCAACAACAAGAATTTTATACATACGTCATTCTCCTTTAATCCTTTTATATTATCATGAATTTACAGCTATATTATAATTCATAAATGTGTATATTAAGTGAAAAAAATACAAAAAGATTTGAGTATTAAACTTTTTAAAAAATATGTTAAATCAAACTGTCATTGTTGACATTTTCAATAAAAATTGGTATAATACTATTAATCTGTTATATGTTTTCAACAAAATAAATTTACGGCGTGCCGTTCGCCTAAATAATAAGCGGCTGGGAGGTAAAATGAAAAAGCGTATTGGTATTCTTACAAGCGGCGGAGACTGTCCCGGACTTAACGCAACCATCAGAGGCGTTGCAAAGGCATGCTATGAAATGATGGGCGAGGATAATGTGAAATCGTAGGAATTGCCGAGGGGGTATTACGGTCTTATAAACAATATCTGCCGTGATATGAAGCCGGAAGAATTCTCCGGTATTCTCACAAGAGGCGGTACTATTTTAGGCACAAAACGTCAGCCGTTTAAAATGATGCAGGTCATCGGCGACGATAATGTGGACAAAGTAAAAAACATGAAAGAAACCTACAAAAAAACAAAAGCTTGACTGTCTCCCCTTACTCTCGGCGGCAACGGTACACATAAAACTTCACGTCTGCTCTCAGACGAAGGACTCAACGTAATCGGCCTGCCGAAAACTATAGACAACGACATTTACGGAACTGATGTAACCTTCGGTTTCCATACCGCTGTTGACATTGCCACAGACGCTCTAGACAGACTTCACACCACCGCAAACAGTCATTCAAGAATTCTTCTTTGCGAGATCATGGGCAACAAGGCCGGCTGGCTTACCTTGAACGCCGGAATCGCAGGAGGCGCCGACATTATTCTTATTCCTGAAATTCCTTATGACATTGATAAGGTATGCGAATCTGTACTGAAAAGAAGCGAAAGCGGTAAGAATTTCTCGATCGTCGCCGTTGCAGAAGGTGTGTTTGACCAAAACGAAGCTCAGCTTAAAAAGAAAGAACGTGCAAGACTTCGTGCTGAAGCGGGAATCACTACCGCTACAAATAGAATAGCCGCACAGATCCAATCAAAAACCGGACTTGAAACCAGAACCTGCGTTCCCGGACATATGCTCAGAGGCGGAAGTCCAAGCGCTTATGACAGAATCCTTGCAACTCAGTTCGAGCACACGCCGCAAAACTTATTTCCCAGGAAAAATACGGCAGAACTGTTGCAAAAATCGGCGGAAAAATTACAGCAAATAAGCTTTGAAGGTATCGCAGGAAAAACAAAATTTGTGGATCCGTCCGACCAGCTTGTTAAAACCGCTAAAAAATTTAGGAATATCTTTCGGGGATTGATAATGACTGATACTAAAAAAGGATTTTAACAGTCTTCCGGGATTTAGAAGCGGAAAAATCGCCAAAAAAGATTATAGCTGTGGGTTTGATCTATATTCCGTTGATTATTTCTTTGCTGGGTATAATTGTATATGCTAATAACGCTTTTTTTAAAGAATATAAGTATGATAATATTATTAATGCGGTAATTTGCACAATTATAGCTGTTTTGGAAATTTTGGCTGTTATTGCAGCTTTAATTATTGAAAAAAGTCGAGTTCTAAAAATAAGCATGCTATTGAAATAATTACCGGATTTATCTTCACAATACTTGCCTTTGCATTGTTTACTGCATTTAACAGTTTTCATACCAATGAATATAATTTATACCTTGAAAACAAAAAGGAGTCCAAACAAGCAGCCGTTATTACAGAACTTTCAACAACTGCGGTTTCAAAAAAAGAAAGCATTACTTCCGCTTCGACAGCTGTGTCAGTCAAAGTAACCGAAACCGAAGCTGACGCTGAAACTGAATTGCCAAAACTCTGGAGCGGAAACTAAAGCAGAAACGACAACAACTGTGATTTTACAAACAGAACCCACAGAATTACAGGAGAAAACTGAACCTACCCAATATACATGGCTTCGTGCAACAGGACATTTATATACAGGTGTTGATTTATATCTGGTCATGGATACAGGCGAATTCCTTTACGGAACCATCATGGATATAGACAACGATACGGATCAGGTTTTACTATACACTTATGAAAACGACACAACTCAATGGGTCGACCGCCGTGCAGGAATGTTTCTAAAATCTCTTTATATAAGGTCTGACGATGATTGCTTACCGCAATAAAGAGCATAATTTATTTTATTGAATGCAAATATAGTAAGTATCAATATAATAAAATCAAATCCTGTTTTAACTATATATTTTTCTAATAAATATAACAAAAGCAAGCAGAACTGATAAAATTCAGTTCTGCTTGAACTGTTTATAACGATATTTTGTGTATTATTTTTTTTATAAATAAACTAAATGTTGCTATAAACAGTGAGAATATGGAAAATTTTTAGTAAATTTTAATAATGACATAAATCAGGATAAATGTTATAATGGAATAAGTATAAAAAATTCCGAAATACTGAAAATAGTAAAAATTTTACAGAAAGATTGGGATTCATATGCCGAAAAATTATGACGTAATTATTGCCGGAAGCGGTACTGCCGGACTTTATGCAGCTATTAATCTTCCGTCCGAGCTTAAAATACTGATACTGTCAAAGCGTGATTTGCTGCTTTGCAACTCTGCCCTTGCACAGGGCGGTATTGCAGGTGTATACGATTCGCCGAATGATAATATTCAACTCCACCAGAATGATACTATGATCGCCGGCGGTTTTAAAAACAATACTGAAAACGTTCATATTCTTGTTTCCGAAGCCGCTCAGGACATTCAAACGCTTATTGATCTGGGTGTTGACTTTGACAGAACTCCAGACGGAAATCTTCACAGAACACTTGAAGGCGGACACTGCCGCCACAGAATTTTTCACCACAAGGACGCTACAGGCTTTGAAATTGTTTCAAGACTGCTGGACAAGGTAAAAACTCTGCCTAATGTTGACATTATGGAAAATACTTATTTATGCGGAATAAAAAAAAACCTCTACAGGATTTTCTGTCGATACATGGAAAGAGGAAAAACGCCAAAGCGTCAACTGCCATTATATGATTCTTGCAACAGGCGGAATCGGAAGAGTTTATGAATACACTACAAATTCCGCTATCGCTACCGGAGACGGTATTACATTTGCTTATGAAATGGGTGCGGACATTAAAAATCTGAGCCTTGTTCAATTCCATCCCACAGCTTTCAACAACAAGCACACAAGGGAATGTTTCCTTATTTCCGAAGCTGTAAGAGGCGAGGGCGCATATCTGCTCAACAAAAACGGCGAACGCTTTATGCATAATTATGATGACAGATTGAACTTGCCCCCCAGGGACGTTGTTTCCCATGCAATAATTCTGGAAAGCCGAAAGCTTAATTCCAATGATTTTTATCTCGACATTTCAAGAAAAGATCCCGAATTCCTTAAAAACCGTTTCCCTATGATTTACAAAAAAATCTGCTTAAGCAAGGTTATGATCTTACCAAGGATAAAATTCCTGTGTTCCCATGTCAGCACTATCTTATGGGCGGAATTAATGTGGACAATTACGCAAGAACAAAAATTGAAAATCTTTATGCGGCGGGAGAATGCTCTCACACGGGCGTACACGGCAACAATCGTCTTGCAAGCAATTCACTGCTAGAAGCTCTGGTATTCTCAAGACGTGCGGCTTCTGATATTGCTGAGAAGTCGGCTGATATGCCTAAGGAATTTGAAAATTACGAATTTGAAATACATAAAGACGCCGTTCCGATTCCTCATGGCTACAGAACAGAAATCCGCCGAATAATGCAGCAAAGCTATTTTGTTATTCCCGACAAAAAAGCAGCCGTTGAAGGCTTTGAACGTATAAAAGAAATCAAATCCGATTTGACAACCGGTAACTATTTAATTAATCCGGATTACATTGAAGCAAAATCGCTTGCTACAGTAGCTTATTTTATCTTGAAGGAAGTAATTTGAAAGGATAAAAAAATATGCTTAACCAGATTTATATTGACAATATTATTAATACGGCTTTATTCGAAGATATTAATTATATCGACGTAACTACAGATAATCTTATTGATGACAGTCATCAGAGCAGCGCTTATTTTATCGCCAAGGACAGCGGAGTTCTCTGCGGTATTGACATTGCCGCAAGAGTATTTGAGCTTGCAGGCGGAAACGTTGAAACGGAAATTTTTTAAAGGACGGTACTCAAGTAAAAAAAGGCGATGTCATCGCCAATTTAAAGGGCAGTACCAAAACCCTGCTCAAGGGAGAACGCACCGCATTAAACCTGCTTCAGCATATGTCAGGCATTGCTACCGCTGCAAACAAATGCGTCAGGCTGGCTGAGGGAACTAACGCTAAAATTACCGATACCAGAAAACCTTGCCGGGACTAAGAGCCTTACAAAAAATATGCCGTAACAGTAGGCGGAGGAAGAAATCACCGTTTTAATCTCTCAGACGGAGCCATGCTCAAAGACAATCATATCGACGCTTACGGTTCTATCACAGCCGCTGTCAGAGCGCTTCGTGAAAAAAGCCGGACACATGCTTAAAATTGAAGTAGAGGTGCGTACCTTTGAGGAACTAAAAGAGGCTCTTGACTGCGGCTGTGAAATTATAATGCTTGACAATATGAGTACGGAGGATATGAAAAAAAGCTGTTGAAATTACTGCCGGACGCGCAAAGCTTGAAGCTTCCGGAAATATTACTCTTGATAACCTTCGCGAAACTGCTCTGACAGGGGTCGACATTATTTCATTGGGAGCGCCACCCATTCAGTTAAATGTTTTGATATATCTATGAGAATAAAAACGGCAGAATAAGGAAAATACGGAGGGCGTTTATGCAGAAAAAATTTTCTTTCAAAAAACCGACTTGCCAAAACCATCGTATTCAGCGGTACTGTACTGATTATTGTCGCATTTATTATAATGCGATATGAGGGATTTTTTGCGGTAGTTTCGGCTATTATGAATATTTTCCGTCCGATCACAATCGGATGCGTTATTGCTTTTGCACTCAACCGTCCTCTGAATTTTTTTCACGTCCGTTACAGACGTCTTTTTTGCAATGATAAAAAATTCATTCAGAAACAAAAACACGGCAGAAAGATCCATTTGGTATCGGGAAAACCGCCTTTTATTGCGGCGTGTCTGACGACATATCTTCTTACTATCGCCATATTAGTCGGTATCATTTGGTTTATTGTACCGCAGATATCAAACAGTATAACTCTGTTCAGAGACAATTTCAGCGATTACGCTAATAATTTTGCAAATTTTATTGAATCAAACAAATTCAATATCCATTCATTCTTAGACGATAAAATTGATATTAACGAGATAATGGAAAAGATACAGAACAAGCTGTCAAGCATAACCGAATATATACCGACAGTATTAAGCAAAACCTACGATATTACTTCCGGTATAATCAACGGAATTATAGACATTGTTATCGGCATTGTTTTTTCAATATATATTTTGCTTGACAAGCAAAGTCTCAAGAAGAATGCAAAATCTATTACCAAACTTATTATAAAAGGCAGCAAATATGATAAATTCGAAAGAATTATAAAAATTGCTTATGATACCTTTTCAAACTTTATAAGCGGACAGCTTATGGAAGCGGTCATTTTAGGTGTATTATGTTTTATCGGCATGACGATATTCGGCTTTGACTACGCTCCGCTTATCAGCGTTATAATTGGTATAACAAACATGATACCTATTGCAGGTCCGATTCTGGGTACTATCCCATGTGCGCTGATACTGCTTCTTGTAAACCCGATAAGAGCCGTATGGTTTGTTGTATTTATAATTATTATCCAGCAGATTGATTCTAACCTGATTTATCCAAAGGTTGTAGGAAATTCAATCGGACTGCCGGCGCTATGGGTATTGTTTGCTATTACGGTCGGCGGCGGACTGGGAGGCGTTCTGGGAATGATTCTGGGAGTACCGATAGTATCGATTATATATACTCTGGTGAATGAAAAAATAAGAGAAAATGAGAAACCGAAAAAAAAAGAAATGTTATAAAAGGTTTTAGTAAAAATTAGAAGTTAAGGTTTAAAAAATTAAAAGTTTCGATTAAACCTTTTCAAAGGTTTGCGGAAATTGCTCTCCGCAGAAATAAAGTTTTGGTCAAGCTTTTTTCTTGCGGAATCCAAAGGCAGAGCTTTGGTCGCCCTCCGCAGAGGGCGAAAGTCTTTTGCCGTAGGGGCGCATTTACGGGGGTGAATTTTTAAAACAGTCCTGTGGACTGTTTTAAAAAGAGGGGACGCTTTGCAAGTGAAAGCGTCCCCTAATTTTATATATCTTTTACATGAACAAGCATATTTTTTGTAAATTCAAGTTGTTTAGAGTAAGACCATCTATAGTTTCAATGATCTCATTTCTATCTTCTATTAGATTATATTTTATTTCATCTTGCAATAAATAATTAGGTGTTACCTTTAATGCATTGCATAATTTAATTAACATAACCGAATTTGGATAACGTCTGCTTTTTTTCATAAGAACGAATAGCAATTTCTGTGGTATCAGCCAGTTCTGCAAGCTTTTCCATTGTTATACCTTTGTCTAATCTAACTTTTCTTAATCTTGTTCCAAAATTATTCATAAGATTACTCCTTCTATTGAACCTGTTACATTAATTGTATATGTTGTAAGCTATAAAATTAAGATACAAAATGTAACGGTTAAGCATTAAAAAGTAAAAAAAATACTATTTCACTTACACATTTTGACAAAATATTCAATTTATATATGATATATTTAGTATCGGTAAGAGTAAAAAAAATGTTATAAAAGGAGACAAAATTTATGAATAAAAAATATTTATAAAATAATAGCTCAAAAAAAATGGAGTATCAATAAAAAGCGTAAAAAAAAAGAAATAGAAAAAGCTATAAAATTTGCATATCAAGACCCTAATTTATATGCACAAAGTGTACCTAGAAAAAAAATAAGATACCTACTGTTGATGAAGTTATTGCTTTTTAGTTTAACTAAAATAAAGTAATATTAAATTTTTATCGCTTTTATCATGTAAACAAATTGCTCCACTAGATTATATTTTGTTGGTTCAAAACTATCTATTTCTTGAAATAATTTACTTTTTATTTGAAATTAAATTATAATATATTTCATCTTGAAGTAAATAATCAGGTGTTACTTTTTAAAATATTACATATTTTTATTAATGAATCAGTGTTGGGATATCGATCAGAATGTTCATATGCACGAATAGAACCATAACTTAAGCCGGTTAATTCAGCCAATTGATCTATTGTTAAATCTCGTTTATGTCTTATATAGCGTATTCTATCTCCTAAACAGTTCACTTTTCATTCTCCTTTTTGTATGGTTTCCGTTACATTTTAATTTTATACTAATTCCAAGCAAATTGTAAGTCGTATAATGTAACGGTATAAGTAACAAAAGTGACGGTTTTGTCGAAAATATTTAAAAATTATATTTAAAGCAGAAGATAAGGGGACGCTTTCACTTGCAAAGCGTCCCCTCTTTTTTAAAACAGTCCACCGGACTGTTTTAAAAATTCACCCCGTAAATGCGCCTCTGAGGCAAGGCTTTTCGCCCTCTGCGGAGGGCGACCAAAAGGCTCTGCCTTTGATTCCGCAAACCTTTGAAAAGGTTTGATCGAAACTTTTAATTTTTTATCTTAACTTCTAATCTGTTTAATCCCTATTTTTCCCCGTTTCCCGTAAGCTTTGACACAATCAAATATACCGCACCGCCAGCACACACCGCAATCGGTAATGCATACCTATTAACGAGCGGTATATGCGGATACACACTCCATGCCGTTAACGCACAAAATAGTCCTGATATGACCGCTGGCATAAGTGACTTTAAAATGCGTATTTTAACTCCGGCGGCTTTTTGAGTAAACCAAAATTGATAAAACAAATATTACAAAATAACATAGCAACGTCGATATCGCCGCACCTGATACGTTTATTTCCGGAATCGGTATCAATAAAAAGGTTTCCTGCAAGCTTTACCGCTACTCCTATAAGCATGAGCTTGACGGAGCGTCCGCTCTGCCGATTGCTTGCAGACAACTGAACAGAGGAAATGAAAAGGGCAAAAAATTACTCCAACCCCAAGAAATATCAGACTTTCTTCTGAAACTAAACATTCCTGTACACGGTTGGGAAAAAAAGGAAGAGAAGTATCGGTTTTGCAAGAAAGCTTATGCCCAGTCCGGAGGGTACGGCGAGAAAGGCAGTTGCCTTTATAACGTTTTCCGACAGCCTTTTACAGCAGTTGAGTCCTTTTTTGCCCAGCTTTCTGCAATGTTTGGAAGTATTCCCTTGCCAAACATGTTGGTAATTGATGGTATAAGATTGAAAATGGTAACGGCAAGACCGTTAAATGAACCGTATATAAATTCTGAAAGTTCAAGGGGGGTCTATATCGTTCAGACCGTATTTGCCTATAAGATATTCCGGAGCGGATTTGATGGATTTGTCAAGACAACGAATTATTGTGGCAAGGTCAATGAGAGAAGTAAGATTGGTGACAATTGAACCGAGAGCTACGGGAATAAGTATTTTAAAAATGGCTTTTATTATTGTTTTACTGCTCTCTTCATGACCTAATTTTATTTCAGGAGAATTATTTTCCAGACCTGTGCCTCGTATGTAAAGAAAAAAAGCGTACCGGCAAGAGTAGATAAGCTTATGCCAAGTACGGAAGCGGCAGCAGCAACGGCAAGTATGTCTGTTCCTTCGGGAAAATGGGTAAGAACTTTGTCAGGATTGGTCAAAACATAGGAACAAAGAGCAAGTCCGGCGGCAAGACGTACTAACGCTTCTATAACCTGTGACACTGCGGTTGGGTACATGTTTCGCATACCCTCCCAGCAGCTCGGTAAACGGCTGTTAAGCAGCCGAAAAATACCGACGGCGCTATCATCAGTATGGAAAGCTCGGCTTTTTGGACATGCGGCGATTTTTTTCCGAAAAAGGTCCTGCAAGAATAGCTACTGCTACAGTACCGGCAAGTCCTGCGGCGGAAAACAAAAAGAAGTGAAACCTTCTGTATTTTTTTTTACGTTTCTATAATTTCCGAATGCACAGCTTTCAGCAGTAAGCTTAGCTACAGCAGTGGTAAGCCCTGTGGCAGTGAGAGCATAGACCGGCAGAAACAGACCGTAAGCACAGCTGAAATAACTCATTCCCACTCCGCCCAGCATGTTTGTGAGTGGAATTTTAAATAAAGCGCCTATTGCCTTTGCTATTATTGCAGAGGCAATAAGTATAACTGAACCTTTCAGAAAGCTTTGTTTTTTCAAATTTATCTCCTTTCTGATATCCTTATTGCTTAATAAAATAGCATTGATTTTGTTTAAAATGCATAATGATTTGTAATTTACTAAAAAAAAAATATTGCTACTAGTGCAAATGTATGTTATAATTATATGCAGTTATATTTTTGTATATGAAACGAGGTTGAAAAAAATTTATGAACTATAAATTTTCAGATAAGGTTTCAGGACTTCAGGCGTCTGCTATCAGAGAAATTCTGAAGTTTACGGCAGATCCGGAGGTTATTTCCTTCGCAGCCGGAAATCCTGCGCCGGAGGCTTTCCCTACAGAAGAAATTGCACGTATTTCAGCAGATATTCTAAAGAATGATCCCGTTCTTGCTTTGCAGTACAGTATTTCGGAAGGATATCCTCCGCTGAGAAATCTTCTGAAAGAAGATTTGGAAAAGAAAGGCTGTTTTGATCCTGATACCGATGATCTTATTATTACTTCAGGCGCACAGCAGGCAAATGAATTGTCATGTAAGGTTCTTTGCAACGAGGGCGATACGCTGATCTGTGAATCTCCAAGCTTTATCGGTTCGCTGAACGCTTTCCGTTCTTACAATGTAAATCTTAAGGGAGTAGAAATGGAAAAGGGCGGCATTAAGCTTGATGTTCTGGAAAGTATTGAAAACTTCCGCCGGACAGAAAATGATCTATGTTATTCCGAATTTCCAGAATCCTACAGGGGATACCATGACTCTTGAAAAGAGAAAGGGTCTGTATGAACTGGCTTTGCAAGTATGACGCTGTGATTCTTGAGGACAATCCCTACGGAGATCTGAGATTCGCGGGAGAACATATTCCGTCAATCAAGAGCATGGATACCGAAGGCAGAGTTATTTATTCCGGAACCTTTTCAAAGGTACTTGCTCCGGGACTCAGGGTCGGCTATGTATCCGGTCCTAAGGAAATCATACAGAAAAATTATTGTCTGCAAACAAGTTGCAGATGTCCATACTACTATATGGTCACAGGTTTTATGTTACCGTTTTATGTCAGAATGTAATCTCGATGAGCATTTTGCAGGACTTCGTGAAATTTATAAGAAAAAATGCGGACTTATGCTTGAAAATATGGATAAATATTTTTCAAAGAAAGTCAGCTATTCAAAGCCTGAGGGCGGCTTGTTTATCTGGGCAACGCTTCCGGAGGACAGCAATATGATGGATTTCTGTACAAGAGCCGTAAGAGATTATAAAATCGCAGTTGTACCGGGTACGGCATTTATGACAAATGAAACAGATAAAACAAATTCCTTCCGCTTGAATTTCTCAACCCCGACTGACGAGCAGATCGTAAAGGGAATAGAAATTCTCGGAAATATGACAAAAGAAATACTTGATTAATTTAATATCAGAAAGGAAAGAATAAAAATGGCTAAAAA